>OGJD01000987.1_pt1 | contig 19334 bp, 16 predicted proteins | sample 1571971 | NCBI WGS metagenome assembly OGJD01 (sample SAMEA2582117, study PRJEB24529) | metagenome | biome: Human gut stool | place: China | collected 2011
TATCTATGAGATTCAAGGTAGCCTAAACAACTCAATGAAAGTCAATCTATTAGTCAACTGTTTAGCCCTATCTTTGAGTTTATCAGTTGGAAATCCAATCAGTACTATTGTTTCCGAAGAAAAGGAAAAAAATATTTTAAGAACCTTGTTTTTAAGTGGTGTTAACAGTAAAAACTATATTCTTTCAGTTTTATTTTATCCAGTGCTTATTAGCTTAGTTATGACAACTGCTATTCCGAGAATACTCGAACTTAATATTGAAAATAATTATGGTCCTTATCTTATCATCTCGCTTGCTACAGCTTTAGTAATGATGCTGATTAATCTTTTCATCGGATTAATCAGTAAAACTCAAGTATCTGCCCAAGTAATTAGCCTTCCAGTATCAATGATTAGTATGTTTATTCCAATGCTTTCAGGGATCAGTAAAGATTTTGATAATGTCACGAAGTACAGTTATATGGGATTGTTCACGAAATCTATAAACCAGCTTGAAACCTTTAAGTGGCATAATCAAGTAGCTAGCTCACTATCTCTCCTAGTCTGGTTGCTCTTCTTTACTGCACTGACCATTCTACAATCTAAGAGATTACGAAAAATATCTTAATTCAAAACCACAACCATCTATACTGAGTGTTAGATGGTTATTTTGTTTATTCCCCATCTTTTTCTCTAACCATAAAAAGACATATCTCTAGAGTCTTTTCATTCACATGATTTTAAGGTATATTATTATATAATTAAAACTCAAGGGAAATACAGATGTCAGAAGATATTAAAATCGAGATTGGAAAAAGAATTCGTGAAGAACGTGAACGTCAAGGGTTAACACGTGAGCAAGTTTGTGATACCGAAGAAGAATTAACTGTCAAACAATTGATGAGAATTGAGCTTGGACGTTCTTTACCAACCATTGTAAAACTGCAGTATATCAGTGATAAATTGGGAGTTTCCCTAAACTACCTGTTAGGTGAAACAAAACTAGACATTCCTGAAGATTATTATCAGGCTAAATATAAACTCATGAAGTCTCCTGTCTATGGCGACCCGGAACGTATCAAGAAAAAACTACAAGATATTGAAGACCTCTACGACAACTATATTGATATTCTACCAGAGGACGAGCTTTTAGCTATTGATCTCATTGAAAGATCTCTAAATTTTATGGTTGAGGAAAAATATAGTCTTCTTGAATCTGTATATGAAGACTATTTAACTCAAGCTTTGAAAAAAGAATCCTATTCCTTAAATGACCTTCTATTAATTTCATACTACGCATATAGATGTCAAGATTCTGACTATGATAAAGGAATAATTGACGAATTTAGACGTAAATTAATTAATCAAGAATTACAAGGGGAAGAGTTAGTTAATGTTGAACTACTTGGAGCATTGTCAACTATAGGTGGAATCTATGTTATGCATCATGATTATAGAAATATGAAAACTATTGTCGATAAAATGCATACTGTTATCGATAAGACTCTACAACATGCTTACAAACCCGCCGTACTCATTTTTGAAGCCAAATAATATCTGTTCTATGAAAACAATAGAGATAAAGCTGCTGAACTCTATAATACAGCTACCGTACTAGCTGAAGCTTTTGGTGATCAAGTCTTCATCAAAAATCTTAAAATGGAAATGGAAAAAGATTTAAACATAAAATAGAAAATATATCATTTTATGAAGGAATGGTAAAAAATCTTTCTGCGGCAGTTAAAACATTAGGAGAATTTAAAACTTTTGAAACTGGAAGATATGAATATGACTGGGGATTCTTCATGGTTCAAGAGGGCGTTACTAAAGGAATTGCAGAAGGAAATTTCGAAACTCATGACAAATATATAGACATTCAGATTCTTTTAGAAGGGTCTGAAGTCCTTGCATGGGCTGAGCATAAAGAATTATTTGATCCAGAACCATATAATGAAACAAAAGATGCTACTTATTACAAGAATGGCAGTCTTGAAAACAGAATGAAAATAACTCCGGGAATGTTCTATATCTGCTTCCCACATGATGGGCATAAAGCAGTAAGACATACAGAGTTCTCAACAAGATATAAAAAGCTTGTTTTAAAATTACCAAAATAATAAAAAAGGGGATATAAATATGGAATATACACATCATGAAGTTGTTATTGCTGGGATGGGGTTAGCGGCTCTGGCATCAGCAGCAAGAATGTATGAACTTGGTATAAGAGATATTGCAATTTATACTAAGGGATATGGAGGAAGTCCAGTTATTGCTGCAATAAATTTTGTTTTACCTGACAATCCTTATGGAGATACTATAGAAAAATATGCAGATGATATGTTTAATGCTGGTTATAGAGTAGCCAATAGAAAGCTTGTAAATGAAATGGCTGAAAATACAATGAACGGATATGACCTCCTTACTAGATGGGGAATAGAATTTGCTAAGAATCCTGATGGAACTACAAAACTTAGACATGTATCTGGACACACATTCCCAAGATCACTATGTTCTACTAAAGAGTTAATAGGAGTAGAAATTGTTGATAAATTAATAGCTTCTTTAAAAGAAAAAGGAGTTAAATTCTATGAAGGATATGAATGTGTAAAAGTTCTAAGTGAGAAAAATAAGGTCTATGGAATCACAGTTAAAGATAAAAACGGAAATTTAGAAAATGTTTATTCTGAAACTGTCATAGCTGCATGGGGTGGTGTAGGAAATCTATTTGGTTCTTCTACTTATCCAATGGATATCAAAGGAAATACTCTGTCAATAGCTAAAGAAGCTGGAGCAGATTTAATAGATGTAGAGTTCTTAGAATATGAGCCTATGGTTGTAGCATATCCTCCTGGAGCAGTTGGAGAACCTTGCCCTACTGCTATGCTTGGGGAGGGAGCTCATCTGCTAAATTCAAAAGGGGATAGATTCCTTCTTAAAGTAAGACCACAGGGAGAAGCTGGTTCACCTAAGACGTTGCTGAATAAACAGATATGGAAGGAAGTTAATCTAGGAAATGGAACTGAGCATGGAGGAGTTTATGTTGATTTAAGACATATAGATAGAGAAGTGCTGAAAGCTTATCCATGGTTCTTTGATCGTTTGATGGAAAATGGAGTAGACCTTAATGAACAATTACTAGAAGTAAGCCCTATGGCTCACAGTTTCTCTGGTGGAATCAAAGTGGATAGTAATTATGAATCTACAGTTAAGGGATTCTATGCTATTGGTGAAGCTTGTGGAGGACTTCATGGAGCTTGTCGTTGTGCTGGAAATGCAGCCAGTCAGGCAGTTCTTTCAGGGTTGCTTTGTGGGCAGGCAGTTGTTAAAGCTGCTGCAAACAAAACAGAAGTAAAGAAAGAATTTCCTATTGAATACAACACAGACAAAGAGATATATAATAAGTATGTTCCTCAAATAAAAGAAATAGCTGTTAAAGCTTTGGGAATATACAGAGATGGAAAAATATTGAAAGAAGCTAAGAAAATAATTGTTGATATCTTGGAAAAAGATGAATTAGTTAAGGATACAGAAACTTTACAAATAGCAGAGTCTATTTACTTCATGCTGAAAGCTGCTTCTGAACGTAAAGAGAGCAGAGGAACTCACATGAGACTGGATTATCCAGAAGAATCTAAAGAATTTGAAAAAGAAATCACTATTTAATCAAGGGGGAAAATATAAATGAAAAATGTAGAAATAAAAGGAGTTATAGTACCTCTATTAACTCCTATGAATGCTGACGAAACAATAAATGAAAAAGAATTGAGAAATCAAGTAAATCATCAAATCAAATCAGGAATACATGCATTATTTCCTCTTGGAACAAATGGAGAAGCTTACATATTAAGCCGTGAAGAAAAAGAACAGGTTTTGAAAATAGTAGTAGATGAAGCAAAAGGAAGAGTTCCTGTGTATGGTGGAACTGGCTGTGTAAGTACAAAAGAAACGATAGAATTATCTCTAAAAGCTAAAGAGATAGGAATAGATGTTCTTTCTATCATCACTCCATCATTTGCTGCTGCATCTCAAGATGAACTTTATGAGCACTATAGAGAAGTGGCTGAAGCTGTAGATCTTCCAATAGTTTTATACAATATCCCAGCAAGAACAGGAAATGCCTTAGCCCCTGCTACAGTTGAAAAATTAAGTAAAATCCCTAATATAGTTGGAGTAAAAGACAGCAGCGGAAACTTTGATAATATGCTTCAATATATAGAAAAAACAAGATACAGAAAAGATTTTGCTGTACTGTCAGGAAATGACTCTCTTATCTTATGGTGTCTTTTAGCTGGAGGAAGAGGAGGAATAGCTGGTTGTGCCAACGTTTTCCCTTCTACAATGGCTTCTATCTATGATACTTTTGTAGCTGGAGATTTAGAAAAAGCTAGAGAAATTCAAGATAGTATTCGTTCTTTCAGAGATTGTTTTAAATTTGGAAACCCAAATACAATTGTAAAAACAGCTGTATCTCTTCTTGGATTCCCTGTTGGAAAATGCAGAAAACCTTTCTGTCAAGTTCCAGAAGCTGGAGTAGAAGCTATTAAAAAAGTTCTTGAAGCAAATGCTGCAAAAGGAATGAAATAATCAATAAGGAGTTCTTATGATAAAGCTTGTAATTATTGCTGATGATTTAACTGGTGCTTTAGATACAGGGGTTCAGTTTTCTAAAAAAAATATGTCTACCATTGTTACAACTGACTTAAACTTCAACTTCGAAGATATCTGCAAAGAAGCTGATGTAGTAGTCGTTGACACTGAAAGCAGACATATTCCTGCTGCTGAAGCTAAGGAAAGAGTAAAATCTATCCTTTCTAAATTTAATAAAAAAGAAATAAGATTCTTCTACAAGAAAACTGATTCCACTTTGAGAGGGAATCTAGGAAGTGAAATAGAAGGATTTATGGAGGGGTTGAATATTAATGAGGTTTCATTTATACCAGCTTTCCCATCAGGAAAGAGAACTGTAAAAGATGGTGTACTCTATGTAAATAATGTAAAATTAGCAGAAACTCAATTTGCTATGGATATACTGAATCCTGTAACAGATAGCTTTATTCCTGACATAATAAAAAAGCAGTCAGATATAAATGTAAAATTAAAAGATATCAACGAGGAATTTTCTCCACTAGATGATAAAGAAAAACATATCTATATTTTTGATTCTGAAAATATGGAGGACATGGAAAATATTGGAAAAGTTCTGTATAATAAAAACAAATTGAACTATACTATTGGAAATGCTGGATTTGCAGAAATCCTTACACACTATATCGAGAGTGATACTAAAAAAGAAGAGATTATTTTAGAAGATGACAGAATTCTTTTTGTATGTGGAAGTGTAAATATTACTTCTCTTAAACAGTGTAAATATGCAGAAAAAATTGGATATTGTTCAGATAGCTTGAAGTTTAGCAATATAATTTCAGAAGATTATAAAAACTCTGACAATTATATAACTGATAAAGAATATTTTAAGGAAAAAATTAACAATAATAAAAAGTTCCTTTTAAGAACTTCTGATTCAGAAGATGTAATAAAAAAAGCTATTGAATATACAGAGAAAAATAGTATTTCTATGGAAGATTTAACTTCTAATATAGCAAACAGTACAGGGCAGCTTGTTTCTGACTTGATAAGAGAACATGAGATAAGAAATCTGATAATTTTTGGCGGAGATACTCTTATGGGTATCCTGAAAAATATAGGATGTCAATATATAATCCCTGTGAGTGAAATCTTCCCAGGTGTAGTATTTACTAGAGCAGTAGGAAAAGATACTGCTATAAATGTTATTACTAAAGCTGGTGGATTTGGAGAAGAGAGCATCATAGAGAGAATCAATGAATTTTTAGAAAAACACAGCATTTAAAATTTAAAGAGGATGAATAAAAAGTTGGATTATATTTTTGTTCATTCTCTTTTTAATTGACAATACTGTTCATTTGATATACTCTAAATATATACGATAATTTTCTCAGGAGGTAATATATGAACTTTACATTTAACCACTTTAATTTTAATATTTTTAATCTGCCTAGAAGTTTAAAATTCTATGAAGAAGCTCTTGGACTTAAAGAAGTAAGAAGAAAAGAAGCAGAAGATGGAAGTTTTATCCTTGTATATTTAGGAGATGGAAAAACTAACTTCTCTTTGGAACTGACTTGGATGAGAGATAGGGAAGAGCCTTATGATCTTGGAGATGAGGAATTTCACTTAGCTTTAGTTACTGATGATTATGATGCTGCCTATAAAAAACATAAAGAGATGGGATGTATAGCTTTTGAAAATCCTACTATGGGAATCTATTTTGTAACTGATCCTGATGGATACTGGATAGAAATAGTACCTAAAAGATAATATAAAAGCTCCTTTGGATAGACCAAGGGAGCTTTTTTTATTTCTAGTCTTTTTCTGCATTTTTCTTTTCAAAGCTGATAAGGATAGGTGATCCATCAAATCCAAATGCCTCTCTGAATTTATTCTCAATATATCTAGCATATGAGAAGTGTATAAGTTCTGGATAGTTACAGAATAATACAAATTTTGGTGGTGCGCTTGAAACTTGTGTAGCATAATTGATTTTAACTACTCTACCTTTTCTAGTAGGTGGATTGTTCATCAATACTGCGTCTTTTAATACTGTATTCAAGATACCAGTAGATATTCTCTTAGTATATTCTTCATAGATTGTATCTGATATTTCAAGTATTTTTGTAGTTCTTTGTCCTGTAAGAGCTGAAACAAACTCTATTGGAGCATATGATAAGAAAGGAAGCTCAGCATAAAGTTCCTCTTTCATACTCTTCATAGATACTTTATTCTTATCTACCAAGTCCCATTTGTTAACTACTACAACTATTGGCTTCAATTCTTCAGCAGCTATTCCTGCTATTCTTTTGTCCTGCTCAGTAAGTCCCTCTTTACCATCAAGCATAAGGATACATACATCTGCTCTCTTTATAGTTTTAATAGCTCTCAATACAGAATAGTATTCAAGGCTTTCTTCTACTTTTGATTTTCTTCTGATACCAGCAGTATCTATTATCATGTATTTGTTATCTTTGTATTGAACTATAGTGTCAATAGCATCTCTTGTAGTTCCTGCTATATCACTTACAATAGTTCTCTCTTCTCCTGATAATCTGTTTACCAGTGAAGATTTTCCAGCATTTGGCTTCCCGATGATAGCAAGTTTCAATACATCTTCTTCCTCTTCTGGCAAGTCGATTTTTTCTATCATTTCAGTTACCATATCCAGCATATCTCCAAGGTTTACCTTGTGTGCTCCTGAAACTGGGATAAGGTGTTCAAATCCAAGTCCCCAGAAATCATAAACATCATCTTGTTGCTGAAGGAAATTATCTATCTTATTTACACATAAAATAATAGGCTTCTGTTTTTTTCTAAGGATATATGCTATCTCTTCATCAAGAGGGTTAACTCCTGATTTTCCATCAACTACAAAAAGGATAACATCAGCTTCATTCATAGCAACTTCTGCCTGTTCCTTTATTTTTGTCATCATAAATTCGTTGTTTCTTGGCTCAAGACCTCCAGTATCTACAACAACAAATTCCACTCCATTCCATTCTGTCTCTCTATATAGTCTGTCTCTTGTAACACCTGGCATGTCATCAACTATAGCTATTCTGTCTCCTACCAGATTATTGAAAAGTGTCGATTTTCCAACATTTGGTCTTCCAACGATTGCAACAATAGGCTTCATTATATACCTCCCTATTTAATTAAAATTATTTATCTTCTCTTATTATTATTTTCTCTAGGAATTAAAATATCCTTTTGTTTTTGCTTCTTTCCATTATCTTTTTCTACAAAAAGTTTCTTATTTGTAAAAGGATTTATTTCTGTATAGTACATAAGTGTAGAATATGTAGACGGTGTAGGGGTAAATACCTGTACCTGTTCTGGATTTATCCTTAGTTCAGATGAGGCAAATCTTCTCAGATCAAGCATATCTTTTTCATCACACCCTGGATGAGCCGCTATCAAATAATAAGTTAAAAACTGTTTTTTTCCCAATTTACTGTTTATCTTATAGAATTTTTCTTTGAATTCCTTCAAAGGAGCTTTTCCCTGTTTACCCATAAGAGCTAAAACTTTGTCCTCTGTATGTTCAGGAGCTATTTTCATCTGTCCAGATACATGATCTTTGATTATTTCTTCAAGATAGATCTGTCCATTTCTTTTATCATCTAAAATCATATCATATCTTATTCCAGATGCAATAAATATTTTTTTTATTTTATCAATATTTTTTAATTTATCTAAAAGTTCTACCTGATTGTTATGATCTATTTTCAATGCTGGACATTTCTGTGGATAGAGGCATCTTCTATCCTGACAGGCTCCCAGCTTCAATTTCTTGCTGCATTCTACATCATACATATTAGCAGTAGGTCCTCCTACATCTGCTATGTATCCTTTAAATTTAGGAGCAGAGGCTATCTCTTTTACCTCTTCCACAATAGAATCCTGACTTCTTGATATAACTGTTCTTCCTTGATGAATAGCTATTGCACAGAAATTACATTCTCCATAGCATCCTCTATGAGTAGTCACAGAAGTTCTAATAGTATCCAGAGCTCTCACTTCTCCCATAGCTTTATAATAAGGATGTACATCTCTTTCAAAGTCCATAGAATAAATACTGTCCAGTTCCTCAGAAGTAAAATTTTCACATGGAGGATTCTGTATCAAATATCTGTCCCCACAAGGCTGACATAATCCTTTAGCCGTAATTGGATCGCAGTTGTGATAGAATATATCAAAAGCTTTTGCAAACTCCTTCTTGTCCTTCACACACTCTTCAAAAGATGGCAGCTCCAAATAGCTGTCCTTTTTTTCTTTAGCTATATAACTTAATCCTCTTATGTTTCTCCATTCTCTTCCACCTTTCAGTGCCTGAGCCAGAGCTAGCATAGATTTTTCTCCCATTCCATAAGAAAGAATATCTGCCTTTGCATCAAATATCAAAGGTCTTCTCAAATTATTGCTCCAGTAATCATAATGAGTGATTCTTCTCAAACTTGCTTCGATTCCTCCTAAAACTATAGGAGCATTTCCATTTTTAAAGAATCTTTTTATGAGATTGGTATACACCATAGAAGCCCTGTCTGGTCTTCTTGTATTTTCTCCTCCTGGAGTAAAATCATCACTTTTTCTTTTCTTTTTTGTTGCTGTATAGTTGGCTACCATGGAATCTACACATCCTGCTGAAACTGCCCAGTATAAATTAGGCTCTCCCAGTCTTGTAATATCCTTGTCACTGTTGATATCTGGCTGAGCTATTATTCCAACTTTAAATCCATGCTTATATAACCATTTTCCTATCAGTGCACTTCCATTATAGGAAGAATCTATATATGTATCTCCAGATATTAATATTATATCTAAAGAATCCCATCCTAATTTCCTTACCTCTTCCATTGTTGTAGGCAAAAACATATTTAATCACCTGTTCTTTAAGACTTCCCTTTATTTTATCATAAAATACTGATATTAGCTATATTTTCTTTACAAAGTATAATCCTAAAATCAGAACCATTTCATAAAAAAAACTATCAAATAAGCAGATAAAATTTTTAAAATATTCTTCTGCTTATGAGATAGCCTCTTAATATGTTTATATTTTTTATTTGTTATATTGCTTTTTATATATTGCCTCTACAAATCCTCTGAATAATGGATGAGGATTATTAGGCCTTGTTTTAAATTCTGGATGGAATTGCCCTGCTATAAAGAATGGATGAACTTCTTTTGAAAGCTCCACTATCTCTGCCAGTGTCCCATCAGGAGAATTCCCTGATATTAAAAGTCCTGCCTTTTGTATCTCATCTTTAAATTTATTATTAAATTCAAATCTGTGTCTATGTCTTTCATGTATCAGCTCTTCACTATACAATTCTTTTGCAAGTGTTCCCTCTTTAAGCACACATGGATATGCTCCTAATCTCATTGTTCCACCCATGTTTTCTATATTTTTTTGATCAATCATAATATCTATTACTGGATACTTAGTATCCTTATCAAATTCTGTAGAATTTGCTCCAGACATTCCCATTACATTTCTGGCAAACTCAATTACTGCAAGCTGCATTCCCAGACATATTCCAAGAAAAGGAATTTTATTCTCTCTGGCAAATTTTATTGCCTCCATTTTCCCTTCGATTCCTCTGCTCCCAAATCCACCTGGAACAAGTATCCCGTTATATCCCTCTAGTCTTTTCATATCAAGATTTTCCGCCTGAATATAGTCAATTTCAGCTTTGTACCCTTGAGCATATGCTGCATTTTCTATAGCTTCATTTACACTGATATAGGCATCCTTTAATTCAACATATTTTCCTACTACTGCTAATCTTATTCTTTCCTTTGGATTTTTTATTTTATCTACAACTTCTTTCCAAGGTGTAAGATCAATCTCTCTGTCTTCTATTCCTAATTTTTTACAAGCTGTTTTTGCCAGTCCCTTTTCTTCCATCACAAGAGGAAGTTCATATATAGTTCCAGCATCTTGTGCTTCTATTACTGCATCTATATCTATGTCACAAAACATTGAAAGTTTTCTTCTTATATCATCACTAATAGGATGCTCTGTTCTGCACACAAGAATATCTGGTCTTATTCCAAATCCCATAAGTTCTTTTACTGAGTGCTGTGAAGGCTTAGTTTTTAATTCTCCTGCTGCTTTTAAGTAAGGAAGAAGCGTCACATGAATGTAGATAACATTTTCTCTTCCCACATCATATCTGAATTGTCTTATTGCTTCCAAAAATGGAGTAGACTCAATATCTCCTACTGTTCCTCCAATTTCTGTTATAACTATATCTGAACCATTAGCTTTTCCTACTATCTCTATTTTTGATTTTATCTCATTTGTAATATGAGGAATTATCTGAACAGTTTTACCTAAATATTCCCCTTTTCTCTCTTTGTTTATAACTGACTGATATATTTTTCCTGTTGTTATATTATTATATTTTGTAAGATTCTGATCAATGAATCTTTCATAATGTCCTAAATCTAAGTCTGTTTCAGCTCCATCATCAGTTACAAAAACCTCTCCATGTTCATATGGATTCATTGTTCCCGGATCAATATTAATATATGGGTCGAATTTTTGGATAGTTACATTATATCCTCTTTCTCTAAGCAGTCTACCTAATGAAGATGCTGTTATCCCTTTTCCTAATGATGATACTACTCCCCCTGTTACAAATATGTACTTAGTTTCTTTCATAAATATCCTCCATAAAGTAATTTTATTTTCAATAATCAAAAAAAGACGAAAAAAAAATCGTCTTTTATTTTAAAGAAAAATTGCACGTTTTTCTTTGGATATTTTTTTTATTTGTAAATATTTTTTACTTAATGAGTATATCATACTTTTTTTTAAAGCACAATATTTTTTTATTATTTTTTTAATTTTATAGAAAAATATATTTCCATATTCTTTTTATATTTTAAATTATTTATTTGTCTTCTAATAAAAAAATCTTGTTTTTTATATCTAAATTTAATCTATTTTTTCTGTATTCTCTTGGGGTTGTTCCCAACATTCTGCAAAATACTTTTGAAAAATAGCTAGGACTGTTAAATCCAGTCTGCAAACATATTTCTGTTATTGGAAGTTCACTATTTCTAAGCAATTCTGCTGCTGTATATATTCGATATTTCTACAAATATTCTATTGGAGCTGTTCCTATTGTTCTTGCAAAACATCTCAAAGCTTCCCTTTCTCCTATAAATGCCTCTTTTGCTATATCTCCAAGATTTATATCTTCAGAATAATTTTTATGTATAAAGGTCAGCATATATTTCATACGCTCTCTGTCGGTATTATTGCTTCCACTTGATTTTTCTAAAAGCTCATGATTTTCTCTCACTATATTTAAAAGTATTTCACTCAGTGTATTTCTTATTACTATTTCATAGCCTAAAACATCCCCAGCATAGGAAAAATATCCTTGTGTAAGTTTCTGAGAATCCTCCTTTGTGAGTTCCAATGCTGAAAGCTCCTTGCAGTTAATGAGGGGAATTATATATTTCTGATCTATCTTGCTTCCCTTTTCTCCACATATCAACACTTTATCAAATACAAAAGATATTATTACACATTCCTCTCTTGTGTCCATTTTCATAAAATGCATCTCTTCTGAATTTATAAAAAGACTATCCCCCTTTTTAAGAGTAAACTTCCTGTTTTCTATCTCAACATAAAGTGTTCCTTCATATACAGTTATTATCTCTATTTCTTTATGCCAATGCCATGCTATCTCTCCAGCAGTATATTTAGATACATCTGAAAAATATACAGCACAAGGAAATTCATAATTTCCATGTACAGCAAGCTCTTCATTATTTTTATCAGTTAATATCTTAGTGCACTGCATTTCTACTCCTTAGTCGCTATAGTTATATTATTAGTCTATATACTTGTTGATTATCTGCTTTTATGTCTATATAATTATATTGTAGATTCGATATTTTGTCAATGTGAGGATGGAAGATATCTGTAAAAAAAGCCCGACTTCTACAAGTCAGGCTCAAAATTTATTTTCTCTGTATGCTATGTTTCAACTATTTTTTCTTAGAGTATTTGATAGCATCAAATGCCACAGCAGCTACAATTATCATACCTTTTATGATATATTGCCAGTATGGACTTACTCCTACATAAGTCAAACCATAGTTGATAACAGTAAGGATGATAACTCCTGTTATTACCCCAGATATCTTTCCAACTCCTCCATAGAATGAAACTCCACCAATAACACAGGCTGCAATGGCATCCATTTCATACATATTTCCTAAGTTGTTTGTAGCTGATCCAATACGTCCAGCTTCAAGCAGTCCACCAAAAGCATAATACATTCCTGATAAAGCATATATTTTTACAAGTGTCCAAGCTACATTTACCCCTGATACTCTCGCTGCTTCTGGATTTCCTCCAACAGCAAATACATTTTTACCAAATTTTGTTTTATTCCATAAGATCCACATTATTGCAGTAGCAATTGCTGCATATATAATAAGATAAGACATATTGAAGCTTGGTGTTCCTATATATCCCTGTGCAAATGAACTATAGCTCTTGCTGAAACCTGATATCGGAGAAGCTCCAACATAGTCGTAATACAATGAGTTTACTCCATAAACAATTGTCATCATTCCCAAAGTGGCGATGAATGGGTGAACATTAAGTTTTGCAACTATAAGACCGTTTATTGATCCGATTATCATCCCTACAATCATTACAATAATAATTGCTCCAATAACTGGAAATTCTGCTAAATTAGGAAATACTTTATTTACATTAGTAGTTGCCTGCAATAATGTTGCAGAGATAACAGCTGAAAATCCTACCTGTCTACCTACTGAAAGGTCAGTACCCTGAGTTACAATCAATCCAGCAACTCCAAGAGCTATAATTGCTCTAACAGATGATTGAGTAAGAATATTTTTAAAGTTTCTTATACTTAGAAATGAAGGTTCTTTAGCAATTATTAAAACCAACATTAAGAAAAGAACAAGATAAAGTCCACTTTGTATAAATAATTTTTTAAAATCAATTTTTCCATCTTTTGTACGTATATTCATTTTTTTCTCCCTTTTTCTATAGATATTTTGCTGATAAAGTCATTATTTCTTCCTGAGTTGTTTCAGATGTTTTTACTATCCCTGCAACTCTACCATTACTCATAACAAGTATTTTATCTGTTACTCCTAAAAGTTCTGGCATTTCAGAAGAAATCATAATAATTCCTTTATCTTTTTTAGCAAGTTCTATCATAAGCTGATAAATTTCAAATTTTGCCAAAACATCTATTCCTCTTGTAGGTTCATCCAGCATAAGCACGTCTGGCTCAGTCAAAAGCCATCTTCCTAATATTACTTTCTGCTGATTTCCTCCAGATAGAGAACCTATACTTGTTGATTGAGAAGGTGTTTTTACTCTCATACTGTCAATTACCCATTGAGTATCTTTTTTAATCCCTTTATCACTTAATAAATGGAATTTACTTAAATATCTATCCAGATTTGAAATAGTAGAATTGAATCCTACATTAAGCATACTGTATATACCAGTAGCTCTACGTTCTTCTGTTACTAGAGCAAATCCATTTTCTATTGCTTCATTAGGAGTCTTATTTTTAACTTCTCTTCCATTTAAAAATATACTTCCCGCTGCTTCTTCTCTTATACCAAATATTGTCTCTACAATATCAGTTCTTTTAGCCCCAACCAGTCCAGCTACTCCTAATATTTCTCCCTTATGAAGTTCAAAACTTATATTATTAATAGATGGCTGTTTTGCAGCTGTAAGTCCTTCAACTTTTAGAATACATTCCTTTACTACATTGTCTTTTGGAGGAAAACGATTAGTTAAATCTCTTCCTACCATCATATTTATTATCTGATCAGTTGAAAGATCAGCAACTGATTCTGTAGCTATCCATTTACCGTCTCTTAGAATAGTAATATCATCAGATATAGCTTTTATCTCTTCCATTTTATGAGAAATATATACTATTCCACATCCTCTGTCTCTTAATTTATTAATTATTTTAAACAGATGTTCTACCTCTTTTTCAGTAAGTGAAGAAGTAGGTTCGTCCATCACGATTATTTTCGAATTATATGATACTGCCTTTGCTATTTCTATCATTTGTCTTTCTGAAACAGCCAGATCTGCCACTTTTGAACGTGGGTCTACATCTATTTCAAGTTCTTTAAATATTTTCTTTGTATCTTCATACATTTTTTTCTCATCTATAAAAAATCCTTTTTTAGGATATCTTCCAAGCCAGATATTATCAAGTACATTACTTTGAAGTACTTGGTTAAGTTCCTGATGAACCATTGACACTCCATTATCAAGGGCTTCTTTTGCAGAAGTAAAGTTTATTTCTTTCCCTTCAAATAATATCTTTCCATTATCTTTTTCATAAATTCCAAACAGACATTTCATTAATGTTGATTTTCCAGCACCCGAGCCTCCCACAATAGCAACTTTTTCTCCTTTCTTAATCGTAATATTAGGATAGGTGATGCTATTGCCATTTTCAAAAGTGACACACAAATCGTGAATAACCAATTCTTAATTAAAATTAGTTATGGCATCGAGATTCTCAATACTTACTTTTTTAGGGTATTTTTCTAGCAATTTAAAGGTCGCTTTAAAGGTAACAATGTTATAAGCAGCTCCCCTAGTGTAGTTGAATAGGCAACTGGTTAGATTGGCAATTGAGAAAATAACCCCCGTAGTGATTTCCCCCTTAATGACTAGATAACCAGTAACCATAAAAATAATTACTTGTGCCACAACACTTGACATCAATGAAAGAGAATTAGCCGTACTAGAGCTTCTTGCCAACTTAACCTTGGATTTTACCACTGTGGAAAAGTCTACTAAAATGCGATTTTTAAAGTAAGCAGTTTGATTATTGTGGAAAAAAATGTCAAAACCACTTAAATAATCACTTGTACGATTTAAAGCAACAGTCAAATCAGATGAAACAGCCTCCGTTTCTTGTGCAATATTATTTTCAAAAATTTTAGGAAGAAAGTAAACTAAAGCAGTCATTAAAATACTAACCGCAAGTAGTAGCCAATGAAAATAAATGATAGCAAAAGCGTTAAATAGCACAGTTATAATACTTTCAATGGCGCTGTATAACTGATTAAAACCGTTATCTTTTAATAAATTCATGTCATTAATTAACCATGAATTGTATTCGTCCTTGCTATGATGAGAGTTACCTGCATATGAACCGCTCTTTGTCAACTGTAATAGGTGTCAAAGTTAAACTCTAGCGAGAACAAATGATGTTCTCGCTTTTTTGATGTTTAAAGCGAGGTAAATGCGTTTTTTAAAGTTGTCAAAGTTCCTGTAACCAAAAGTGTTTCGTTTAATATCTTTGATGAGTTTGTTAGTAGCTTCAGGTTTGACGTTAGAATAAGGGAGTAGCATTAGTGATGTATTTCTTATAACGGATAAAGGTTGTAGTAATGTTTAAGTTGCGGTACGTGTTTGAAAAATCTTTTTAAATACTCTTTAGATATTAAAGTTTCTCTGAAAGTCCTTGAATAAAAAGCATTGGGCGATAATTTTCGACTATCCTTTTGAATGAGTTTCCAGTAATATTTTAGAACACGATATTCAAGAGATTTCTTCTCAAATGCTTTCATCATTTGAATACGAGCCTGTTTTAGCGCTCTGTTCATGTGTTGGACAATGTGAAAACGGTCAAGAACGATTTTAGCGTTAGGAAAAAGCAGCTTAACCAGAGGCATATAGTTGCCAGACATGTCCATAGTAACGATTTTCACTTCTTCTTGAGCTTCTTTAGAGTATTTGAAAAAGTGATAGCGAATGGTTGATTGTCGTCTGTTATCAAGAATGGTGATGATTTTCTTCGTGTTATAGTCTTGAGCAATAAAAGCTAATACTTAATAAAAATCAAAAATAGCGTTATAATAGTATTTTGATAAAAGAACTTACCCAAACACAAGTCGAAGAATTGACGCAAGTACTTAAAAATAAAAATAATGCTCCGCATCATAGAAAAATACAGGCACTCATTCTTTATTCTGAATGCAATAAAAAGTAGCCAAATCAGTAGGCTTTGTCCATCAGACAGTCCGAAACTTATTGAATCGCTATTTAAGTGGTGGCTTAGAGGGCCTATTAAAGGAAAATCGTGGTGGTCGCCACCGCTCATATATGACGCATGAGGAGGAAGAAGCTTTCCTTAAAGAGCAACTCTCTTCTTCCTTGAATGGAGAATTCGTTACCGTTAACTTTCTCTTTAAAGCCTATTAAGAGAGAGTTGGGCACAAGACAACCCAAGAAGGTTTCTATGCTCTCCTGAAACGTCATGGTTGGCGTAAGGTTAGCCCCCTCCCCAACATCCGAAAAAAGCAGACGCCGAAACCATTTTAGCGTCTAAAAATAAAATCTTTATTCGAGGAGAGAGTGAGTAAGCGTTTTATTGATGGGAAACAATATCAAAAAATCCGCCTTATGCATCAAGATGAGGCGGGTTTTGGGCGTATCAGTAAACTTGGTTCATGTTGGTCTCCAAAAGGTTATCGTCCTTACATAGCAAGTCACCATATTCGGGAGTACCGCTATTGTTATGGAGCTGTGGATGCCCATACAGGTGACTCATTTTTCATCATAGCGGGTGGATGCAATAGTGATTGGATGAATGAATTTCTACGCCAGCTATCGGTAGCTTATCCAGAAGATTATATTATTTTAGTCATGGATAATGCCATCTGGCATAAATCTCAGACGTTCAATATTCCTAAGAATATTGAATTTACTTTCATTCCACCCTATACACCTGAAAGGAATTCTATTGAGCAAGTCTGGGCTGAGATTCGTAAACTTGGTTTCAAGAATAAAGTATTTAAGGCTTTAAATGAGGTAATCGATAAACTTGAAGAGGTTATTGAAACCTTATCTTCTGCTCAACTTAAATCAATTGTACATAGAGACCGGACTTCAGCTATTTTTGATTTTAACTGAGTATAATTTTCCCTTTTGGTAAGAAAATTCATCCCAAGACAGTACTTCAGGTAAGGTTGAAAAGTTATCCTTGAACTGCAATTGCTTAAGCAAGAGCTGAGCGATTTTCTGCTTCACAAGTTCAGAAATTTGACAGTTCTTCTGAACAAGAGATGTCTCAGAAACCGTCACTTTATGGCAGTCTTTGCATTGAAATCTTCTCTTCTTCAAACGAATAAGACTAGGAAGTCCACCAATCTCAATAAAGGAATCTTAGAAGACTTTTGAAAGTCGTATTTGATTTGTTTTCCTTGGCAATGACAACACTTAGGTGGTGTGTAATCTAGTATAGCCTGCACTTCGATATGTGTCTCGTGTTGAAAAAACTTTAGTTAAAGTGATATTTTTGTCTTTAATTCCGATTAACTCTGTAGTATGATAGAGTTGTCTCATATGATTCTTTCTATTTATGGTTTCGTCGCTTTAAATTTTAAGTCATATGGGACTTTTTGTATACTCAAAAGCTCCATAACTTCTTAGCAGGATTTCACCCACTACAGAAATTATAGAGCTATTACTTTGAAACTCATATAGTTTTTAGTCATGCAGAGGCATTATTTATAAAGAAATCATGGACGTATGATTATAATAGCTATAAAATGCGTTTTAATGACCAAATTAGCCTATAAAGCTTTTTATTAATAAAAAGACTGTAAATGGTAAAAATGGCTATTTACGGCAAATAAAACACTTCTGATGACTAAAGTGCTCAAAAATCTTAAAAACAAATTTCAAGTCCAAGTTAGCCAGTTTGTAAAAACTCTTTAGGAGATTTGTAATCTAAAATTTTCTTTGGATAGTTATTAATCCAATTTTCAATGACTGCGACTTGTTGTGGAGTCGCATTTTTGCTTCCTTTCGGTAACCAACGACGAATCAGCCTGTTATGGTTCTCATTGCTTCCTCATTCCCAAGAAGAATAGGGATGAGCATAATAAATATGTTTAGGGTCAAAGACAGCCGCTAAGCGACTGAATTCTGTCCCGTTATCTGCTGTGATAGGGTTAATCTGATAGTTTTTTAGAATGGCTTTCAAGGCCTGATTAACTGAAGTAGACGACTTGTCAGGAATAAGCCCAATGATTTGATAGCGACTCTTCCTGTCAGTCAGAGTCAATAAGCACTCGTTTTTAGCCCGTGTTTGAATAACAGTATCAATCTTAAAATCCCCTAGCTTCTCACGATTATCAATACTCTCTGGTCGCTCCTCAATAGACTTTCCAGCAAGTTTAAAATTGGGGCTGACTTGTTTTTTCTTAGGGGTCGCCTTACGAGGATAAAGCATATCTGCTCTGGTTAGTCCTAGTTGTCCATGATGAATCCAATAATAAATGGTTGAGATAGAGACATTAATACCCTTTGTTTTGACTATCATTTCAGGAGAGTATTTCTGTTTGATGTAGTGGACAATATTTTCTCTGAGCTCTTTAGTTAGAGAAAGCCGCTTCACAGAACGTTTACGATTATTATCATAAGCATCTTGTGCAAAGTCAGCTGAGTAAACTAACTCGTATTTTCCTTTACGCACTTGTTGCCTGACTTGACCACGCTTGACTTCGTTGTTAATGGTTTGAGGAGCTTTAGCTAATCTTCGAGCGATTTCACGATGTGAGAGTCCTTCATGAAACCAACGTTCAATATTTCTACGGTCAGCTAGTGTTAAATGTTTCCCTTTTGGTGTATAATAGTTTTGCATCTCGGAGGCTTTCTAATTGTTGTTGTGGTGATTACAATTATATCTCTCTGAGATGTTTTTTGA
>OGJD01001003.1_pt1 | contig 19110 bp, 17 predicted proteins | sample 1571971 | NCBI WGS metagenome assembly OGJD01 (sample SAMEA2582117, study PRJEB24529) | metagenome | biome: Human gut stool | place: China | collected 2011
AAATAGGACAAGCTCTATATCCACAAAAATATGATGAGAAATATTTTGAACCTTTTAAAGCTAATCCTAGAACCTGGTGGAGCTTATATAAGCAAAAACCACAAGTTGATAGCGGAGAATATTTTCAGAGAAATTATTTTAGATACTTTGAATGGGATAATAACTTTGTGTATTTGCATGATGAAACAGGAATAAAGAAGTTTCTACATGATAGTTGCTATGTATTTCAGACTATAGATACAGCTCAAAAAGATGGTAAAGCAAATGATGAAACAGTTATCTTAACTGTTATAGTAACACCTGAAAAGGATTTGCTACTGGTTGATTGTTACCATGGAAGAATAAAAGTTCCAGAACAAGAAAAGATGATTGATAAATATTGGAATAAATGGACTTGTAGTTTCCAAGCTATAGAAGATAAACAATCAGGAACAGGAATAATTCAAAAGCTTGTATCACAGGGTAGACCTATAGAAACTCTTAAAGCTGTAGGAGATAAGATAGAAAGAGCAACAACAGCAATTCTGTATTATGCAAACTCTAAAATATATCATCTTAAAAATGCTGAATGGTTAGGAAGTCTTGAAAATCAATTATTGGAATTTCCAAATGCAAAACATGATGATATAGTAGATTGCGTTTCATATGCAGCTTTAGTTGTTGCTGATAGAAGTAAGAAATCTAGTATAGGAGGTGAATAGGTGAGTAAAAAGAATAAAAAACAAAATTTTCTACAAAGTGATAATCCAAACTCTACTAAAGGAGATACAATCCTTGACCCTGTAGCTTCGCAGGTAGTAGGAGAAGAGCGAAGATTACAACAAAAAGAAATTGATGTGATGCACAATGATTATGCTTTTTGTAAAAGAATATTAAGAGAAATTGCTGGAGCTAGTTTAAAATCTGGTTTTATTGTTAAGAGTGGGAATGAAGAACTTGACTTAAAAGTAATGAAGAGATTTACAGAACTGGAATGTAGTGATTATATAGTTGAGCTTCTTATAAATGGATTAAAAGATGGAATTTGTTTTATGTTTCCAATAATAGAAGGAGCTAATTTAGAAACTGGGAAAGAACTTGATTTAAGAAGGATAAACAAGATAAGAGATATTAATTTGTTCTATGCCAGAGATATAAACCAAATTCAAAGACAAATGGATAAAACAATTGAAAGATATGGAGAATGTAAGAATATAGATTTTAAAAATTCTTATGGTAAAGTTCAAAATGTAAAAATAGATTCTTCATGGATAATAACATATGAGCCTTATCCAAGAGTTGATAAGTACACGCCTTTATCCTCAGAGTATGGAGATTCCTTCTATAAAGCTTTATGGGATTTATTAATAGTTAAAGATAATGGGATTTGGAGTGTAGGACAATTAGCTTATGCTATGTTGCTTAAAAAATTAAAAATAGGAGATCAAACTAAATTAGATTCCATTTTAAATAGGATAGGAAAAGATAAATACCAAGTAAAAAAAGAAATGGAAATAAACTCAAGTACTCTTATAACTTTAGGAGCCAATGATGACTTACAATCTGTAGGGTTTACTCAAGGTTTGAATATAAAAGATCTAAAAGATTATATCTACAATGAATTGTCAGCAGCGTTAGGAATACCAATGTCAAAACTTGTAGGAAGTTCACAAGGGGCTTTAGCAAGTGCTAAAGAGGATTCTAATAGATGGTATGAATACATAGAAGCTTTTCAAAAAGATAACTTAGATGAAATATTGAGAAAGGTTATAAAACTACTCTATGCAGAGCAAAAAAAATATGACATTGAGTTTGAATTAGAATTTAATTCTATCAGGGCAGTTGATGAAAAAGAGAAAGCAGAAATAGGGAAAATAGAAGCAGAAACATTAAAAATAAATGTGGAAGCATTAATTCAAATGCAAAAAATGATAGAAGGTTTTGAAATAGATAAAGCTACATTAGAATCTCTTAAAGATTCATTGCTCAATAAAATTAAAGATTTGAGTATATAGAGGTGAAATATGAAAGATAATTTCCCTTTTCATATAGAACTTGCATATTCTAAAGTTTTAAAAAAGTTAGTAACAGAAATAGAGGATAAATTCAAAGAAATCTTTTTAAAAGGTAAAACCAATAGTATAACAACACCAAAAATAAAACTAATTACAAATGATGATAAAGAAAAAGAGTTCCTAGAATATTTTGAGGAACTTTTAACAACAGAATATGCTTTTGATTTATGTATAGATTACATACTAGAAACAGTTGAATACTCTATAAATACAGTCAATTCATCAGTTTCTGAAATACTAGGAGTAGCTTTTAAAGAACAGCCTTATTACAATGAGGAAATTATAAAAAATCTATTAGAAGAAAATATAAAGCTGATTAAAGCAGAGCCTACTAAATATCTTAGAACATATGATAAACAAGTAGCTAAACTTGTAAAAGAAAAAATAGAAGAGGGCTTAACTTTAGATGATTTAGTACAAGCAATAAAAAATACAACTGGAATAGAAAAGAACAGAGCTGCTTTAATAGCGGCAGATCAAGTTGGTAATGTATTTGCAGAATCAACTAAAACACAATTTAAGGGAATAGGATTAAAAAAATTCATTTGGGTAACAGCAGGAGATGCAAGAGTAAGACCAACTCATGCTGAAAGAAATGGAAACATTTATGAATGGGATAACCCACCAGATGGAGAGATACCAGGTAGACCGATAAGGTGTAGATGCACAGCAGATATAGTTGAATCAGAAGTATTGATGTTAGCAGCATAAAAGGAGGTGATAAAGGTTGAGTATGCTAAAGAAAAATGCAATGTTTCAGGTCCAAAAAACCAATGAAACAACAGAAGGATTTTTAAAAGTTACTGGTTATATTTCTGAAGCTGATAAAGTTATGGAATATGTAGATTGGTGGAATGAAACTGTAACGAGGGAGATTATACCAATAGAAGAGCTTGAAAAGGTTATTCCGCAAACCAATGGACTTATAATGACTGATTTACACCCTTGGGAATTTATTGATGCTAAAAATGCTAAAGAATATATAAGAGGGTATGTTACTAATGTCTATGGAATAGAAGAAAATAAACTAAAAGTAGATTTATTAGTAATAGATTCTGATTTAATAAACGATATTAGAAGCGGAAAGAAAAATCAATTCAGTATAGGCTATTGGTGTGAAATGCTTAAAGAAGGTGGATATACAGCTTTAGGAGAAAGTTATGATTACAAGCAAGTAAATTTAACACTTAATCATGTAGCTTTAGTACCACAAGGAAGAGCAGGAGAAGAAGTTGGAGTAATAACAATGAACTCTGAAGATGAGAACATAAGTTATCAAAAAGGAATGTATAAAAAACAAAATACAAGAGGAGGAAAAATGGCAATAAAATACAACGGAAAAGAGATGGAAGCACACGAACTGCACTCTGAATTAATATTAAGAGATTCACAATTGACAGCAGTTAAAAATGAGAAAGGAACTTTAGAAGGTAAATTAGCAGCTAAAGAAGTTGAACTTCAAGAAGCAAACACAAAATTAAATGGGTTTGAAGAAAGAATAAAAAATGAAGTAGCAACAAAAATAAATGCTATTTCTGAAGTTTCTAAATTAACAGGAGAAAATCCAGAGGAACTTGTAAAACTAAACACAATGGAACTTAAAAAGAAAGTTATAAATAAAGCTTTTTCAGGTATGGATCTTGAAAACAAAGAAGATTCTTATATAAATGGAGTATATGAGGCATCAGTTGCTAAATTAAATTCTTCTCTTCCAACAACAACAGAAGGAGAAGGAAAAAAAGAAAAAGAAAATGGAATGGATAAATTAAAAAAAGCAGTAGAAAATATGGGAGGTGCTAAATAATGGAAGTTAGAAAAGATGGAATGTTAGCTAAAACACTATCTACATATGACCAATTCGGATATTTTTACAATGAAGAAGTAATTCCATTTGGAGCTGGAGTTATGAGAGGAACAGATAAAGAAACACAATGTAAATTAATGGTAACAGGAGGCTCATTTTTAGGTATTGCTGCGTATAGAGGTGTAAACGTAACTGATGCAAGAGAATACCCAATTAAGTCAACTGTTGAAGTAATAACAAAAGGACATGTTTGGGTAAAGGCTGCCTCTACTGTTGTTGCTGGAGATAAAGCAGCATGTGGAGAAAATGGAAAGTTTGCAAAGACAGGAACATCAAATTATGATGATATAGATGGAGTTTTTGAAACTTCTGCTAATTCTGGTGAATACGCTATATTATGGTTAAAATAAGGAGACCAACTATGAAAAGTCAAGACAAAAATAAATAATTTTCATTTCAATTTTTCTACATTACAAAATTAGAGTTCATAAAACTCTTAATAAATTAATTAACTTAAAAAAATTTTTAAATTATGAGTTCTTGATAAGAAATATTCTTTTTAAGTAAAGTATAGATAGTTCTTACTAATTTATGAGCTACATGACCCAAAGCATTGTAATGAGATTTCCCATGTGCTCTTTTGATTAAATAATACTCTTTAAATCTTTTGCTGTTTCTTACTAAATTCCAAGCAGTGAAAATTAATGCATAGCGCAAATATGGAGAGCCTTTTTTAGACATTCTACATGAGGATGCATTAAAATTTCCTGATTGCCTTACCTTAGGATCAAGTCCTGCATAGGCAAGCAATTTAGATGGTGAATCAAAATTAGAAATATCATTAATTTCTCCAATTATGCTGGCAGCTGCTACATTACTAATTCCTGGAATAGTAAGAACTGGTGATTCATTATCAAGAGAATCTTCAATTTCTTCTTCTATTGATTTAATTTGCTTATCTAACAGCTCAATTAGTTCAATTAATTGAGGGATATGTATAGATATAGATGTATCCTTGACACCTACAGAAGATCTAGCATGACTTTTTAAAAGCAAAGCACTATCTAGGTCATAGTGACCCTTAGAAGCTTTACTTAAAATAGAAAATAATGATTTTTCTCTTAAAGCAGCTATTTTTTCTGTAGAAGGATATTTCTTAAGAAGAGCATAAAGAGCTTTAGTATGAATACCAGCTTTAAAAACATATTGTAGTTCAGGAAAAATAATATCTAATAAAGAAACGAGCTGAATTTTACTTCTAGATCTTTGTTTAACTAAACTTTTTCTAAAACGAGTAAGTTTTTTTAGCGCAAAATTAGAAACATTGTTTTGAGAAATAAATTTGAAATTATCAAAAAGTAAAGCTTTAGCAACAGTAATAGAATCTAAATGATCATTTTTAGTATCTCTAATATTAGCTTTACGTAAATGTGAAGTTTGCAAAGGGTTGATTACAGCAATTTTAAATCCTTTTTGAAAGAAAAAATTAATAAAATTTTCTCCATAATGTGCAGTTGATTCTAAACCAATAATAATATCTTTAATTGAGAAATCTACAATTTTTTCATAAAGTGAGAAGAATCCAGGCATATTATTCTGGAATTTAAAATTAGAAAAAACAAGTTCCCCAGATTCAGAATCTACAAGAGAAGCCACATGATTTAATTTCGCGATATCAATACCTAATAATAACATAAACTCACATCCTTTAAGAGAAATAAGAAACTGTGCATCCACAAAGTTTTAATCAACACATCCTTGCAAACATTAAAAATAAAATTTTAACCAACTATAAGTGTTTGAGAAAAAACAGTGGCAGTAGTCTCCTTAAAAAAGTAGCTTGAAAGCTCAATAGGAATAAATAAAAAGTCCACAGTTTCAATAATTAATTATATACCAAAATAAATATAAAGAGGAGGAAGTATGATAAATAATTTACTATGCTTTTATCATACAAGGAATAGATGAAGAAAATAGGAATACTTTTTGGAATTCTAGTTTTGTGTACAACTATTTTTGGGGAAACAAAAAAATATGAAACTGATGTAGTAATAATAGGTGCTGGTGGAGCTGGAATGACAGCTGCTATTGAAGCTTTTGATGCAGGAGCAGGGGCGAAGAATCCTCGTATGCATAGACCAACTGGTGGAATAAGTATAGGTGGAGTTCTTGTTAAAACTTTAGCAGGAAATGTTGAAAAAAGAAATATAACAGTTCTTTATAGAACTGAAGCTCAAAGCCTTGTAATAAATGATGGAAAAGTTGAAGGAGTAAAAGCTAAAGATTTAGTTAGAAATGAAGATCTTGAAATTTCTTCTAAAGCTGTGGTAATAGCTACTGGTGGATTTGCTGCTAATGAGGAGTTATATACAAAATATCGTAAAGATTTAAAAGGATTTATAACAACTAATCACCCAGGAGCAGATGGAAGCGGAATAGTAATGGCTGAAAAAGCAGGGGCAGAATTAGTAGATATGGAATATATTCAAACTAATCCAACTGTTGAACAGTCTAAAGCTGAAGTTATTTCTGAATCTGTAAGAGGTAATGGAGCTATATTTGTAAATAAAAAAGGAGTACGTTTCATTAGTGAAATGGAAACTAGAGATAAACTTTCAGCAGTTATTCTTGAGCAGCCTGAAGAATATGTATATATAATATTTGATCAAGGACTTAGAGAGAATGAAAGCTGTAGAGGAAATGGATCAGATAGGAATATTGATAACTGGAAAAGATCTTAAAGAACTTGCAGGAAAAATTTCTGTAGAGCCTAAAGTGTTGGAAGATTCAGTGGCTAAGTGGAATGGTTATGTAAAAAATGGAAAAGATGAAGAATTTGGAAGAACAACAGGAATGAAATTTGTTTTAGAAAAAGGACCATTCTATGCAATTCCAGTGGCACCAGGAGTTCACCATACTATGGGTGGAATCAAAATTAATTCAAAAACTGAAGTTTTAGGAAAAGATAATAAAGCGATAAAAGGTCTTTATGCAGCTGGAGAAGTAACTGGTGGAGTACATGGAGCTAACAGACTTGGTGGAAATGCTGTTGCTGATATAATTATCTTTGGTCGCCAAGCAGCAAAACAATCAGTTGAATATATTGGTAAAGATAAATTAATGGGTAATAAAAATGTTGGAAAATCTGAAACAGCAGTAAAAGTTAATCCAGAATTGAAAGCACAATATAAAGATGGAACTTATAAAGCTACAGCTAAGGGACATAATGGAGATATCACTGTTGAAGTTATTGTAAAAGATGGATTTATAGACAGTATAAAAGCAGTGGAATCAAAAGAAACAGAAATGATTTTTAAAGGTGTAGAAAATGAAATGATCCCTGCTATGATATACAATCAGACATCTGATGTAGATATGGTTACAGGAGCTACTGTATCAAGCAGAGCCGTAAGATCAGCAGTTAAAAAAGCTTTAAAAAATTAAAAAATAGCATTAAAATAAATTGTAGATAAAAAGGTACACCCTGATGTTAAAAAATTTAATATTTAGAGGTGTACTTTTTTATAGTTAGTTAAACATTAAAGTTATAGAGGGTTAACAATAAGGTTGGTGAGAAAATGAAAGAAAAATATACTATAGGGGAAACTGCTGTACTTCTTGGAGTTTCTACTCAAACATTGAGATACTATGATAAAATAGGTCTTCTTCCTCCTAAATATATAGATGAAGAAACAGGATATCGCTTTTATTCTTACAATCAATTTCACTACATAGATAAAATAAAATATTTACAGGGGTTTGGATTATCTTTAGAGGAGATAAAAGTGATCATAAAAAGTGGAAGTGTAGACAGCTTGATTACTTATCTTCAGCAAAAGCAAAAAGAGAAAGAAAAAGAACTCCTTGATTTGCAAAGACAGATTAAGGATATAGAATGGTATATTAATTATTTCATCTATATGGATAAAGATAAAATAACAGACAACATATATAAAAGAAAGCTTCCAAAAAGATATATAATAAAAACTCCTTGCTATTACAAAGAGGAACTTGCAAATATGGAAATAAGTCTGGCTGAAATGAAGAGCCGCAAGGAATATAGTGAGTTAAAATTCCATAGGCAGTATGGATATAAAATAGATTTCCAATCTCTTATGAATTGTAACTTTTATCCAAAAGAATATTTCGTATTTTTAAGTGAGAAACCGGATATCGATAAAGCTCTCTATGATGAGCTCCCAGAGGGAGAATATCTGTGTTTTAAAACACAAATATTAAATGAAAACTGGAATCCTAAAATATTAAACGAATATTTTCCTGATGGAAAAATACCAAAGCTTACATTGGCATTAGAATTTGAAGATAATCTTCATGACTGGCAGGATGCATGGTATGAGGTACAGATTTTACTTTAAATTATTAAAAAGTGTTTGTAATACTTTTTAAAAAACTTTTATTTTAACAAAAAATATATAATTAGAACATTTTTTAAAATTTTTCTTGACCTTATTCTTACAATAACTTTTATAATAGATACAAAGAGTTTCGAAACTTTGTATCTATTTTTTATTTATAAGGGGGAGTGGAATGAATAAAGTTTATCAGGATGAAACAGAACTTTTATATAGTGGAACAGACTTTGGAGATAAGGCTAAGAATCCTGAAACACCGCCAATATATCATACAACTGCTTATATTGTAGAAGATACTCAAGATTATGATTTTGCAAATAATGGAGGAAAATACTTTTACAATAGAACAGCTAATCCGAACAGAGATGGGGTTGCACAGGCTATAACTTATCTGGAAAAAGGAGAAGATATTATAATCTGTTCATCAGGAATGGCGGCAATTTCAACAGTGTTATTATCACTGCTTAAAAGTGGAGATCATATTCTATTCAGCAAAGCTATTTATGGGGAAACAATTGAGATTTCAGAAGTAATGTTAAAAGATTTTGGAATTCAAATGTCTTTTGTAGATTTTACAGATTTAGAAGCTATAAAATCTAATATTAAAGAAAATACAAAAATATTTTATACTGAAATAATTGCGAACCCTCTTACAGATGTAGTTGATTTGGAGAAAATAGCAGAACTTGCAAAAGAAAATGGAGTTTTAACAGTAGTAGACAGTACTTTTACCACTCCTTTTTCAATCAAACCTCTGACATTGGGAGCAGATATTGTTATTCACAGTTTAACTAAATACTTTGGGGGACATAGTGATATCACTGGGGGATCGATTACAGCGAATCAAAAAATAATAGATATAATACAACCTAAATTTCGTTGGTTAGGATGTTGCATGGATCCTAATTCTGCATGGCTTGCACAAAGAAGCATTAAGACAATGGCAATGAGAGTAAATGCACAGTTTTCAAATGCTGAAAAATTAGCAAAAGCATTGCTGGAATTACCTATGATAAAAACTGTATACTACCCAGGACTTGAAAGTCATCCACAGCATGAGCTTGCAAAAAAAATTCTAAATGGAAAATATGGAGCTATGCTAAGCTTTAGAGTTGAGGATGATAGAGAAAAAGTTGATGAATTTATGCATAGGCTAAAGCTTGTAAAATATTTAGGGACACTTGGAGGAATACGTACAACAATTGCTCATCCTGTAACAGCATTCAGAAATGAATTTACTCAGGAACAACTTGAAAAGATGGGAATGTATGAAGGACTTATTCGGATTTCTACAGGAGTTGAAAATATTGAGGATTTGCTAGAAGATTTTACACAGGCTTTAACTGTATTTCAATAGAGTTTATAAAAAAGGGGGAAAATTTATGAATGAAAGTGTATTAAAAAAAGGTTTTAAAGTTCCACATACTTATGTTTTAATTTTTTCTATGATAATTATTGCTGCTATTATGACTTATATCATACCAGCAGGAGAATATATAAGAACAAAAAATTCATTAGGAGCTACTATTATTGATGTTAATTCATATCAGGCTATGAAACAATCTCCTGCTACAATTCTTGATATTTTTTCAGCTCCTTCAAGGGGAATGCTAGCTGTTGCTCCATTAATATTTTTTGTTTTTGTTGTTGGAGGTTCTTTTCAAATATTGAACGGAACAGGTTCTTTAAATGCTCTCATTGGAAAACTTGTTAAAAAACTAGAAGGAAAAGAGGAACTAATAATTCCTGTTTTTCTAGTAACTTTCTCAATGGCTGGTGCCTTTATGGGAGTTTCAGATGAATGTATAGCATTCGTTCCTATTGCTATTCTGGTAGCAAAAAAATGTGGCTTTGATGAAATTGTTGGAATGTCTATGGTTGTTCTTGGAAGTTCAGCTGGATTCAATGCTGGAACTATGAATGCATGGAGTGTTGGTATAGCTCAGTCAATAGCAGAACTTCCTTTATTTTCAGGAATAAAATTAAGAATACTTATGCAGATAGTTTTTGTTTTAACAGTGAGTATTTATTTAATGAGGTATGCAAAAAAAATTAAAAAAGATCCCACTTCCAGCATTGTATATGGTCTTGGATTGGAAGATATTGACTCTAAAACTGAAATAATTAAAGAAGTTAAATTAAGAGATTTTCTTGTATTATTCTCATTTGTAGCTGGGCTTATATTTGTTATTTATGGTGTTGTCAAAAAAGGGTGGTACATTGAAGAGATGACTCCTGTATTTTTAGCAGTTGGAATAATTGGTGGGTTAATTGGGGGACTCACACCTAGTAAAATAGCTGTTCAATTTATTGAAGGTGCAAAAGCCTTAGTATTTGGAGCTCTTGTTATCGGATTAGCAAGAGGTATATTAGTTATTCTTCAAAATGGACATGTTTTAGATACATTAGTAGGAAGCTGTGCTAATGCTCTTAAATTTTTACCTCGCCAGATAACTGTATTTGGTATTTATGGAGTGAATTTATTTTTAAATACATTTATGCCTTCTGGTAGTGGAAAAGCTGCTGCTGTCATGCCTTTAATGATTCCTATTTCAGATATGCTGGGAATAGGACGTCAAGTATCAGTATTGGCCTTTCAACTTGGAGATGGAATAACTAATTCCATAGTTCCTACATCTTCTTATATGAATGGATATTTATCAGTTGCAAAAATTCCTTATCCAAAATGGGTAAAGTTTGTATTCCCATTAATAGTGATTTGGTCTTTAGAAGGACTTTTATTTTTAACATATGCTACCATTTTTGGGTATGGACCATTTTAAATTTTATAAATTATTTGGAGGTTATTATGAAAAAAAACTTATTGAACTATATAGATGAACTTTCTCATGATATTATAGATATGTCTGACTATATCTATGACAATCCAGAATGTGATGATGATACATATAAGGCTATGGAAACTCTTACAACCTATTTAAGTAATAATGAATTTCAGGTAAGTAAATCTATTGGTGGGAAAAATACGTCTTTTAAGGCAGTCTTTACTAATAAAACTAATGGGCCAATTATTGGAATGCTATGTGAATATGATGCTCTTTCTATTGGACATGGATGTGGACATCATATTCAAGGACCAGCAATAGTTGTTGCTGCTAAAGCAATAAAAGATGTATTAGAAAATATTCCATTTACTTTAGTTATTTATGGTACTCCTGCTGAAGAAACAACAGGAGGAAAAATAACTATGTTAGAAAATGATTGTTTTAAAGAACTTGATATTGCTCTTATGTTACATAGTTGCTGTGGAACTTCTGTTGAAACAAGAGCTATTGCCAGTACAAGTATTGATGTTACTTTTCATGGAAAAGATGCTCATGCTGCTCTTTGTCCAGAAGAGGGGAGAAGTGCTCTTGACGCCTTACTGCTTTCTTTTCAGGCAATTGAATTTATGAGAGAACATATCAAAGAAGATAGTCGTATGCATTATACTGTTTTAAATGCTGGTGGAGAAAGTAATGTTGTTCCCAAAATAGCTTCTGGAAATTTCTGTTTAAGATCTTATGACAGTAACTATCTTGACAATAATATTATAAAAAGATTTTATGATATTATAAAAGGAGCCTCTCTTATGACAGGAACAACATATGAAATAAAAGAATATGGTCATTATAAGAGCCATTTTCCTATTTTTTCATTAAATGAAACAATGATGAAAAATATTGAATTTATCCAAGCTAAAAATATTTCACCTTCAAGAGAAAAAACAGGATCAAGTGATTTTGGAAATGTGTCTCAAGTTATACCTTTAGCATGCTTGAGGACAGCTTGTGTTCCTAATTTTGTTGCAGCACATTCAAAGGAATATGTAGATGAAGGAAAAACTGATTTTTTCCATCTAGGAGCTATAAATGGATCTAAAATATTAGCTGCAACAGCTTATGATCTTATCACAGATAAACAACTATTGTTAAAAATAAAAAAAGAATTTAAAAATAGGCAACAAAAATAATAACTATTATTTTTATTTATAAGGTGGAATGAGATGAATAAAGTTTATCTTGATGTAATAAGACAAATTTTAATAACAAGGCTAAGAATCTAGAATATTAAACAATCATTTATATTATAGAAGACGCTCAAGATTATGACTTTGTCAATAATAAACAACTAACTTAAACAGAAGGGAGTTGTCCAAACTATAACTTATTTGATATAATCTTTTTGTTAAAAATGGCAGCTATTTCAACCACTTACAATAAATAAAATTATGTTTAAAATAAAAATATATTAAAATTAATATGATCTATAAAGTGTAAAGAAGAATCAATAAATATTTGGTTCTTCTTTTTGCATTTTTAAACTTTTGCCAGAACTTTTTTAAATTGCATATTAGAGATTTTTAAGGTATAATTTTTTTATTCAGATATAAGGAGGAGAATATGCTGTCAAGAAAATCAATAGATTTGCTGCATTTTTTACTTAAAGAAAAGAGAAATGTATCCTTGAAAGAACTTTCAGATCATTTTGAATTAAGTGAAAGAAGCATAAGATATGAAATAGAAAAGATACAAAAAGAGCTTTCAGTAAAAGATGGATTTGAATTCATCATTTCTAAAGGTGAATGCTTTGTTGATGACTATACAGCATTAGAAAAATATCTTAATGAAAGTAGACAGGACTATATTTTTTCTCCAAAAGAGAGAGAAATATATATATTGTTGAAGATATGCTTTGAAAGAGAGATTAATCAAAATGTAATATCAGAAGAGCTTGATACAAGCAGAAGTACTATAAAAGTTCATCTGAGAGATATAAAAAAAGTTCTGGATGAGTACAATTTAGAGTTGGAGCTTTTACATAAAAAAGGTCTTGGAGTAACAGGAGAAGAGGAAAAAATTCGTCAATGTACTTTAAAGATTATGAATATGGTAAAAAAATCCAACAGCAGTTTCTTAAAAAATATACTGGATGATTATTTGGAAGAGATAGATATAGAAGGGGTAAAACTTTTTATAAATTATTGTCAGAAACTTATGAATAAAATAGTGTCAGATGAAGCTTTTGATATAATATCCAAGTATTTGATACTTGCAATATACTTTAATAAAAAAGGGTATAAAATTACGAGTATAAAAAACTATAATTTTTTAAAAAATACATCAGAGTTTGAATGTGTGGAAAAATCAAGAGCACTTTTAGAAGGATTCTATGAGATAGAGCTTTCAGAAGAGGAGTATCTAAAGATAACAGATTATTTCTTAGGAAGTCATACATATAATATCTCTTACTCTTATTATGAAAACTGGGTAGAGATAGAAATGATAGTGAAGAACTTTATAAATAAGATAAATGAAAAGCTAGATGTAGATATATCAGCAGATGAAACTCTTATGACAGGGCTGGTAAATCATATAAAGCCAACTATCTATAGACTGAAAAATGGAATAGAACTGGAAAATACTATTTATGAGGAAGTTGTAGAAAGTTATCCAAACCTTTTTTCATTGATAAAGGGAAGTGTAGGAGAGCTTGAAGATTTCATAAATAATAAATTTACAAATGATGAAATAGCTTTTATTACAATACATTTTAAAGCTGCAATAGACAGAAATATAAAAAAGAAACGTGAAAAAGTAAAAGTGTTAGTTGTGTGTGGTTCAGGGTATGGAAGTTCAAAACTTCTGGCACAGCAGCTAAAGGATATGTATAGGGTAGAAATTATAGATACTATTCCAAGATATCTTCTGGAAAAAGTAAATAAGAGAACTGATATAGATTTGATACTGACTACTATTCCATTAGATGATTTTGATACTGATAAAACTATTATAAAAGTAAATCCAATTTTAAATAAAGAGGATATGTTCAAACTGGATAATTATCCAATATCAAGAGACAGTAAAAAGATAATATTTTCTGAATTGATAGAAGTGATTGAAAAAAACAGCAAGATAAAAGCAGATGAAAAACTGTTGGGAGCTTTAAAAACTTTTCTGGACAGTAAGCTGATAGACGATCTTTTTCATAAAAAAATTACAATCTCTGACCTGCTGTCAGAAAAAAGAATAAAGTTAAAAGGAAAAGCTGCAAACTGGAGAGAAGCTATAAGAGAAGCTGGAGAACTACTGTTGAAAGATGGCTGTATAGAAGAGGAATACATTGACAATATGATAAAGCTGGTAGATGATTTTGGAAATTATATAATGCTTATTCCAAATGTTATCTTTCCTCATACAAAGTCAAAAGATCTGGTGAAAAAAACAGCATTTTCCATAGTTACTTATGATAAAAGAATAGATTTTATAGATGAAGAAAAAATTGGACTGGTAATATGTTTCTGCGTAAAAGATGAAAGAGAACATCTGGATAGTCTGATAGAAATTGTAGAAAAAATTGAAGAAAATAATCTGGAAGAAAAAATAAGAAGAAGTAAAACAGCAAAAGATGTAATAAAATATTTAACTAACTAGAGTGACTGGTCAGCAGACCAGTCATTTTTTTTGAATAAAATAGAATCTTTAAAATAATTATTGGAAGGAGTACAATTATCTTAACAAGATCAAAAGGAGATATTAAGATGTTGAAAAATGCAGTTAAGGGAAGGGTAAATATAGTAGAAAATGTAAATGACTGGAAAGAAGCAATAACTTTAGCAGCAAAGCCATTAGTAGAAGATGGAAGTGTTGAAAATTCATATATAGATGCAATGATAGCCAATGTAAATAAGTTTGGAACATATATAGTAATTGCACCAAAAGTAGCTATGCCACACTCTAGACCAGAAGATGGAGTGAATAAAAATTGCGTATCTTTGCTGAAGGTAAATGAAGGGGTTCTTTTTGAAGGAGAAGAGGAAAAAGTCTATGTATTCTTTGTATTGGGAGCAGTAAACAGTGATTCTCATATAGAAACTCTTATGGAACTTATGGAGTTGATAGAAGATGAAGAGAAGATAGATGAAATTATTGAAGCAGGAAATGTTCAAGAAATAATGGATTTAATTTAAATTTAAAAGATAAATATTATGAAGGAGTGGTAATAATGATAAAAATATTAACAGTATGTGGAAATGGAATCGGAAGCAGCTTAATGTGTGCTATGAAGATTGAAGAAATATGTAAAGAAGAAGGAATCGAAGCAGATGTATCATCATCAGATTTTAACTCTGTATCAGGAAAAGGAGCAGATTTAATAGTAACTGTAAAACAACTTGCAGATCAACTTTCTGGATACAATGTAGCAGAAATCAGAAGTTACACAAATAAGAAAAAAATTAAAGAAGATGTACTTGATAAAATTAAGGAATTAGTAAAATAAAATTTATATAAAAAATATTTAGGAGGGAAAAGAATGAACTTTTTAAACGTTATAGGAAATGATATACTTACTAACCCGGCGTTCTTATTAGGACTTATGTCACTTGTAGGATTAATAGCTTTGAAAAAACCATTTAATAAACTTATAACTGGAACGTTGAAGCCAATACTAGGATATATAATGCTTGGAGCTGGAGCAGATTTCATCGTTAAAAATCTTGATCCATTAGGGAAAATGATAGAGCAAGGATTTGGAATTACAGGGGTAGTACCAAACAACGAAGCAATAGTTTCAATTGCTCAAAATATTCTTGGTAAAGAAACAATGTTCATATTAGTTGCTGGACTTATTATCAATATAATAATAGCAAGAGTAACTAAATTTAAATATATATTTTTAACAGGACACCACAGCTTCTTCATGGCTTGTATGTTCTCAGCAGTTCTTTCTACTTCTGGAATGAAAGGAACTACACTTATTCTTATAGGTGGAATTTTATTAGGAGCTTGGTCAGCTATATCTCCAAGTATCGGGCAAAGATATACAGATCTAGTAACTGATGATGATGGAATAGCTATGGGACACTTTGGTTCTTTAGGATATTATCTATCAGCATTTATTGGAGAAAAAATTGGAGATAAAGAAAATAGTACAGAAAATATAGTTATCCCTGAGAAAGTAAACTTCCTAAGAGACAGTACTATATCAACAGCTATAACTATGATTGTATTCTATCTTATTGCAGCTATTGCAGCAGGACCTGAATATACAGAAACTTTATCTGGTGGAAAAAACTATATAGTTTTCGCTCTTACATCAGCTTTAAGCTTTGCTGTTGGAGTTACAATTGTATATAATGGTGTAAGAATGATACTTTCTGAACTTATTCCAGCATTCCAAGGAATTTCACAAAAACTTATTCCTAATGCAATACCAGCAGTTGACTGTGCAGTGTTCTTTACTTATGCACCAAATGCAGTATTAATCGGATTTATCTCTTCGTTCATAGGTGGAGTAATTGGAATGGTTATACTTGGAGCAGTAGGAGCAGTTCTTATTATACCTGGTCTTGTACCTCACTTCTTCTGTGGAGCAACAGCAGGAATCTATGGAAATGCTACTGGAGGAAAAAAAGGAGCTATAGTTGGATCATTTGTTAATGGACTTTTATTATCGTTCTTACCAGCAATGCTTCTTCCTGTACTAGGAAATATTGGATTCCAAAATACAACATTTGGAGATTTTGACTTTGGAGTATTGGGAATTTTAATAGGAAAATCAACATCATCTATTGGTACAGCTGGAATATATATAATAGTGGCAGTTCTTCTTGCTGTTCTTATTATCCCTAGCTTCATAAAAACAAAAACAAACGTTATCAATGCAAAAGATGAATATTAAAATCATTATGAAAGGATGATGTTTTATGAAAAAGATACTTTGTGTAGGGCATTCAGCATATGATATAACATATCTGCTTCCTCATTTTCCAGTAGAAAATAGAAAATATAAAGCTAAAGATAGAATAATGGTAAGTGGAGGACCAGCAGGGAATGCTGCTTACCTCTTAGGTAAATATGGAGAGAAAGTTTCATATATAACAGCTTTAGGAAATGACTTCTATGGAAAAAAAATATTGGAAGATCTCAATGAAGTAGGAGTAGATACTAAAAATATAGTTGTATCAAACAAGTTAGTTACACCATGCAGTATAATAATAGCCAATGAAGAAAGTGGTTCAAGAACAATAATAAACTACAGAGAAGAAAAGCCTATAGATGATTTTAAAATGACATATGAAAAAGCACCAGAAATAATACTTTTTGATGGTCATGAATTGGATATAGCTTTAAAAGTACATAAAGAATTTCCAAATGCTGTGTCAGTATTAGATGCTGGAACATATAAAGAAGGAACTTTAGTCATAGGAAAATTTGTAGATTATCTAGTGTGTTCAGAAGACTTTGCAAAAGACTACTGTAAAATGGATAGGATAGAAGAGAAAGATTTTAAATATGTTCTTGAAAAATTGGAAGAGTTGAATAAGAATACTATTATAGTAACTTTAGGGGAAAGAGGTTCTATAATGAAAAAAGATGGAGAGTTATTGAAATTCAAAGCTTTCAAAACTAAAGCAGTAGATACTACTGGAGCAGGAGATATTTTTCATGGGGCATTCGTTTATGGATTGAGCAATGAATTTTCAATTGAGAAAAATATAGAGTTTGCTTCAGCATGTGCTTCACTGTCAGTGGAAAAACTTGGGGGACGTAACTCAATACCTGAATTAGATGAAGTTGAAAAAAGAATAAAGAGAGGATAATAGAGATGAAAAAATATAGTTTCAAAGAACTTGGGCTTGAAAATACAAGAGATATGTTCAAAAGAGTCAATGAAAATGGATATTCAATACCAGCATTTAACTTTGCAAATTTAGAGCAGCTTCAAGCTATACTGGATGCATGTACAGAAGCTGAAAGTGACGTTATAATTCAAATATCAGCAAGTGCAAGAACATATATAGGAAAAGAACAGCTTCCTCTTTTAGTAAAAGGAGCAATAGATGAAATAAGAGCGAAGGGATCAAAAATAGCAGTAGCCCTGAATCTTGATCATGGTAAGGGTCATGAATTGATCAAAGACTGCCTTGATTATGGATTTTCATCTGTAATGATAGATGCTTCAAAATATGATTTTGAAAAAAATATAGAATTAACTAAAGAAATAGTAGAACTTGCAAAAGATTATGATGCTTCTGTAGAGGGAGAAATTGGTGTTATTCATGGAACAGAAGATGAACATTCTGCTGATGAAAGTGCATTTACAAAACCTGCTGAAGCAGTGGAATTTATAAAAAGAACAGGAGTAGATTCTCTTGCTATTGCAATAGGAACTGCTCATGGAGCACATAAATTCAAAGTAGGAGAAGATCCTAAATTAAGACTTGATATACTTGAAGCTATTAAAAAAGAGATAGGAAGTTTTCCAATAGTTCTTCATGGATCATCTTCAGTACCTCAAAATTACATTAAAAAATTCAAAGAATTTGGCGGAGAAGTAAAAGATGCAATAGGAATACCTGATGAAGAACTTAAAAAAGCATCTAAGTCAATAGTTACAAAAATAAACGTAGATACAGATGGAAGACTTGCATTTACAGCAGGAGTAAGAAGAGTATTTGCTGAGCAACCTGGAGAGTTCGATCCAAGAAAATATTTAGGTGTTGCAAAAGAAGAGATGAAATCATACTATAAAGAAAAAATCAAAGAAGTTTTCGGATCAGAGAACGCTTACAAAGCAGCAAAATAATTAAACAATTAAAACCTGTAGATTATGTCTACAGGTTTTTTTATTTGAAAATTTAAATTGTTCTAGCTATTGATTTTTTTAAAAAAATATAGTAATAAAATAGAATAAATTCTTTGGGAAAAATTAAAATGAAAAATAGGAGGTAAAAATGGCTTGTGATAATAAATTAAAAAAAGAGATGTTTGAAGAATTAAAGAAGTATATAAGTGAGATTGAAGAAAAAAATGGAGCATTAATCTCTGTACTTCATAAAGGACAAGAGATTTTTGGATATTTACCACAAGAAGTA
>OGJD01001006.1_pt1 | contig 19077 bp, 14 predicted proteins | sample 1571971 | NCBI WGS metagenome assembly OGJD01 (sample SAMEA2582117, study PRJEB24529) | metagenome | biome: Human gut stool | place: China | collected 2011
GGCGCACCTCAAAAACACCATCATACACTAAATCAGTAAGTTGGCACCATTACCCTAAAGAAGATATCTTCAAAAATATGTTCAATTATTAGAATATATCGTGCAAACAAAGATGATATAACCGTAAGAACAAAATTAGTTCATTCCAAAGTGTTGAGTGATTTTTTGGATAATGTATCTTATCAGCGGATTAATGATTGTCTTAATGGCGTTTTGACTGTACCATTATCTAAATTAGCTGCACAGAAGATTTCCTTTAAATTTTCATATAATAAGAGAAAGGATTACCTTCATATTGTCGAAGCAAAACTTACAAACAAAATTGATGAAGTTATATTGTGTGTAAAAATTGAACGTCAAAATGAAATTGAACTTTCTTCTGATATCATTAATAACGATATTCTTAGACGCTCAAAAAACGACATCAAAAATTTCATTGATTTTAATTCTTTGATTGTTTTCAATAACGACTCTGGTGTTCGTTCCTCACCGGGTTCTTATTTCTCTGAATCAATTAATCCCGTCGCTGTTTATTTTTCAAAAGTTCTTGCAGCATCGTTCAAAGAATTAAAGAAATCTTTTCATGGTGTGAATATAAACCATGTAAGTCCTTTAAGGGCCTTACCTCAGCGATATTATTTGTTAGATAAAGCGATTTACCACAACCAGCTAAATGCTCTCGATGGCACAGAGTTGGCTGAGGTTTTAAAAAATAATGAGCATATTAAAGATTCAATAAATGAACTTCTCTCTGAGTTTAATATTGCTGTAGAAGTTGAGAAGGTGAACGATATTATTCATAAAATAACAGTAAACCAAGATGCTGTTAACCTGGAGTTGACTGATGTAGGTTTCGGTATTTCTCAAGTTTTACCTATTTTGGTTCAGGCATATTTATCTCCAGCTTATTCAATAACCATAATTGAACAACCTGAAATCCACTTACACCCTAAAATGCAAGCATGGTTGACTGATGCATTAATTAAAATAGCACTAACTTCATTTAAGAAATTTGTCATTGAAACACATAGTGATGCATTAGTTCGAAGGTTACGTTTGCGAATAGTCGACGAAGATAATCCTTTAACTGAACAAGATTTAGCGATGTATTATTTGGAACGTGATAAATTAGGAAACAAAACAAATATAAGAAGAATTCCTGTTTCTCCAGATGGAGATATTACATGGCCTTCTGAATTTATGGATGTTGAGATTAGCGATACCCTTCTTATTCAGCAAAAGAAATTAGAGAGAATGTTGAACGATAAAGGGTCTAAATAATATGCCAAGTGCCCACTGTGTTTGCCCTGAATTTATTGCTAACCATATTTCTGATCCTTTAGTTTTTAATAATGTGTTTCTTGGTGTTTTGTTACAATCAGATGATCAAATCATAACTGATTCTAAAGGGATTTTGTCTTATGAATATAGTAAAGCTGTTGAAAATGATCCTGATGCCTTCTCATTATATAAAGTTTGGCAAAGCCAATTAGATGCACGTACCGATGGGAAGTTGTTAAAAACTGAAACTGAAGTGACTTCTTCATACGAGGAAATAATATTCGATGTTGTGCAAAAAGCAGCGACAACGTTTGATAAACATATCATAACTTCTAATAATGAACGCTATCGTCCATTCATATCTGAACTCACCCGACAAAGAATTTCACTTTATAATTTGCAAAACTTGACGCCTTCAAACATACATAAAGCTTTGAGTAAAAAAATATCATTTGAAGAACTTTCTCATGATATTGGATGGATACTTCACAGATTAGCAAGAACTAAAAGTAAAGGTACAACTGAAGACGACTTTAATGATCATCTACGTAATTTGTTTTTATTCAAGCATTACGAAGTTAAAGATCAAACAAGAGAGGGAGTATCATCTGCTGGAAATAGTGCTGGAGAATTAGATTTAGTAATAGAAGAAAAGGGTTTTCTGTTTACTATCATTGAGGCTATGATTTTAGAGAGTGTCGACTCTTCGTATATAAGAACGCACTATAAGAAATTGTTGAATAATTATAATCCTTTAGGGGTTGATAAGAACTTTTTGATAACTTACTACACAGGCTCTCGATTTGAAGAATGGTGGCGAAGATATTTTAACTTCATTCGTGACATAAGTACGGATGTTTTTGAACTGTCAGGTGATATATCTTTAACTGATACTGTAGAGGAGGCAACATTGTATTCTTCTTTGAAAAAATTAACTCAGCATTTTGAAATTAATGGCAGGCATGCCTGTTGTGTGCATTATGCGGTTAAATTTTGACATGTATTGAAATTATTGATGCTATTCTCTTGTGTAGAGAATAGCATTATTACTGAAAGGAAGGTTTTATTATTTTTATGATGGGTAATTGCTTTCAAATTAATTGTGGTTTCGTTTTAAATAAGGCAAGAGGCAAGAAATAATAGCTACAAATTTAGTGCCTAAATGCAAATCTCTATTATAATATACATAAACTTGATCTCTTATGTACTTTCTTCTAAGGTTTAAGTTTAAAAACCACCATCAAACCCGTACCAACACTAACATTCTGACCCTGTAAAGTGGATTCAAAATGGCTGTTTAACATAGTTTATCCGGCTTCTCGCCAGATCCTCAGAAGGGGAGTTGATACCATTTGTGTGGAAACACATTGAACATCAGCTCGTAGCGTTGAGCCGATTATTTCAGCGGCTAGTATAGCGTAAAGAGATGTAAATCTGCCAGAGGTCACATTTTTACATAAAACAGACCGGACAGCGGGTGCTGCCCGGTACGGGCGACGATCTAACGGCTGATAATCAGGCCAGCTGTGGCGGCAGGCAGACGCCGATACCTCCGATTCCGCAGTAGCCGTACGGGTTTTTATGCAGATACTGCTGGTGATCGTCCTCGGCGTAGTAGAACGGTTTCGCGGTGGTGATTTCCGTGGTCACCTCGCGCGTATCGCCCGCTTCACGCATGGCCTGCTGGAAACGCTCAAGGCTGGCGCGCGCGGCGGCATCCTGCTCAGGGGTGAGCGGATAGATAGCCGAGCGGTACTGCGTGCCGTGGTCGTTGCCCTGACGCATGCCCTGCGCCGGGTCGTGGTTTTCCCAGAAGACCTGCAGGAGCTGTTCGTAGCTGATTACCGTCGGGTCGTACACTACGCGTACCGCTTCCGCATGGCCGGTTTCGCCGGAGCAGACTTCGCGGTAGGTTGGATTCGGCGTGTAACCGCCCGTGTAGCCGGCTGCCGTGCTGTAAACGCCAGGCAGCTGCCAGAAGAGGCGCTCAACGCCCCAGAAGCAGCCCATAGCGAACAGGGCGATTTCCATGCCATCAGGAACGTTAGTCATGGAATGGCCATTGACGGCGTGTAAAGTCGCCACAGGCATAGGGGTGTTGCGTCCCGGTAATGCATCAGCTTGTGAAACCAGATGCTTTTTGTCGAATAAACTCACGGTGGGGCCTCCCGGGGTGCGATGTTTCGGTTAAGGTTGTCACGGCGCGTTTAATTGAACACAATAAATGCGCTGAATGAGTCTAGATTTAATCATAAGAAATATTTGGGTGTTACACCCATTTTCAACCCGAGATTCGGGTTTTTGGGCAACAGGCCGTATTTTGCCGCGGAGCGGCACTTCATTTGCTTCCAGGGTGGAAACAGGGATATTCAGGAGAAAACGTGACAAAAATCCGCCAGTTATGTTTAGTCAGTCTGTTTCTGACAAGCGGAATTGCCAGCGCGGCGAATGTCCGTTTGCAGGTTGAGGGGTTATCCGGGGCGCTACAAAAAAACGTGCGTGCGCAGCTATCGACCATCCAGAGTGATGAGGTGACGCCGGACCGGCGTTTCCGCGCGCGCGTCGATGATGCCATCCGTGAAGGACTAAAAGCGCTAGGGTATTACGAACCCACCATTGATTTCGATCTCCGCCCGCCCCCAAAGAAGGGGCGCCAGGTGCTTATTGCCCGCGTTTCGCCGGGCGAGCCGGTGCTGATTGGCGGCACCAACGTCATCCTGCGCGGCGGGGCGCGTACCGACCGGGATTACCTGGACCTGCTCAGCACGCGGCCGAAAATCGGCACCGTGCTCAACCACGGTGACTACGACCACTTCAAAAAAGAGCTGACCAGCGTTTCCCTGCGTAAGGGCTACTTTGACAGCCAGTTCAATAAAAGCCAGCTGGGCATTGCGCTGGCGCGACGTCAGGCCTTCTGGGATATCGACTACGACAGCGGAGAACGCTACCGCTTTGGCGACGTGACGTTCGAAGGTTCGCAAATTCGTGAAGAGTACCTGCAAAACCTCGTGCCCTTTAAAAAAGGGGATTACTACCAGTCGAGCGACCTGGGAGAGCTGAACCGACGGCTCTCAGCCACCGGCTGGTTTAACTCCGTGGTTGTCGCCCCTGAATTTGATAAGTCTCGCAAAAACAAGGTGTTGCCGCTGCACGGCGTTGTTTCGCCGCGCACCGAGAACACCATAGAAACCGGTGTGGGCTATTCGACGGACGTTGGCCCGCGCGTGAAGGCCACCTGGAAAAAGCCGTGGATGAACTCCTACGGCCATAGCCTGACCACCAGCGCCAGCATTTCCGCCCCGGAACAGCAGCTCGATTTCAGCTATAAAATGCCGCTGCTGAAAAATCCGCTTGAGCAATATTACCTGGTTCAGGGGGGCTTTAAGCGCACCGACCTCAACGATACCGAGTCCGATTCCACCACGCTTGCCGTGTCGCGTTACTGGGATCTCTCCAGCGGCTGGCAGCGCGCCATCAACCTGCGCTGGAGCCTGGATCACTTTACCCAGGCCAACGTCACCAACACCACCATGCTGCTCTATCCTGGGGTGATGATCAGCCGCATCCGCTCGCGCGGCGGCCTGATGCCGACCTGGGGCGATTCCCAGCGTTATTCTATCGATTACTCCAACACCATGTGGGGTTCCGACGTGGATTTCTCGGTGATTCAGGCGCAGAACGTCTGGATCCGCACGCTGTATGACAAACACCGCTTTGTGGTGCGCGGCAACCTCGGCTGGATTGAAACCGGCGACTTCGACAAGGTCCCGCCGGACCTGCGCTTCTTCGCCGGGGGCGATCGCAGCATCCGCGGCTATAAATACAAATCCATCGCGCCTAAGGACGATGACGGCAAGCTGATCGGTGCCTCTAAGCTGGCTACCGGCTCGCTGGAGTACCAGTACAACGTCAGCGGAAAATGGTGGGGCGCCATGTTCGTCGACGGCGGCGAAGCGGTGAGCGATATCCGCCGCAGCGATTTTAAAACCGGCGCGGGCGTCGGCGTACGCTGGCAGTCACCCGTCGGGCCCATCAAGCTCGATTTCGCCGTGCCGGTGGGCGACAAAGAAGAACACGGATTACAGTTTTACATCGGTCTGGGGCCTGAATTATGAGTTTATGGAAGAAGATAAGCCTCGGGGTGCTGATTTTTATCGTGCTGCTGCTCGGTACGGTGGCGTTTCTGGTAGGAACGACGACCGGGCTGCATCTGCTGTTTAACGCCGCGAACCGCTGGGTGCCGGGGCTGGAGATTGGCCAGGTGACGGGCGGCTGGCGCGACCTGCGCCTGAAGAACATCCGCTATGAGCAGCCGGGCGTGGCGGTGAACGCCGGGGAGTTTCATCTGGCGGTGAAGCTGGGCTGTCTGCGTGACAGCAAGCTCTGCGTCAACGACTTGTCGCTAAAAGACGTCAACGTGGCGATAGATTCGAAGAAAATGCCGAAGTCTGCGCCGGTAGAGGAAGAGGACAGCGGTCCGCTGAATCTCTCCACGCCGTACCCTATCGCGCTTTATCGGGTGGCGCTTGATAACGTCAATATCAAAATCGACGACACCACCGTGTCCGTGATGGATTTCAGCTCCGGCCTGCGCTGGCAGGAGAAAAACCTCACCCTGACGCCAACCTCCCTGCAGGGCTTGCTGATCGCGCTGCCGAAAGTGGCCGACGTGGCGCAGGAAGAGATCGTCGAGCCGAAGATCCAGAACCCGCAGCCGGAAGAGAAGCCGCTGGGCGAAACGCTGAAAGACCTCTTCTCGAAGCCTGTCCTGCCGGAAATGACCGATGTGCATCTGCCGCTGAACCTCAATATTGAAGAGTTCAAAGGCGAGCAGCTGCGCCTGACAGGCGATACCGACCTGACGGTCTATAACATGCTGCTGAAAGTCAGCAGCATTGACGGCAACATGAAGCTCGACGCGCTGGATATCGACACCAATCAGGGCTCGGTGAACGCGTCAGGCAACGCCCTGCTGCGCGACAACTGGCCGGTGGATATCACGCTGAATAGCGCCCTGAACATTGACCCGCTCAAAGGCGAGAAGGTGAAGGTCAAAGTAGGCGGGGCGCTGCGCGAGAAGCTGGATGTTGGGGTCAATCTCTCCGGCCCGGTGGACATGGTCCTGCGTGCGCAAACCCAGCTGGCGGAAGCCGGGCTGCCGCTCAATCTTGAGGTGGTCAGCAAGCAGCTTTACTGGCCATTCACCGGCGAAAAACAGTACCAGGCCGATGACCTGAAGCTGAAGCTGAGCGGTAAGATGACCGACTATACGCTCTCGTTCCGCACCGCAGTGAAGGGGCAGGGCGTGCCGCCCGCGAACATCACCCTGGATGCGAAGGGCAATGAACAGCAGGTTAACCTCGACAAGCTGACCGTCGCGGCGCTGGAAGGCAAAACCGAGTTGACCGCGCTGCTCGACTGGCAGCAGGCGATCAGCTGGCGCGGCGAGCTGAAGCTGACGGGCATTAACACCGCCAAAGAGGTGCCGGACTGGCCGTCGAAGCTGGATGGCCTGATCAAAACCCGCGGCAGCCTGTACGGCGGCACGTGGCAGATGGACGTGCCGGAGATTAAGCTCACCGGGAACGTGAAGCAGAACAAGGTAAACGTTGAAGGCTCGGTGAAAGGCAACAGCTACCTGCAGTGGGTTATCCCGGGTCTGCACGTGGCGCTGGGCCGCAACACGGCGGATATCAAAGGCGAGCTGGGGGTGAAAGATCTCAATCTGGACGCCACCATCGACGCGCCGAATCTGGATAACGCCCTGCCGGGCCTGGGCGGTACGGCGAAGGGGCTCCTGAAGGTGCGCGGCACGGTAGACGCGCCGCAGCTGCTGGCGGACATTACCGCCAATAACCTGCGCTGGCAGGCGCTGAGCGTTGCCCGCGTTCGTGTGGAAGGGGATGTGAAATCCACTGACCAGATCGGCGGAAACCTGAATCTGCGCGTAGAGCGCATTTCTCAGCCGGACGTCAACATTAACCTGGTGACCCTGGACGCCAAAGGGAACGAAAAGCAGCACGATCTCCAGCTGCGCGTGCAGGGCGAGCCGGTCTCCGGCCAGCTTCACCTGACCGGCAGCTTTGACCGCAAAGAGGAGCGCTGGAAAGGGACGCTGGATAACACCCGTTTCAACACGCCGGTCGGGCCGCTGGCGCTGTCGCGCGCCATCGCGCTGGACTACCGCAACGCCGAGCAGAAGATCAGCATTGGGCCGCACTGCTGGACCAACCCGAATGCGGAACTGTGCGTGCCGCAGACCATCGACGCGGGCGCGGAAGGACGCGCGCAGATCAACCTCAACCGCTTCGATCTGGCGATGCTGAAACCGTTTATGCCGGATACTACCCAGGCCAGCGGCGTCTTCAGCGGAAAAGCCGATGTCGACTGGGACACCACCAAAGAGGGGCTGCCGCAGGGCAGCGTCACGCTGTCCGGGCGTAACGTGAAGGTGACGCAGGAGGTGAATGACGCGCCGCTGCCGGTGGCCTTCGACACCCTGAACCTGAGCGCGGACCTGCATAACAACCGTGCGGAGCTGGGCTGGCTGATTCGTCTCACCAACAACGGTCAGTTTGACGGCAACGTTCAAATTACCGACCCACAGGGACGGCGAAATCTGGGCGGCAACGTCACTATCCGCAACTTCAACCTGGCGATGGTGAACCCGATTTTCGCGCGCGGGGAAAAAGCCGAGGGCATGGTGAACGCCAACCTGCGCCTGGCGGGCAATGCGCAAAGCCCACAGCTGTTCGGCCAGCTGCGCCTCAGCGGCGTGGATATTGACGGCAACTTTATGCCGTTTGACATGCAGCCCAGCCAGATCGCGATGAACTTCAACGGCATGAGCTCGACGCTGAGCGGATCGGTACTGACGCAGCAGGGGCAAATCAATCTGAGCGGCGACGCGGACTGGAGCCAGCTCGACAACTGGCGCGCCCGTATTGCCGCGAAGGGCAGTAAAGTGCGCATCACCGTACCGCCGATGGTGCGACTGGACGTCTCGCCTGATGTGGTCTTTGAAGCCACGCCAAGCCTCTTCACGCTTGATGGTCACGTTGACGTGCCGTGGGCGCGCATCGTGGTTCACGACGTGCCGGAAAGTGCGGTCGGCGTCTCAAGTGATGAAGTTATGCTCAATGAAAATCTGAAACCGGTCGAACAGAAGAGCGCGGGCATCCCGATTAATAGTAACCTTATCGTGCACGTGGGGAATAACGTGCGGTTGGATGCGTTTGGGCTGAAGGCGAGGCTTACGGGCGACCTGAAGGTGGCGCAGGATAAACAAGGGCTTGGCCTGAACGGGCAGATCAATATCCCTGAAGGGCGATTCCACGCCTATGGTCAGGATCTGATTGTCCGTAAAGGCGAGCTGCTATTCTCCGGTCCACCGGATCAACCCTTGCTGAACATTGAAGCGATTCGTAACCCGGAAGCGACGGAAAACGACGTCATTGCCGGGGTACGCGTCACCGGTTCCGCCGACGAACCGAAGGCGGAGCTCTTCTCTGACCCGGCGATGTCCCAGCAGGAAGCCCTTTCTTACCTGCTGCGTGGTCAAGGTCTCGACAGCGGTCAGAGCGACAGCGCGGCGATGACTTCGATGTTAGTGGGGCTGGGGGTTGCACAAAGTGGGCAGGTTGTGGGTAAAATCGGCGAGACGTTCGGCGTAAGCAATCTGGCGCTGGACACCCAGGGCGTGGGTGACTCCTCGCAGGTGGTGGTCAGCGGCTATGTACTGCCGGGTCTGCAGGTAAAATATGGTGTGGGGATCTTTGACTCACTGGCAACACTCACGTTACGCTATCGCCTGATGCCTAAGCTATATCTGGAAGCAGTGTCCGGCGTAGACCAGGCACTTGATCTGCTCTATCAGTTTGAGTTTTAGCAATGCGAATATTTGTCTACGGCAGTTTACGAACCAGGCAAGGCAACAGTCACTGGATGACCAATGCCCAGCTACTGGGGAATTACAATATCGAGAACTACCAGTTGTACAGCCTGGGCCACTATCCAGGCGCGGTTCCGGGCGAAGGAACAGTACAGGGTGAAGTTTATCGTATTGATAACGCGACGCTTGCCGAACTTGATGCCTTGCGCACCAGGGGCGGTGAATACGCACGCCAGTTGATCCAGACGCCGTACGGAAGCGCGTGGATGTATGTCTACCAGCGTCCAGTCGACGGGTTAACGCGGATCGTAAGCGGTAACTGGTTAGACAGAGACCAGTACTGAAAAACGACAACGCCACCGTAAGGTGGCGTTGTTTTTTGTGTCTGGCAGTAAGAATTACTTCTTAGCAGCGCGTTCGAAAGAGGCGATGATTTCCGCTTTCGCTGCTTCTGCGTTGTCCCAGCCGTCAACTTTAACCCACTTGCCTTTTTCGAGGTCTTTGTAGTGCTCGAAGAAGTGAGTGATCTGCGCTTTCAGCAGCTCTGGCAGGTCGTTCACATCTTTGATGTGATCGTACTCTTTGCTCAGCTTGGTGTGCGGTACCGCAACCAGCTTCGCATCTTCACCGGATTCGTCGGTCATTTTCAGCACGCCAACTGGACGGCAGCGAATCACTGCGCCTGGCTGCAGTGGGTATGGCGTTGGGACCAGCACGTCAACCGGGTCACCGTCCAGAGACAGGGTGTGGTTGATGTAACCGTAGTTGCACGGATAGAACATCGCGGTAGACATGAAGCGGTCTACGAACAGGGCGCCGCTCTCTTTGTCCACTTCGTATTTGATCGGATCTGCGTTAGCCGGGATTTCGATAACTACGTAGATGTCTTCTGGCAGTTCTTTACCCGCTGGGACGTTGAGTAAGCTCATGTCGGTGTCCTTTAAAATGGATGGTAAACAAGTGGCAGGTATTATAGCCAACTCGCGCTGAATGTCTCCGCCTGTTTTCGCCTTCTCTCCACGTTCTTCCCACTTTTCAGACCGATTCCATGACAGAAAAATCCATAAACTCAGCCGCATTTTTCATGGAGAAATGAAAGCGATTACAAACTTGTGATTAACGTTTTATTCACTTTTCTGAAGTGTGATGTAACGCAATTCGTTACATATTTCATGGGCTATAGTCATTCCGCAGAACATCTTTTAACCAACAATAACTCACCCTACGAGGACGTTCATATGTGGAAGCGCTTACTCCTTGTCACAGCAGTTTCGGCAGCCATGTCGTCTATGGCGATGGCCGCTCCCTTAACCGTAGGTTTTTCGCAGGTCGGCTCTGAATCTGGCTGGCGAGCGGCAGAAACCAACGTGGCGAAAAGCGAAGCTCAGAAACGCGGCATTACCCTGAAAATCGCCGATGGCCAGCAAAAACAAGAGAATCAGATCAAAGCCGTGCGCTCCTTTATCGCCCAGGGCGTGGATGCCATCTTTATTGCACCCGTCGTTGCGACCGGCTGGGAACCCGTCCTGAAGGAAGCGAAAGACGCTGAAATCCCGGTCTTCCTGCTCGATCGTTCCATCGACGTTAAAGACAAATCTCTCTATATGACCACCGTGACGGCCAACAACGTGCTGGAAGGGCAGCTAATTGGCGACTGGCTGATAAAACAGGTCGACGGCAAGCCGTGTAACGTTGTTGAACTGCAGGGCACCGTCGGGGCGAGCGTGGCCATCGACCGTAAAAAAGGCTTTGCTGAAGCCATCGCCAAAGCGCCAAACATCAAGATTATCCGCTCTCAGTCCGGCGACTTTACCCGCAGTAAAGGTAAAGAGGTGATGGAGAGCTTCATTAAGGCCGAAAACAACGGCAAGAACATCTGCATGGTTTACGCCCACAACGATGACATGGCGATCGGTGCGATTCAGGCAATTAAAGAAGCGGGCCTGAAGCCGGGCAAAGATATCCTCACCGGCTCTATCGACGGCGTGCCTGATATCTACAAAGCGATGATCGACGGCGAAGCCAACGCCAGCGTGGAGCTGACGCCAAACATGGCCGGCCCGGCATTCGACGCGCTGGAGAAATTCAAGAAAGACGGCACGATGCCGGAGAAAGTGACGGTCACCAAATCCACGCTCTACCTGCCTGACACGGCGAAAGAAGAGTTAGAGAAGAAGAAAAATATGGGCTACTAAGCCTGTCTGAACATGCCGGGTGACGCTGCGCTTACCCGGCCTACGATACGCTCTTTTGTAGGCCGGATAAGCGTAGCGCCATCCGGCTTGATGCAGGGGGAAACCATGACCACTGAACAACACCAGGAAATCCTCCGCACAGAGGGCTTGAGTAAATTCTTCCCCGGCGTAAAGGCGCTGGATAACGTTGATTTCAGCCTGCGGCGCGGGGAGATCATGGCGCTGCTGGGGGAAAACGGCGCGGGAAAATCGACGCTGATTAAATCTCTGACCGGCGTTTATCACGCCGACCGCGGCACCATCTGGCTGGAAGGTAACGCCATTTCGCCAAAAAACACCGCCCATGCCCAGCAGTTGGGGATCGGGACGGTATACCAGGAAGTGAACCTGCTGCCGAATATGTCGGTGGCGGATAACCTGTTTATTGGCCGTGAGCCACGACGCTTTGGGCTGCTGCGCCGTAAAGAGATGGAGGCGCGGGCGACAAAGCTGATGGAATCCTACGGCTTCTCCCTCGACGTCCGCGAGCCGCTGAACCGCTTTTCCGTGGCGATGCAGCAGATCGTCGCCATTTGCCGCGCGATCGATCTCTCGGCAAAGGTGCTGATCCTCGACGAACCCACCGCCAGCCTCGATACCCAGGAGGTGGAAATGCTCTTTACCCTGATGCGCCAGCTGCGCGATCAGGGCGTCAGCCTGATCTTCGTTACCCACTTCCTCGATCAGGTGTATGAGGTGAGCGATCGCATTACGGTGCTGCGCAACGGCAGCTTTGTCGGCTGCCGCGAAACCCGCGAGCTGCCGCAGATCGAGCTGGTCAAAATGATGCTGGGCCGCGAGCTGGAGACCAACGCCCTTCAGCGCGCGGGCCGCACGCTGCTGAGCGAGAAGCCGGTCGCCGCGTTCAGCGATTACGGCAAAAAAGGGGTCATCTCGCCGTTTAACCTTGAGGTGCGGCCGGGCGAAATTGTCGGGCTGGCGGGCCTGCTGGGCTCGGGGCGTACCGAGACCGCCGAGGTGATCTTCGGGATCAAGCCCGCCGACAGCGGCAGCGCGCTGATCAAGGGCAAACCGCAAACCCTGCGATCGCCGCATCAGGCCTCCTGTCTGGGTGTGGGCTTCTGCCCGGAAGACAGGAAAACGGACGGCATTATTGCCGCCGCCTCGGTGCGGGAAAATATCATTCTGGCGCTTCAGGCGCAGCGCGGCTGGCTGCGGCCGATCCCACGCAAAGAGCAGAACGCCATTGCTGAGCGCTTTATCCGCCAGCTCGGCATCCGCACCCCGAGCGCGGAACAGCCCATCGAGTTCCTCTCCGGTGGTAACCAGCAGAAAGTGCTGCTCTCCCGCTGGTTGCTGACCAAACCCCAGTTCCTGATCCTCGACGAACCGACCCGCGGCATTGACGTAGGGGCGCACGCCGAAATTATCCGGCTTATCGAAACCCTGTGCGCAGACGGTCTGGCCCTGCTGGTCATTTCGTCCGAGCTGGAAGAGCTGGTGGGCTATGCCGATCGCGTCATCATCATGCGCGATCGTAAACAGGTGGCAGAGATCCCGCTGGATAAGCTGTCCGTTCCGGCGATCATGAATGCCATCGCGGCATAAGGAGTGAATCGTGATGTCCCGTTCGCTTTCGCAAACCGGTGAGTCAAAGCGCCGCTTCAGCTGGCCGACCGGCACGCCGCAAATCGCGGCGCTGCTGGTGGTTTTACTGGTGGATAGCCTGGTCGCGCCGCATTTTTTCCAGATTATCGTGCAGGATGGCCGCCTGTTTGGCAGCCCGATAGACATTTTAAACCGCGCCGCGCCCGTGGCGCTGCTGGCCATAGGGATGACGCTGGTCATCGCCACCGGCGGGATTGATCTCTCCGTCGGCGCGGTGATGGCTATCGCCGGGGCCACGGCAGCCTCCATGACCGTGGCCGGGCATAGCCTGCCGGTGGTCCTGCTTGCAGCCTTAGGCACTGGCGTGCTGGCCGGATTATGGAACGGCATTCTGGTGGCGGTGCTGAAAATCCAGCCCTTTGTCGCCACGCTCATTTTAATGGTGGCCGGGCGCGGCGTCGCGCAGCTGATTACCTCCGGACAGATTGTCACCTTTAACTCGCCGAGCCTGGCGTGGCTCGGCAGCGGCAACCTTCTGTTCTTCCCGACGCCGGTGATCGTTGCCCTGGTCACGCTCATTGTCTTCTGGCTTTTCACCCGCAAAACGGCGCTGGGCATGTTCATTGAGGCCGTCGGGATCAACATTCGCGCCGCGCGCAACGCCGGGGTTAACACGCGGCTGATGGTGATGCTGACCTACGTGCTGAGCGGTATTTGCGCTGCCATCGCCGGCGTGATCGTCGCGGCGGATATTCGCGGAGCCGATGCCAACAACGCCGGGCTCTGGCTGGAGCTGGATGCGATCCTGGCGGTGGTGATCGGCGGCGGGTCGCTGATGGGCGGGCGCTTTAACCTGCTGCTCTCGGCGATCGGCGCGCTGATCATTCAGGGCATGAACACCGGGATCCTGCTTTCGGGATTCCAGCCGGAACTCAACCAGGTGGTGAAAGCGGTGGTCGTGCTTTGCGTGCTGATCGTCCAGTCGCCGCGCTTTGTCAGCATCATTAAGGGGATCCGTGGCCATGATAAAACGTAATTTGCCGCTAATGATCACGCTGGGCGTGTTTGTGCTGGGCTATCTCTACTGCCTGACCCAGTTCCCGGGGTTTGCCTCGACGCGCGTGATCTGCAATATCCTGACCGATAACGCCTTTTTAGGCATCATCGCCGTCGGCATGACCTTTGTGATCCTCTCCGGCGGGATCGACCTCTCCGTCGGCTCGGTGATCGCGTTTACGGGCGTGTTCCTCGCGAAAGCGATCGGCTTCTGGGGCATCTCACCGCTGCTGGCGTTCCCGCTGGTGCTGGTGATGGGCTGCGCGTTTGGCGCCTTTATGGGGCTGCTGATCGACGCGTTAAAAATTCCGGCATTTATCATTACCCTCGCGGGGATGTTCTTCCTGCGCGGGGTGAGCTACCTGGTGTCGGAAGAGTCGATCCCGATTAACCATCCGGTGTACGACACGCTCTCCAGCCTTGCGTGGAAAATCCCCGGCGGCGGCCGCCTGAGCGCGATGGGGCTGCTGATGCTGGGCGTGGTAGTGATTGGCATCTTCCTCGCCCACCGCACCCGGTTTGGCAATCAGGTTTACGCTATTGGCGGCAATGCCACGTCGGCCAACCTGATGGGGATCTCGACCCGCAGCACCACCATCCGCATTTATATGCTCTCGACCGGCCTGGCGACGCTGGCGGGGATCGTCTTCTCGGTGTATACCCAGGCGGGCTATGCCCTTGCAGGCGTTGGCGTGGAGCTGGATGCGATTGCTTCTGTGGTCATCGGCGGCACGCTGCTCAGCGGCGGCGTGGGTACGGTGCTAGGGACGCTGTTCGGCGTGGCGATTCAGGGGCTGATCCAGACCTATATCAACTTTGACGGCACGCTCAGCTCCTGGTGGACGAAGATCGCCATCGGCATTCTGCTGTTTATTTTTATTGCCCTGCAGCGCGGCCTGACGGTGCTCTGGGAGAACCGTCAAAGCTCGCCTGTTACCCGCGTGAACACATCGGTAACAGAGCGATAACATGCTGAAAGTCTAAACATTTTCCGGTAGCGGCCGATACTCTTTTTTTATGCCCAGAAATATCTCGCTACCGGAAATAATATCATGCTGAAAACGCTATCGATTCGTACCGGCTTGCTCTCTTTACTGGCCGTTATGACCCTTCTGCTGCTGATTGTCAGCGGCATTGGCATTTATGCCCTCACACAGAGTTCTTCTTCGCTGCAGCGCATTAATCACCTTCAGGGTGAGCAGATGGTGCAGCTTAATTCAGGCTATACGCTGATCCTGCGCGCGCGCAATGAAGCGGGTCAGGCCGTCCGCATGATGGAAATCGGCATGCTGGACGATGCGGCCAGCGCGGTAAAAAACATTAATCAGGAAGTCGCTCTGGCCCAGAAAACGCTGAAGGGCGTGATCGACGGCGGCGTGGCTGACGAGCAGGGGCAGCAGCTGCTCGATAAAGTGGCAGCCAGCCTGGCGGCGTATAACCAGCAGGGGATCAACCCGATGCTGAAAACCCTCAACGACCAGAGCGCGGACGGGTATTACGATCTGCTGGAGAAGACGCTGATCCCGCTGGCGTCAGCGTTTGATAACGACATGCAGGCGTTTCAGAAATGGAGCGAAGCGCGAGGTCAGGCGGAAGTGAGCGCCGTGCAGGCGAGCAAAACCCGCGTCCTGATCCTGATTATCGTCGCCGCGCTGCTGACGGCGGGCATTATCGGGCTGGCCTGGCTGGCGCTGCGCCATATGCTGCTCAAGCCGCTCTCGGCGTCGATTGCTCAGCTGGAGAACGTGGCGGCGGGCGATTTAACCCATACGCTGGCCGCGCCCGCGAGCCAGGAGTTTAACCGCCTTAACGCGGTCATTGAGGAGATGCGTCAGTCGCTGATGAACTCGGTTCTGCGGGTACGCGATGCCAGCGCGCAGATTGACACCGGCAGCCGCGAGCTGACGCTGGGGAACCGGGATGTCGCCGAGCGAACGGAATCCACCGCCACGTCGCTGGAGCAGACGGCGGCGAGCATGGAACAGATCACCGCCACGGTGAAGCTCAACGCCGATAACGCCGAGCAGGCGCACCAGCTGGCGAAGTCGGTCTCCGACACGGCCGATCACGGCAGCGAAATGGTCTGCTACGTGATTGAAAAAATGCGCGATATCTCCGGCAGCTCGGCGCGCATCGCCGACATCCTGAGCGTGATCGACGGCATTGCCTTCCAGACCAATATTCTGGCGCTTAACGCCTCCGTAGAGGCGGCGCGCGCGGGCGAGCAGGGGCGCGGGTTTGCCGTCGTCGCGGGCGAGGTGCGAAACCTGGCCAGCCGCAGCGCCGACGCAGCGAAAGAGATTCGTTCCCTTATCAGTGATTCGCAAACCCACGTTAACGAGGGCAGCGAGCTGGCCCAGCAGGCGGGCGAAACGATGGATGAGATCGCAACAGAAGTGCTGCGCATGACCAAACTGATGCGTGAGATTGCGACCGCGTCTCAGGAGCAAAGCCGCGGCATTGAGCAGGTGAATATTGCGGTAAACCAGATGGACGAAACCGCGCAGCAGAATGCGGCGCTGGTGCAGCAATCCTCCGCCGCGACCCGCTCCCTTGAGGAGCAGTCGCGTCAGCTGATGGAAGCCATGTCATCATTCAAAGTGACGACTCAGAACGCGGCATAATATTACCCAGCCCCGGTACGTTCTGTGCCGGGGTTTTATTCCTTCCGGAATTAAGCGCCCCGATATTATCGTGAATTTCGCCCATTAATATTTCCAGCGAGTTGGTTAAGGCTAATGCTTTTTCAGTCGGCTCAAGATATAAGCCTTTGCGGAGAAATAACGGCTCATCAAAGAGTTGATTAAAACGCTTTAATGCCAGACTCACCGCAGGGCGTGACATCTCCAGACGCAAAGAGGCCTTTGCCATGCTGCCGCAGCGGACGATTTCAATAAATACAGGGATAAGATTTAAATCAATGCCGGTATTAGCACGGGAATAATTTTTCATTGCGTTTCTGCTCCACGAAATATCTGTCAAACTGTTATGGAAATAATGCAGGAGCAGTGGCGAATATTAAAGCGTGTTTTTTATAAACACTTATACGGTAAAATATATAAATGAACAGGGGAGCCGGATTGGCTCCCCTGAAGAGAGGGATTACGCGTCCGGGTACTCGCGGATAAAGCGTTCAACGTCTTCAACCATGTGGTTGTTGCCGACGAAGAACGAACGGCGCTGGTGAAGGCTATCCGGCACGATCTCCAGAATACGCTCTTTACCGTCGCTCGCCTTACCGCCCGCCTGTTCGGCCAGGAACGCCATCGGGTTGCATTCGTACAGCAGACGCAGCTTCCCGTCCGGGTGGCTGGCGGTGCTTGGGTAGAGGTAGATGCCGCCTTTCAGCAGGTTACGGTGGAAATCCGCGACCAGAGAGCCAATATAGCGGGACGTGTACGGGCGCTGCGTCGCTTTATCTTCTTCCTGGCAGAATTTGATGTACTTCTTCACGCCGTTCGGGAAGCGGATGTAGTTACCTTCGTTAATGGAGTAGGTATTGCCCTTCCCCGGGAAGCGCATGCGTTCCTGGCTCAGGCAGAAAACGCCCAGGGAAGGATCGTACGTAAAGGCATGTACGCCGCAACCGGTGGTGTAGACCAGCATGGTGGAGGAGCCATAGACGACGTAACCGGCAGCAACCTGATTAATGCCCGGCTGCAGGAAATCTTCTTCGGTCACCGGCGTGCCAACAGGCGTGACGCGGCGGTAGATGGAGAAAATGGTACCGACAGAAACGTTAACGTCGATGTTGGAGGAGCCGTCGAGCGGATCCATCAGAACAACGTATTTCGCGTGTTCACACCCTTCGAAAACAACAATTTCATCTTCTTCTTCGGAGGCGATACCCGCAACGATGTCGCGCGCGCGCAGTGCAGCTTTCAGTTTTTCATTTGCGAACAGATCGAGCTTCTGTTGAACCTCGCCCTGAACGTTCTCGGCACCGCTGGCACCCAGGATATCGACCAGACCGGCCTTGTTGATATCACGGTGGATGATCTTAGCGCCCAGCTTTATTGCCGACAGCAAAGCAGTGAGTTCACCGGTAGCATGAGAGAACTCGTGCTGCTTTTCGACAATAAATTCACCTAACGTTTTCATAACACTTTCCCTGCATCTTTGTGAGTAGAGCGATTGTATGTTCACTAAAACGACTAAAGCCCAACAATCTTAACAAATATTCAAATAGTAGCGCAGAGGTGAATCGCGCCAGCAACATACGGATTTACCTGAAATGCGTTTCACAGCCGCTAACATGTGAGTAAAATGTGCGCCACATTGAAGAAGGATAGTGACGTATGCGCATTCATATATTGGGGATTTGTGGCACTTTCATGGGCGGACTGGCAATGCTGGCGCGCTCGCTGGGCCATGAGGTGACAGGTTCGGACGCCAATGTGTATCCGCCAATGAGCACACTTCTGGAGAAACAGGGCATCTCTCTTATTCAGGGCTACGATGCCAGCCAGCTGGATCCCGAGCCGGACCTGGTGATTATTGGCAACGCCATGACCCGCGGCAATCCGTGCGTTGAGGCGGTACTGGAACGCAATATTCCGTTCATGTCCGGCCCGCAGTGGCTGCATGACTTCGTCCTGCGCGACCGCTGGGTGGTTGCCGTTGCCGGTACCCACGGCAAAACGACCACCGCGGGCATGGCGACCTGGATCCTCGAAGCCTGCGGCTATAAGCCGGGCTTCGTCATCGGCGGCGTACCGGGCAACTTTGACGTTTCTGCGCGCCTGGGGGACAGCCCGTTCTTTGTGATCGAAGCCGACGAGTATGACTGCGCGTTCTTCGACAAGCGCTCTAAGTTTGTGCACTACTGCCCGCGCACGCTGATCCTCAATAACCTTGAGTTTGACCACGCGGATATTTTTGACGACCTGAAAGCCATACAGAAACAGTTCCACCACCTGGTGCGCATCGTGCCGGGCCAGGGCCGCATCATCCTGCCGGAAAACGACATCAACCTGAAGCAGACCCTGGCAATGGGCTGCTGGAGCGAGCAGGAGCTGGTGGGCGAGCAGGGCCACTGGCAGGCGA
>OGJD01001010.1_pt1 | contig 19003 bp, 13 predicted proteins | sample 1571971 | NCBI WGS metagenome assembly OGJD01 (sample SAMEA2582117, study PRJEB24529) | metagenome | biome: Human gut stool | place: China | collected 2011
GGTCAGTTTTGTCTTTCAATGTACCCAGTTGTTGTTGGAACAACACGGTTTCTAAACGTGGTAAACGATCAACCAGTTTTTGTTTTAAGTCGGTTTTGAAGAAGAATTCCGCATCAGTTAAACGAGGGCGAACCACTTTTTCGTTACCTTCGATAATCGCTGTTGGATCTTCTGGGTTAATGTTCGATACGAAAATAAAGTGCGGTAATAATTTGCCGTCTTTATCATAAATCGGGAAATATTTTTGGTCGCCTTTCATGGTGTAAACCAATGCTTCCGCTGGCACCGCTAAGAAACGCTCTTCAAATTTTGCCGCTAATACATTCGGGTATTCCACCAAGGAAGTCACTTCTTCAAGCAAGCTTTCTTCAATGTCAGCCACGCCACCAAGTGCGGTCGCTTTTGCTTGAGATTTTGCCAAAATTTCTGCTTTACGCTCATTGAAGTCCGCTACCACAGAACCTTTTTCACGCAATAATTGCGGATATTGGTCTGCATGTTGAATTTCAAATTCTTTCTCACCTAAGAAACGGTGTCCGCGAATGGTACGAGCGCTTGCCACACCTAAAATTTCGCCTTCAATTAACTCACCATCCAATAACATAGTCACAGTGTGAACTGGACGGATAAATTGCACGGTTTTATCTGCCCAACGCATTGGTTTTGGAATTGGCAATTTCGCTAAGGCATTAGCCACAATGTCGTTAAGTAAGTTTTTGGTCGGTTGACCTTCAATTTTTGCACGATGAACAAGCCATTCACCTTTATCAGTCACAATGCGTTCCGCTTGCTCAACGGTAATGCCACAACCACGCGCCCAGCCTTCTGCTGCTTTAGTTGGTTTACCTTCCGGATCAAAAGCTGTAGATACTGCTGGCCCGCGTTTTTCGATTTCTTTGCTCGGTTGTTGTGTGGCTAAGTTCAACACCTTCACCGCCAAACGACGCGGTGTCGCAAACCATTCGATTTTGTCGAAGGTTAAGCCCGCTTGATTTAATTCCGCTTCAACGTTATCCGCAAAAGAGGTTGCTAATGTTTTGAGAGCTTTTGGTGGCAGCTCTTCCGTGCCGATTTCTACTAGGAAGTTTTGGGTTGTCATTTTGTTAGTTTCTCAATTAGTAAATTCTTGTTGGCAAATTCCAACATTTTTATTTATATCATCCACAATATTAGATTTAGTTAATATATTATTTACTTTAGATAAAGTTAATGCATTTTTTTGATTAATACTTTTAATACTTTCCGAGATAAATTTAGTTGCAACCTTTATCTCATTCTCAGTTTCAGCTTCAGTTTTATTTAGGTCTAAATTATCAAGCACACCTAATATATATAAGATATATAAAGTCAGATTTATAATAAATCGAGATTGGCTATCAATCCTAGCGTCAAAATAATTATAATCAGATAATATCTCCGCTATATTTTCATTTTTGTCCCTAATCCAACTCTCTAAAGTTATTCTTACCTTATGATAAATCTTGATATAAATATGATATCTCTTATAATTCTCATGTGAATTTATAAAAATTTCATCATAATAGCTTTCAATTAAATCCCTTTTTCTACCTGCTGCTCTATATGGCTTCTTATTCTCTATGGAATCTAATATTTGCGCCAATTCAACCATCGTGATGGAATTATTAACATTTTCATCTTCACCAAAATCACCTTCTTTCATAATATATGAAATAGAATGTTCTAATAATTCTTTCTCTATAATCAACTGTTCCCTATTAAATGCCTTTAATTGACCTTCAGTAATAGCCGTTTGACTATTAGTATATTTAGCAATATCTTTCTTTATTTCTAACTCTGATAAAGAAAATATCCTTAGTAGAACAAAACTATTTTTTAGATTACTAATTAACTTATGTTTATCAGATTCACTTTTACAATCTTTTATTCTATATTTATACTCATAAATATTTCTAAGAGTTTGACCACCATTTACTACTTGAAAATTAGTTAATTTTATTATATTTTTATTTTTTAAATTTATTGGATTTATATCTAACTGATCAGAAACTATAGTTATTCCATTATTAAATATAAAAAATCTTTCACTTTCACTTTCAAGAGTTTTAATTACTTTTTGATTAGTGTTATTTCTTATATAGCCTCTAACGTTGTCATTTAATAAATTAAATTCCATGCTATATTTCGTTATTATATCTATATTAGAACTTTCACTAGCAATAACCTCTTCTATTCTCGAGTTGCTATCACTGCAAGTTATTCGTAGCAACTCTAAAGCGGATATACTAGTTACAATTGATTTTATTCCTTTAGTTCGCTTATATTCAAACATTGCGTTTGTATCAGCTATAAAGGTACAATTACAGCTTAGTTTTTTAAGTATTCTTTCAATAATCTGATTCTGTGTTATTGATTCAACATTAATATTAAATGTACTTATGAATGTATCTAGTGATTTAGACTTTGGTAGATTATTATTTTCATTAGTAACCATATAGAATTTCATATCTACAATTTTTTTATCTAAAAGATTATTTATTTCTTCTATTTTTTTCTTTGTTTTACCCTCAGCATTCTTATAAAGTGAAACATCTTTTAAAGTAGATAAAAACTTATATGAAGCAAGAGCTTCATTTTCTTTCTGTCCACTATTTTCACTCTGATTTTCTCTATATTTAAAATTAAATAACCTAACATCTGCTTTGTTATTATATTCTTTCACATATACTACATCAATGCCTAGATCATCAGATGATGATTCTCCAAATATTATTTGATTAAAGCTTTGATCTATAATTGATTCTTTAATTAATATTTCTCTCTCTTGGCTGCTAGATATATCACATAACACTTCTAGAGCCAATAGATAAAAGCCTAGTCTTTTTTTATCTGTATCTTGAAGTTTCTTAATATCAGATAATAAATCATTTCTTGTATTATTTATAGATTCTAACAATGGTAATAGTTTATAATCAAAATAGTCTAAGCATTTAGCATTAATGTACGCTTTATCTAATTCAAAAGTAGATTCTTTCATATCAGCCCTTTATCTTTCTTATTAGTATTACAATGTAATATCAATATTATTCTATATAAATTAGTATAATTCTCACACGAAATGTCGAGCATGAAACACTGTTTTACTTAGCTTAGTAAGTCCGTCTATATTCTTCGATACGAATACAAGAATTATTTACTTTCCGATCACTTACCGTTTTCAATACTCTCCCTCAACACCTGTTGAAAACGCTCGTAATCACAAAAACCATGTTCATCTTTTTCACAGCCTTTGAGAGTTAAGGCTGTTTGGTTTGGTGGTGTAGCTAAACTTAATGGCGTGATGTTAATCAGCTGCTCTGTAGTTTGATAAACATAATCCAACTTAAATTTGAGCTTACCGCTCGGTTTGTGTTTCCACACTTCAAACAGTAACTTGCCACCAATTGGAATATTTTCTAATGAATCATTCAATTCATAAGGTTCAACACCCAGTGCCGCAAGCAGAGCGACGATATTAGAATCGTGTCCGACCAATAAGTTAATTTTGTTCTCACTATTTAGCTGTTGCTGAATAAATGCTAACAACGGATATGAGACATTTTGTGCCAACGCTTCATTGTTTTTAAATAAAGTGCGGTAATATTCGTTTTTAATTTCGTTAATTGCACGCCATTTTTCTTGGCTATCCACGCGGCCGTTTGCGATTTCTGAATCAGGCTTACCCACATAATGCGCGAGCAACAATGCACTGACAATTTTCTTTCCTGTGCTGATAGAGCCAGTAATTTTGACTGACTTGCCGTCTTTAATACTGTATTCACCGACTTTTCCACCTAAATCACACTCACTTTTTTGCAGGCAGTTTGGTGAATTTTTATAATCGATGATTTCACTTAACAGTGCATAATTTGGTGCTAATTTTTTCTGTAAAGCGGTTAAATCCACATTATTTTTTGCTGATTCGATCAAAGCTTTACTTGGGTTGTGGACTTTTGTCGTAAAAATTGGATCTTTTTCTGAACCAATTTCACCATGATGTTGTAATTGCACACTACATCCAGCAAAAGCACCTGCCACAATCGCTTGCCCCGTTGCAACTGTGCGTTGTACTGCATTCGCATAAGCGAAAATACCTTCACCCGATGCACAACGTTCTGTCGTTAATAATCCTTTATCTGCAAGCCATTGCCCTAAATATTGACCGAAATAGGTTTCTAATACCGTCCCTTTTGCCGTGAGATAACCTGATGGCACATCCCATTTTGCCCACGCATACGGGGAATATTTTGCCATCTCTTGTGGATCTTTTTCCACTGGCGAGCGTAATCCATGGCGACTGAAAATTAAGACTTTCTCAAGCTCATAATCTGCATTCTGTGTGCTTGATCGATTTTCTGTTGCAAATACACTGCTTACAACGACTGAGCTGAGTAAAAGTGCGGTTAAAGTTTGGGATACTTTCTTCATTTAACTTTCCTCCTTTTTCAACTGACTACCCTGTATACCTCAGACCAGAATGGATATTTGTAGTTTTCTACACTATCACAAAAAATAAGTTCAAAATATTCATATTTAATGAAATGAATACCTATATTTACCTCATTTATAACGTGTTACCAACGATAGCCCACTTTCAAACCAATATGAAATTGTTTATCTAGTTGTTTACCACGACTTTTTCCTGCATAAGTCGCAATCTGCCAACTAGCAAAATCCGTAGTGACCCCAATTTCCTGTTGCCAGTAACGATCAAAACGTTGTGTTAACTGTGATTGATTAACTTGCATTGCTATCTTGGAATCGGATGCATCAACGTAATTCAACGTCAATGCCGGTCGTATAGTAACCCCTTCCCACGGCATAAAAGCATAATCCACAGTTACACCGGCATGATAAGCGTTAAAGCTCATTTTCGGAGAATGCACATTCACTCCGGCATAGGTGTAACTATCGGCAGAAATATAATAACGATGAATGCCAACATGTGGTCGGATGGCCAGTTTATCTAAATTCAGTTGATAACCCAAGCCCATGCCAATTGTTGCGATGCGACGTTTTATTTTGGCATTTTGAGATTCACCACGAATTTCACCCGCACTTAAACCATATCCTGCATCGGCAGAGAGGTTTAAGCCATTTTCAAAATCATATTTAGCAAAAGCAGACAGCATATTTAAGCGGCCTTTGCTACTAATGTTGTCATCAAAAGCATTGCTTACTAGAGAATGAGAGAACAACAAGCCTAAGCGGTGATTCGTATCAATATGTTGCACACCAACTTGTGTCAAACGTGCTTTTTGTTGATACGCACGGAACTCATCAGCATCATAATGGCGGGAAGAATATAACGTATTTGCCCAAACATTGGTGTTGTTCTCTGACACTAAATGTTTGTTTAATTCATCTTGCGCCAATAACGCACTATTCACGCTCGCCGATAATTCGGATAACGCGCTATTAGCATAACGGCTAATCAATTCTTTTTGTTTTTTGACCGCACTTTCTTGTTCCAACGCTTTACGCTGTGCATCTAAACGAGCCTGTTCTTCTGCCTTGCGTTTTTCTTCTGCTAATCGAGCGGCTTCATCAGCTTTACGTTTTTCTTCCGCTAAACGAGCCGCTTCTTCCGCTTTACGTTTTTCCTCTGCTAAACGTGCCGCTTCTTCTGCTTTGCGTTTTTCTTCGGCTAGACGAATCGCTTCTTCTGCCTTGCGTTTTTCTTCGGCTAGACGTGCCGCTTCTTCCGCTTTGCGTTTTTCTTCGGCTAGACGAATCGCTTCTTCCGCCTTGCGTTTTTCTTCCGCTAGACGTGCCTGTTCAGCAAGCTCTTGTTCTTTTTTCGGATTGTATAAACGGTAATCATTGTTAAAATTCTTTAATTCATAACGATATGTACCTGCATCAACAGTACCATTAGCTAAAGACACTTGTACCGATTCTATCTGCTGGGCAGCGTTTTTTAAAGTAAGTAAACTGAGCTGTTGTAAGGTTTGTGGCTCTTTTCCGCTATTGTTTACATTCAACACAAAATTGCCCTTAGCAACACCATTAACTTCCACATGCTCACCCAAATGATGCTCAAGATAAGTACGGTAATTAAATGAACCGTTTCCATTAAGATCGCCCAAAACTCTTAAGGTGTTGAAAGATCGAGAATTCATACTAGAGTTTAAGGTAACTTGGCTGTTATCTAACGCTAAATGACCTACAGTTGAACTACCAGATAAAACCCAGTTGGTCTGATTAGTTAACATCACACGGCTATTTGCAGAACCGTTGATGTTATGACTAAACGTTGTGTTGTTTAAATTTAATTCGGCTTGCTCGGAAAGAATTACATTGCCTTTCAAGTTTGCTGCATTCACTAACGCCTTGGAATGATCTTTTAAACGTAACGCGCCGTTTTGTGTGGCGTTATTAGCCAGTTGATATTGAGCCTGGTTTGCCACTGAAACATCACCACTTAAAGTCGCGTTATTTACCAACGCATTAGCTTCATTGCTTAACATCAATGATCCTGTTTGTACAGCTCCATCAATTAAGCGATATTGGCTGTGTTGACTTGACGCTGTATTACCGTTGAGTTTTGCACCAACTACCGTAGCCTGAACAGTATCACTTAAGGTTAAATTGCCATTTTGGGTGGCATTATTAGCGAGTTGATATTGTGCTTGGTTTGCAACTGAAACATTGCCTATTAGCGTTGCGTTATCCACACGAGCAGTGCCGTTATCACTTAAACGTAAAGCTCCCGTTTGGGTTGCACCGTGGATTAGACTGTATTGACTATTTGCCGTCAACTCTACATTACCCACCATATCAGCAAGACCTTGAACGGACAATGTTGCCTTGTCGGACACATTGAAATTACCATTGATTTTACTGCGTTCAATGCTACTAAAGACTTTATCAGATAAGGTTTGGTTAGCGCATTTGGTCAGCCCCGTCCAGTCAGAACGGGCACAAATGAAATTCGCCTGTTTATCGGTAACACCTAATGCGGCATTAGCGTTGTTGCTTAATTGCCAATCGCCGTTTATCGCAGAAACGTTTCTAGAAACGACCGCACTTCCGCCCTTAATGATGAATTTTTCCGCTTTAAAGGTACGACTTAGCCAGTCATCGTCAATCACTACTTCCCCTTGCGGACGGCCAATTAATGCCGGTCGGTTTTGGTGGTTATAGGCATGAGGCGTTGGGCGACCACTAAAGACCAAAGTACCGTTTTCTTGCGTAATATTGCCGTTTAAGTTGGTTCCGCCTGACAATAGAAAAACGCTGTCTGCGTGCGTAGGTCGATAAACCACATCTAATCGACCATTATGAAGCCCGGTATTGGTTTCACCAAACCAACCGTTAAATGCCGCCGCTTTGGATTGGTTAATTTTGCTTTCATTATCAATTTGTGCATTGCCAAGAAGCGTGACGGTTGCTGCCGTGTCTTTGTTATGGTTGACAATTTGTGCGCCTTCATCGGTATTTTGAATGCGATTAAAGGTAAGTGAATGTCCGTTAAGATCTAAACGACCGCCACGGAAGCCGAAATAAATATTGTTTGGATTAACTTGGTCGGCACTTTCCAATTTCACCGTTGGACGACCGCTCACAATACCTAATTGATTAAAGGCTTGTTTTTTGCCTTGCTCGTCCGCTTGTTGATTTAAAACGACAACGCCGTCTCCCACGCTGATGTCACCAAGGTTTTCGCCTTTACCGTTGACCAATAACGTGCCTTGCCCAATTTTAGACAAACGATCGCCTGCCGGATTTTTGACTTTCCACCTCACCGTACTGCCTTCACTTACTGAAACACCTGCGCCTTTCCAAGTTTCATCGGTGCTAGGCTGTACCACAAAATCGCCTTCAAAGGTCAGCCCACCAGCACCCTGATCGATATTATTTTTCAGGGTTATCGTGCCGTTTTCCATATTCCCAAAGTAAATATTCTTACCGTGATGAAGTGCCGGCATATAAGGGTTTGGGCCACCATATCCAAAAAATTCATCTCTGCCGGAAGAAGGCAGGCTGTAATTGGCAAGCGGTGTGTTTGTGACAACTCTGCTACCTTTGGTTAATTTACCGCTGCCGTTGCCGTCTGCTGTCCAGTCATAAGAAGCTGATGTAAAGTCAAAAACCGTCATCAAATCACCGGCAATGATCTCATCTAAATAATTCTTACGTGCAATTTGATAGGTATTTTCTTTTCCTTGATAAGGGTGTCCACTACGCAATACGCCGTTTATCAGCCATTTTCCTGCCGTTTTATCATAAATAAACATCGGTGAACCACTGTCACCGCTAGAACCTGAAATCGGTAACGGGCCATATTGATTTGGATGACGCACATCACCACTTAAACTGACCTCACCATTGTTCGCCCAACCTTGCATAAAGGTATTGCCTGCGGTGAGGTAGTTATACGCCATGGCAATATGATTGCCATTGTCATTATCATCACGCAAAAATTGCCAGCCGCTACCAATTCGCACCCGCATTGGATACTTTTCTAAATCTCCATAGGTGCTACCCTGCATATTTGACACCATTTCTATTGGTGCAGCTTCTGTGACGAATTTGGCTAATCGAGGGTTATGGTAGTCGGTCATGTAAGGGTGAGTGCGGTCGTTTTTATAATTATTTCGTTTAACGATGTTATAACCGAATCGGTGCTGATCGGGGTTATTGCCTTCCATGCCAAAATCAACATTTCGATAGCCCACGTTATGCGCCACACTGACGATATATTGATCGCCTACAAGCGCCGCCACACCATTACGACTGACCACCGAAAAATCCATCATCGGCGCATTTTGCATCATGGTGCCGATAGATTCGCCTTTTTTATTCACTACCGCAATATTTTGCGCACCGGGCGTAAACTTACCTTTATTCTCGGCAAAATCACGGAAATATTGATAATCCACGCCGGAATAGACATGTCCGGCAAAAGCCGCTGGAGTTACGTTTAACGCCACAAACAGCGCAATGAATGTAGGTTGAGAATATCTCTTTTTCATAAAATGGATTTAATAAAATTGAACGAGGTTTATCAAAATTTAGCGAGTTTAAGCATGGTGCTCATATCAAGCAAAAACGGTTTTTAATTGGGTTTGATCCAAGATAACGCGATCATCGTCCAACAATAACGCAGGGAAGCCGGCATAACCTTGTGCTTTCACCTCATCAAATGCAGGATGACGATCACGTAAACGCAACCATTGTTTCAAATTAGGAATAGAAGATAAAACTTCCACTTTCTCATATTCCACACCAAGACGTTTTAATTCCGCCACAAACGGGGCTGTATCGGGACATTGCTCGGCATAATAAAGAATAGGTTTCATCGCAATACCTTACTTTTTATTTGCCACAGCAAGTGCGGTCGGATTTAATGTCGGTTCACCGATTTTGGTTAAACGGTTACGATCGCGATGCTCAAACGGCTTGTCGTAATTCGGGATAATCATCGTGGTAATTTGATCGTAAGACCAAGTACCATCTTCATGAATTTTCACCGTAATTTCATAGCTTTCTGTCGTGAAAGATTGTTCTAAAAACGGATTCGAGATAATGCCATTCGTTAAAGAGCCTCGCACTGCTTTTAGCGTAAACTCTTTCGCATCTGCCGCAGCATTACCGGTGGCAATGAGGCTTTGTCCACGTGGAATACTCAACGACAAGGAAATATTGCCTGTTGCCGGCTCCCATAACCAATAGCCTACTTGATCATGAAAGGTTTCCACTTCATCCGGCTGCACAATATGCGTGTGATAGCGCAAGCCATAAAACAATTGCGGCCCATTGGTTTGCGCATCGATCGGTTGCAATTCGTAATATTCGATATAAGGATCTTTCACCGCCCCTTCGGCTTTCGGGTTGATATCAAGCCCACGCTTGCCTTCCCAAATTCCCGCCATGGGCGCTAAAGGCCCTAAATTCGCCAGCGTGTTTTCATCCGGTTCAGCTTCGGTGTAAATATCGTCGGGGTATTGAAAATCTTTCATGATGTTCTCCTTATATCGCGGTGTTAACACATAAAGTGCGGTGACTTTTCGCTTTATTTTTTACAACCTGGGAAACCTAAGGCTTCACGGCTGGCATAATAGGCTTCCGCCACGCCTTTGGTTAATGCACGAATACGTAAAATGTAGCGTTGACGTTCTGTTACCGAAATCGCTTTGCGCGCGTCTAACAGGTTAAAGCTGTGCGCCGCTTTTAAAATGCGCTCGTAAGCCGGCAATGGCAACGGACGCTCTAATTCTAATAAGCTTTTGGCTTCTTTTTCATATTGATCGAAGCAATGGAATAAGAAATCGGTATCCGCATATTCAAAGTTATAGGTGGATTGTTCCACTTCGTTTTGATGGAACACATCGCCGTAAGTGGTTTTGCCAAGCGGGCCGTCAGACCAAACTAAGTCATACACGGAATCCACGCCTTGAATGTACATCGCCAAACGTTCTAAACCGTAAGTCACCTCGCCGGTAACCGGTTTACATTCTAAGCCGCCCACTTGTTGGAAATAGGTAAATTGAGTCACTTCCATGCCGTTTAACCATACTTCCCAGCCCAAGCCCCATGCGCCTAAGGTTGGGTTTTCCCAGTTATCTTCCACAAAACGAATGTCGTTTTTGGTCGGGTCAAAACCAAGCATTTCAAGGGAACCTAAATACAACTCTTGGATGTTGTCTGGAGAGGGTTTAATCACCACTTGGAATTGGTAGTAATGCTGTAAACGGTTTGGGTTTTCGCCATAACGACCGTCGGTCGGACGGCGGGAAGGTTGCACATAAGCAAACGCCATCGGCTCAGGACCTAACGCCCGTAATGCGGTCATCGGGTGAGAAGTCCCCGCGCCCACTTCCATATCAAAGGGTTGCACAATGGTGCAGCCTTGGTTCGCCCAGTATTCTTGTAAGGCAAGAATCATGCCTTGGAAAGTTTTTACATTAAATGTTGTCATCATATGTTCTGTCTATTTAGGTGGAGAAAATGTGTGCCATTATACTGAAAACACAAGGCGGGATAAAGGAAAGGCGAAAAAAAGTGCGGTGGAAAAAACATGTCGATTTTTCACCGCACTTTAGCAACCATCATGCCGTAGTTCTTACGGATTCGCGGCTTGCTTCGCCAAAATTCCGTCAAGATTTGTTTCCAACCAATCCACCAACTCAAACATTTTATTGGACGCCTGCGAACCGAATTCCGTTAAGGTGTAATCCACTTGCGGCGGCACGGTATTGTAGGATTTGCGAATTAACATGCCGTCCGCTTCCAGTTCCTGCAAGGTTTTTGTCAACATACGCTCGCTCACGCCATCAATAGAGCGACGAAGTTCGCTAAAACGCTTGGTGCCGGAATGCAAACTCACCAATACTAACGCCCCCCAACGACTAGTTAAATGCTGCAAAATTTGCCGGGAAGGACAGGCAGAAGCCAACACATTGCCACGCTCAAAAACTTTTTCCATCTTTAATTCCTTAAAAATCAATCAATTAAAAATTATTTTCAAAAAACCTCAAAAACTTACGTTTATGTAAGTACTTCTCAAAAGTAAGTATTGAAATATAATACGCCACATCAAGCAAACAATCAAACGTTCAAACATCATTTCAACTTAACGAGAAGGAAAACATCATGACAACGAAAACTATCGCAATTACCGGTGCAACAGGTCAATTCGGCGCAATCGCGTTAAATTTATTAAAAGCCAAAAACGCCAACGTCATCGCCCTTGTACGCTCTCCAGCAAAAATTTCCGGCGTAGAAGCCCGCAAATTTGATTATTCAAAAACAGAAGGGCAAGTAGAAGCGTTACAAGGGGTGGATACGTTAATTTTGGTGTCAAGCAATGAAATCGGTCAGCGTTTTGTACAACATAACAACGTGATTGAGGCCGCGAAAAAAGCAGGCGTGAAACACATTATTTACACCAGCTTACTCGGCGCCACCAACGATAATACGGTAAAATCCCTTGCCGGTGAATACGTTGCAACCGAAGCCGCCTTAAAAGCCTCCGGTATCACTTATACCATTTTACGCAATGGCTGGTACACAGAGAACTATACCGCGTCCATCCCAGCAGCGTTGGCAAATAATGCTTTCTACGGTTCAGCAAAAAACGGCAAAATTTCCTCCGTACTTCGCGCAGAACTTGCAGAAGCGGCCGTAAATGTCGCCCTAGGTGAAGGCCACGAAAACCAAACTTACGAACTTGCCGGTTCAACCAGCTGGACATTAGCTGATCTTGCCGCAGAAATCAGCAAACAAACAGGTAAAGAAATCCCTTACGTGGATATTCCTGCAGCAGATTATGCCGCAGCACTTGTGCAAGCTGGATTAGATGAAGGCTTTGCAGGCTTAATTGCACAATGGGATGTGGATGCGTCAAACGGTGCATTATTCTCCGAAGACAAAACCCTTGAGAAATTGCTTGGCCGCACAACAGCAGGTCTGGATGTGGCGGTGAAACAGGCGCTGTAATTGTTCATTTGATCTGTGTCCCTTAGATTGGCGCTCCTCAAAAACAATTGGCAAAAGAATAAAAAAGAGCGGTCGATATAAAAACATTTTTAAAACCGACCGCTCTTTTTATTTTTAAACACTCCCCGCCTTTTCAATCACCAAAATCCGTGCTTCGCCTTGCGGGTGCGCGACGTGTTCGGTGCCGATGCCGGCATAGAAAATATCGCCGGTTTCTAGCAACACTCTTTTGGCTTCGCCGCGTTCTTTGTAGTGCATTTCCACCACGCCGTCCATCACCGCAAAGACTTCCTCGCCATCATTGATATGCCATTTATAAGGCTCATTCGTCCAATGTAACCGCACGCTGATGCCATTCATTTCAGTGATATCCAAACCGCCCCAAGCGCGGGTGGCGGTAAAATCTGCGCTACGGATAATTTTGTGTGCCATGTTCTCTCCTTAACCTTAGTGGGCTTCGTCCCAATTCTCGCCCACGCCAACATCCACAATCAACGGCACAACAAGCTCAGCGGCCGCTTCCATATGTTGTTTGATGAGCTCGCTAAAAAACGCGATTTTTTCTGACCGCACTTCAAACACCAATTCATCGTGCACCTGCATGATCATGTGAATATCCGGATTATCACGCGTAATTTCATCCAATTTAATCATGGCGCGTTTGATGATGTCGGCGGCGGTGCCTTGCATTGGCGCATTAATCGCCACCCGTTCTGCGCCTTTACGACGCATGGCGTTGGAAGAATTGATTTCCGGCAAATACAAACGGCGTCCGAACAGCGTTTCCACATAACCTTGGGCTTTCGCCTTCTCACGGATGTCGTGCATAAAGGTTTGCACGCCCGGGTAACGTTGGAAATATAAATCCATGTAGCGTTGCGCATCCGCGCGGGAAATCCCAAGCTGACGAGAAAGTCCGAAAGAGGACATGCCATAAATCAGGCCGAAGTTAATCGCTTTAGCGTTGCGACGTTGTTCGCTCGTTACCTGTTCCAACGGCAAACCAAAAATCTCTGCCGCGGTGGAGCGGTGAATGTCTTTGCCTTGTGCGAACGCGTTAATCAAGCCAGTGTCGTTGGACAAATGCGCCATAATACGCAGCTCGATTTGGGAGTAATCGGCGGCGATAATTTTATAGCCGTCACGGGCAATAAAGGCTTGGCGAATGCGGCGTCCTTCCTCGTTGCGAATCGGAATATTCTGCAAATTCGGATCACTGGAAGAAAGCCGCCCTGTTGCCGTCACGGCTTGATGATAAGAGGTGTGCACGCGCCCGGTTTGCGGGTTCACCATTTGCGGCAATTTGTCGGTGTAAGTGGATTTCAGTTTGCTCAAACCGCGATGTTCCACCAACACTTTCGGCAATTCGTGGCTGTACGCCAGTTCCTCCAACACGTCTTCATTGGTGGACGGCGCACCTTTCGGGGTTTTTTGCAACACCGGCAAGCCGAGTTTATCGAACAGAATGTCTTGCAACTGTTTCGTGGACGCCAAATTGAACGGTTGCCCCGCCAGTTCATGCGCCTGCATTTCAAGTGCGGTCAATCTTTCGGTAATTTCGTTGGATTGCAAGAACAGCGCATCAGAATCAATCAGCACGCCGCAACGCTCCATGCGCGACAATACGCCGAGCAACGGCAATTCGATGGATTGATAGAGTTCCACCAAACTGGGTTGCGACTGAAGTTTTTCCCACAACACTTGTTGCAATTTCATGGTCACGTCAGCATCTTCCGCCGCGTATTCGCCTGCTTGTTCCAGCGGGATTTGATTGAACGTCAGCTGATTTTTCCCTTTCCCGGCAATGTCTTCAAAGCCGATGGTTTGATGTCCGAGATAACGCTTCGCTAAGTCGTCCATGTTGTGTCGACCGGTGCTATCCAAGGTGTAAGAAAGCAACATGGTGTCAAATTCAATACCTTGCAACGCAATGCCGTTGCGGGCAAAAATAGTCATATCAAACTTGAGATTCTGCCCAATTTTACCGATATTCGGGTTCTCTAAAATGGGTTTGAGTGCAGCAAGTGCGGTGCTTTTTTCGAGCGTTTTTGGCGCACCGAGATAATCCAAATGCAACGGTAAATACGCCGCTTCGCCATTTTCTAACGCAAAAGACACGCCGACCAAATTAGCAAACATATAATCCAACCCGTCGGTTTCCGTGTCCACCGCAATCAATTTCTCGGCACTTAATTTTTCCACCCAGCGGGCTAAATCCGCTTCAGTCAGAATGTTTTCATAGCGGCTACGGTCAATCTTAAATTTAACGGAATTTTCAACCGCACTTTCATCGATTTTGACCGCCGGCGTCGCTTGATAAGGGTTAATTTTTACCGATTGCGTCGGTTGTGTCACGGAACTGGTACCGTTCATCACTTCGCCCAACCAGCGTTTAAATTCATACCGTCCGAAATATTCGATTAAGGCATCATTATCGCTGTCACCAAGCGCAAGTTCTTTCGGGGAAAATGCCAATGCCACGTCGGTTTTGATGGTTGCCAACGCGTAGGACAAATCCGCCATGTCTTTTTCGGCAAGCAATTTTTCACCGAGTTTCTTCGCACCACGAATCGGCAGTTCGGCGACTTTATCCAGATTGGCATAAATTTGTGCCATGCTGCCGATGCCCTGCAAAAGTCCTATCGCTGTTTTTTCACCTACGCCTGAGACACCGGGAATGTTGTCAGAGCTGTCGCCCATCAATGCGAGATAATCAATAATCAGTTCCGGCGGAATGCCGTATTTTTCAATCACTCCCGCGCGATCCAGCAGGCTGTTGTTCATGGTATTAATCAACATAATGTTGTCATCCACCAGCTGTGCCATGTCTTTGTCGCCGGTGCTGATCAGCACTTTTTGCCCATTTTGCGACGCTTGGCGTGCCAACGTGCCGATGACATCGTCCGCTTCGACGCCTTCCACCACCAACAGCGGAATCCCCAACGCGCGGATCATGTCATGCAACGGCTGGATTTGTTTACGCAGATCGTCCGGCATCGGCGGACGGTGAGATTTATATTGCTCAAACATTTCATCGCGGAAAGTTTTCCCTTTGGCATCAAACACCACCGCAATATGACTTGGCTGAACCTGTGAAATCAAGCTTTTCAACATATTCAGCACACCATACATGGCGCCTGTGGGTTCACCGTTGGAGTTGGTAAGCGGAGGGAAAGCGTGAAAGGCGCGGTATAAATAAGAAGAGCCGTCCACGAGGACAAGGGGATTTTCAGCAATTTGGGCCATAATCATCTCATGATGTTGATAAAATGTTGTCGCATTATAGCGAAAATCGGCCAAGGGCGCATGGGGAAATCCCCCTGAAAAAAAGATTAAAAAAATACCTAAAAACCCCACCGCACTTTGCCTTACAAGATCCGAGAAATCGCCGAAGGATCTTGATCCTTATAGAAAAAATGCCTATACTCAAGCCGTTTTTTTAACTCAATCAGACAGAGGGTCTCATGAAAAAATTAACACTTTTAGCACTTAGCGCAGTTGTTCTTGCTTCAACTTCCGCAGTTGCATCTGATTTCACCGGTTTCGGTGTGGGTGTTGGCGTAGGTACAACCAAATACGAAGATGCAAAACGCATCTCAAACGTAGATTTAATTGCGGACTATGGTTTCAACCACGGCCAAAATGTTGTGGGTATCGTTGAAGGCAAACTCAAACCACACAACTCAACATTAGTGGACAACGCTAATTCTAAAGTACAACAAAAAGGCCGCTTAGGTGTGGGCTATTTGCTTGGCTACCGTGCGACCCCATCTGTGTTGCCTTATGCCAAAGTAAGTGCTGAAATCGTAAAATTTGATGCAACAGATCACTACGATGGACTAGTAATCAAAACCACCGAAACAAAAGCCGGTTATGGTTTAGGTGCAGGTGTAAAAGCGAATTTAGCACCAAACTTTGAATTAGGTTTGGAATATTTACGTACTAGTCACAAATTTGATGGTGAAAATGTTAAAGGTAATACCTTCAGCACCAATGCATCTTACCGTTTCTAATGTAATGTAACTTAAATTTTATTGCGCCGAAGGAATACCAACGGCGCAATTTTTTTGCCCGAAAAATCCTGTTTAAACTTTTCCACATATTTTCTTATTTGGTGTAAAATCCGGCCGCTTATGAAATTTCAACCCTTAAAAACAGTACTTTTTTCGACCGCACTTTTCACCACAAGCGCCTGTGGCACAGTGGTAAAGCTCGTGGATCCAACGGAACCTTATAGTACCTATGCCGGCACGAAATATGATGTCGAGATGGCAGCGCATTGGGGCTTACCGATTTTGGATGTGCCGTTGTCTTTTCTGCTGGATACGGCGTTATTGCCCTATGCCTGGTCGCAAAGTGAATAATCAATGACTATGAAACTCAATCCGCAACAACAACAAGCCGTGGAATATGTTTCCGGCCCTTGCCTCGTTTTAGCCGGTGCAGGCTCTGGAAAAACGCGCGTCATCATCAATAAAATTGCTCATCTCATTGGCAAGTGTGGCTATCTTCCAAAGCAAATCGCCGCCGTCACCTTCACCAACAAAGCTGCTCGCGAAATGAAAGAACGCGTGGCTCAGTCCATCGGTAAGGAATCCTCCAAAGGGCTAATTGTATCCACCTTTCACACCCTCGGGTTTGACATTATTAAAAGCGAATACAAGCACTTAGGTTTTAAAGCGAACATGACGCTGTTTGATGAACATGATCAAATGGCCTTGTTAAAAGAGCTCACTGCTGATCTGTTGCAGGAAGACAAAGAGTTACTACGCACGCTAATTAATCGTATTTCCAACTGGAAAAATGATCTGTGCAGCCCGCAACAAGCAATGACATTAGCGCGAGATAAGCAAGAACAAACCTTCGTTCATTGTTACGACCGCTATAACAAGCAGCTACGTGCTTACAATGCTTTGGATTTTGATGATTTGATTATGTTGCCGACCCTACTGTTCAAACAAAACGAAGAAGTGCGGTCAAAATGGCAGGAGAAAATTCGCTATCTGTTGGTAGATGAATACCAAGACACCAATACTAGCCAATATGAGTTGATTAAGTTATTAGTGGGGGAACGCGCGCGTTTCACCGTGGTGGGGGACGACGATCAATCCATTTATTCTTGGCGTGGCGCACGACCACAGAATATGGTGCGATTACGCGATGATTTTCCAGCGTTACGAGTGATTAAACTGGAACAAAATTACCGTTCCAGCCAACGCATTTTGCATTGTGCCAATATCCTCATCGATAACAATGACCATGTTTTCGACAAAAAACTCTTTTCCAATTTAGGCGAAGGGGAAAAGTTACAAATTATTGAAGCGAAAAATGAAGAACATGAGGCAGAACGTGTCGTGGGCGAACTCATTGCTCACCGTTTTATCGCGAAAACCCATTATCGTGATTATGCCATTTTGTATCGTGGCAACCACCAATCACGCTTGCTGGAAAAAATTCTGATGCAAAACCGTATTCCATACAAAATCTCCGGCGGCACATCCTTTTTCTCCCGCGCGGAAATTAAGGACATGATGGCGTATTTGCGTTTGGTGGTGAATCAAGATGATGATGCGGCGTTTTTGCGCATTGTGAACACGCCCAAACGGGAAATCGGTACGGCAACACTGGAAAAATTGGGTTCACTGGCGCAAGAAAAACATGTCAGCTTATTTGAAGCGATTTTTGATTTTGAGTTGATTCAGAGGGTCACACCGAAAGCCTATGATGCGTTGCAAAAATTCGCCCGTTGGATTGTCGAATTGAATGATGAAATACAACGTTCCGAACCTGAACGCGCCGTGCGCTCCATGCTTGCTTCGTTACATTATGAAGAATATTTATACGAATACGCCAACAGCCCGAAAGCGGCAGAAATGCAGAGCAAAAACGTGGCAACGTTGTTTGATTGGGTTGCTGATATGCTCAAAGGCGATGAATTTAACGAGCCGATGAATCTGAACCAAATCGTCACCCGCTTAACGTTGCGCGATATGTTAGAACGGGGCGAAGAGGAAGATGATAGCGATCAGGTACAATTAATGACGCTTCATGCCTCCAAAGGGCTAGAATTTCCATATGTGTTTTTAATCGGCATGGAAGAAGGCATTTTGCCGCATCAAACCAGCATTGACGAAGACAACGTGGAAGAAGAACGCCGTTTGGCGTATGTGGGCATTACTCGTGCGCAGCAGAATCTGTGGTTTTCGTTATGTAAGGAACGGCGTCAGTTTGGTGAATTGATTCGTCCTGAGCCAAGCCGATTCTTACTGGAGTTGCCGGAAAACGATTTGCAATGGGAACGGGATAAACCGCCGTTAAGTGCCGAACAGCAACAGGCAAAAACACAAAGCCATATTGCTAATTTACGGGCGATTTTACGCAGGAAATAATCTGTGAATGTGATACTTGAAGTTGTCGAGAAATCGCACAACTAACTTGATTTCAAGCACTTTTCGGAAAAAATAATTTGACTTATTGTCATAAACCCGTATTATACCGCCCACAAACCGATTGTGGTGAGATGGCCGAGTAGGCTGAAGGC
>OGJD01001023.1_pt1 | contig 18833 bp, 17 predicted proteins | sample 1571971 | NCBI WGS metagenome assembly OGJD01 (sample SAMEA2582117, study PRJEB24529) | metagenome | biome: Human gut stool | place: China | collected 2011
ATTGCCCAAAATGGCAGCTGGGTTGCGGGTGAGCTTTTTGAACAAGTTTGTGAACAGTTTGATTTAGAAGGCTATGACGAAGTTCATATTCAAGGCCCAGCCGGTGAAATTGTGTTAAACCAAGAAGGGATTACGCTGATTGGGAATGTGTATGTTGAGGGACCACTTACGGAAGATGCGGGAGCGGCTGATGGGGTAAGTCCGTTTGAAACCCAGCCTAATGGCTCACAACCGGTAGATATTCAAGATTTAATTATTTCATAGTTCATTACAAACAATAAGAAGAATAAAGGAAGTTTTCATTATGTCAGAGCAAAAAAAGAAAGCGGCACCCGAGACAGAGAAGGTAGAAACCCCGAAAATACCTCATGTCGCTTACCCACTGAAACCGAGAAGCAATACCACGAATCTCTCTCAACAATACTTTAATCATCTTGCAGGAGATGAAAGTGCGCGCTTTTTATTTAATAATAGCGGTCTTTGGCATCAAGGCATTCATTTACGAGCATCAAAATTTCCGAGTAGTGAATTTGAGAATAACAATATTTGTGCGATAGCTGATGGCAAATTGATAGCTTATAAAGTGGATAGTGAATATAAATCCGATAATGAATCTGAATCATCAAAAGAAAGTGCGGTATATTCTACGGGCTTTTTTTTACTGAAGCATGAAGTAGCTTATCCGAAAGACAATGTACTGACGTTTTATTCGCTTTACCGTCATACAGCGAAATTGAGTGATTACAAAAGTGGAATAGAAGAGATTGTAGGGAGTACTAAATCATCAGATAATAAGATAGTTATTCGAGATGCACAAAATCAGCCACTTAATCCACGTGTGGAGCTGAAGAATGGCGTAACGATTGGAGTCAAACGACATACGCAGACGCAAGATAAGTTTGATGAATTACTTTGGTATAGAGAGACCAAGGACAATAAAACGGTTGAGCATAAACCTAAGTCTGGTGAGCATTGGCGCATTTTTCATCAGTCCTATGAAGAGATGCAAAGTGAGCAAATCAAAGGTCTTCCTCTTCTAAGCAAGCATAAGATTGATACGCAAGCTGATGTTGAAGTTAAACTAAACAAACCGATTGTAGTTAAAGCAGGAGAAGAGCTTGGCTTAATGGGCGAGTATAACCAAATAGGCGAAAGCGGTGAGAAACTGTTACACCTTGAAGTGTTTACCTATGACAACATTGAGCAATTTAAAACGAAGGCAGAGGCAGCTTATAAACAAGACCGAGAAAAGAAAGGGATAAAAGCTAATTTTTTATATGTCGCACGAGGTAGTCAGCTTTATAGCATAGCGAATGATGAAGCGGTGGCGCTGGAGAAAAGCAAAGTTGAAATCATGGTGCCGTTATCTGATGTGGCAAAGCAAACGGTGAAAGATAAACAAAACCCGAAGAAGACGAAAGCGTATTACAACGTACAACCGTATCTTTATAGTTTGCCACACAAGAATAAAGAGGGTGGAATTTATGTGGATGAGAGCCATTTAACACATGGTTTATTGTTCCCTGGTGTGAATATTTTTAATCAATCTGGAAATGGCCTTTGTATATTCAAACATCCTCTTCATCAAAACATCGACCCGAAAAGTGATTTAACGACTGAGCAGAAAAATGAATTAGACCCGATGTTCAAATCGATTATGGACGAATTGGATTTAGAGAAGGATAAAAACGCGGCGGTCTCATTTGAAGCAGGTAAGCTGAAGGATTTATTATTAAGCCCGGTGCAACAAAGAAGGTTGACGGGAATCGTTGCCAAACATGACAGCGAATGGAAGAAGACCAGGGCAGCAGATTTTAGTCAAACCTGTGGTGTTTACCGTGCAAATGGAAAAGAAGAGATTGCGAAGAGAATAGAGAAACGGGTGGAAGACTTATCGATAAAGTTAGAGGTGGACGAATTTAACACGGATAAGCAGGCGTATTATCTGCATCCGTTGGGGATGATTGGGTGGTTGGCTGTTTCCGTTGGAGAGTTTGATTGGTTTGAAACGCCGTTAGTTAAATTGATTGTTTCAAAAGAATCTAAGGGTTCTTTTAATGCCTATAATATAACCGGTTGGGATGAAAAAAACAGAAATAGAGTTTATGAAAGTCATTTTGAACCTACAGCGCAGTATCATTTGGAAAAAATGACGATTGCAGAGATTAGGAAAGCACAAACAACAGAGATAGGACCAAATAGAAAACATTTATTTGCTATTGGTATTTTTCAGATGATACCTAGTACTATTTTTGGAAAGCGTAAAGGTGATAAGTGTTTTATGAAATGGTTATCAAATTATCGTAATGTTAATGAATCTGAACAACTATTTAACCGTGAATTTCAGCAATTAACGCCTCTATATTTTTGGGAGGATAAACAAGAGGAAATATCTTTATATTTTATGGATAAAACAACAGTAGAAGAGGCAGCCTATGCAGTATCAAAAGAGTGGGCTTCAGCGGCAGTACCTAAAAATAAATCAACTTATAAAGGTAAATTTATTTCTAATGGATATATGAGTTATTATGCTGGGGATGGTATGAATAATGCTCATTATTCTGCTGATGTAACAATTAATGCGTTAAAAGAAACTAAAAAAATAATTGATAATTTTGGTGGTTATAGTTTAGTTAGAGAAGTTACATTATCAATTTTAAACAAATAGGAAAATACATGCTTAAGAATATATTTTTTTTATCTTTACTATTGGCTGGTTCTACAATTGCTAGTGCTTCTTGTATCTCTGATGAAGAATATAAAAGAGTATTAGCAGGATTGCCATCTAAAGGAGATTTTTACTCAGATGTACCAAATATGGTGAATTGTAAAGTTAAATCTGAACTAAGTGATTTAGTTTGTAGTGATCCTAAATTAAAGAATGCAATGTTGCTTTTATCTATCGGTTTTATATATGCTTATGAAAATGCAACACATACGCCTGTAGAAGATTATTCTACTTATAATAATGATTTTAGAGATCGACTTAATAGTATAGTTAGACAGGAAAAAAATAAGGATGTGGCTTTGCGTAAGTTGTGTTACATTACTAAAGTAGAGACCTGGAATTCTTTTGGTAACGGAGAATATTATGATCCTATTTTGATAGATGAAGTTATATCAAGTAAATTAAATGATAATGGTGTTGTGGTTGATGCCTTAGATACTGTTATTTACTTAGGGAAATCTTGTGATGCAGTTGTGTTAAGTCATAAAGATATTAAGAGCATATGGTATAACGATGGTGATCAATTTGTGATTGCTCAACCTAGTAAAAATGGAAAATTTGAAGAAAAATATCGATTTAATCATGATGATAAGGTAGCCCAATTGAATTGTCAAAAACCAACAAATTAGTCTTATTTAGATGGTGTTTTATAAAAAGTGCGGTTAATTTTTTCAGTGTTTATAAAATAATGTGAAAATAGACCGCACTTTTTTATTGATTTCATAGACTGAAAACTTTTTAAATATAAATATATCTATTTAGATAAGCAGATAGAGATTAGAACGACGAAGCATTTGAATTATGAGAAACTCAAGTTGAGATCACGCTGCCGTTAGCGGATGTGTCGAAACAGACCGTGAAGAAGAATTATATAATTAGGAGAATTTATGAAAAAAATTTTAATATCCCTTTGTTCTATAATTTTATTAACTGCAGCTAATAAAAACTGTGATGATATAGAATGTCATAAAAATAATATTGAAGAATATAAAAAAGAGTTAAATAAATCATTCCAAGAGTTAGTTAGAGTGGATGAAAATAAGCTTGTAGTAGATTCTTTTAAAGAGTCTCAGATGTTATGGAATAAATTTATAAAAGAAGACTGTAAGTTTATGAACTTGCCAATGTCTTTTACTCAAGGGGATGGATATATAATTGTTTATTATGAATGTTTAGAAGATTATTATAATATAAGAATAAAGCAGATTAATAAGATGATTAATGATATAAAGTAATATGATAAAAAATATATTATTAGGTGTTATATTGATTTCTTATCCATTTTTTATTCAGGCAAAGAGTTGTTTTACTATTAATGATATATCTGTTCGTCTAGATGATAACTCTACTTCTGATGGTGATTTTTCTAAATTTAAAATTTATCATAATGATAAAGTATTATTTTTCTATGAAGCTCTTGAAGTAGATCACAATATAAATAATGTAGAATATTCTGACTTAGATTTTGATGGAGAGAAAGAAATTATTTTAAGAGTTGATAATGATCCTTCTCATGATGTTGAGTATGCAGTATTGAAATTAAAATGTGATAAATTAGAAATGCATCCTTTATTTCCAGAAGTGAAAAGTTATGAGCTTCTGGATAATAAAAAAATAAAAATATACTACAAGGATGGATACTCTATAAAAGAGAAAATATATTGTTTTCAATCAACTGGGTATTTATGTGAGGAAAAATATATTATTAGAAATAATTATGAGCTTAGAAAGTTATATTCATCAAATGGGAAGGTGAGCTCGGTGGGTATTTACTACAATCAGAATGAAATATTGCCAAGTATAAGAGAAAAGTCATATCTTTATTACGATTTAAATAAAAGAAGTAATATGTATTTAGTTAAAGGTGATAAAGTTAATATTTTAGATGAAAAAAGTTCTCTTGATGGACAGAGTTGGTATTTCATTAATTACAAAGGAAAAAAAGAAATCAATATGTGGATTAAAGCTGATTCTGTCGATCTAAATTAAATATTTATTAGCCACACGTTGTAATGTGTGGTTATTTTTTTACGAACATAATAGGGGTAAGTTTCTTATTAGAGATAATAATATACAAGAATGTCCTAATTTGAATTTATCTAAGCCTATAGGAGTGTATAAATTCTCTACTAGTGGTATTAAAAACACAAAATATGGCACAGGTCTACAAAAGAAATTTAAAGGTTATGATGATTAAAATTATTTTTATTATTGCTTTGTTAATATCTTATTATGCTGAGGCTACATCTAGCATGAATGGGCTGCAAAAATTTAGTGGTGATATGGAATCTAAAATTTCTTGTAGTCAATCTGATTCAATGAGCTATCAATGTGAGTTAAAATTAGGTAGTAATTACTACAATACTATACATGTAAAAGATAATAATGAATGTGGGGAATTTAGTATCGTCCCTATATCAAAAGATAAAATATCTATAGAGTGTGGATTTGATGGCATTTCTAATATATATACCTATAAATTGATAGATGATAATCTACTTTTGGATAAGTATGAATATTATTATTTGGGTAGTGGACCATCAGAAGTTGATGAGTTTATAATCGATAATCTTGTAAGTTTTAGACGAAATATTTCTACAGATATTTCTGATAATGGAAATAGAATGTTTTCTCTTGGATATGTTAATAAAAAATCTTATTTGTATAATGAAAACTATAATAAGACTGATATGTATTTGGTTAAAGGGGATAAGGTATTGATACTTGATGTTAAAAAGGATTCTAAAAACAATAAGTGGTATAAAATATTATTTCCAGGAAAGAAGAGTATAATTAAATGGATGAGATCTTATAATATTAGCTATTTAAGTGTAAATAGTGAGTTTTTAATAAGATAGAGATTAGTGTTCCAAGCATATAGTAAACCTGTTTTTCAACTTCTAAAGTGCGGTTTGTTTTATATAAAATGAATCGCACTTTTCCTATGGGGTTATTTTATTTGATGAAATTTATCGCATTTATAGACTTATTTACCAGCAGAACCTAAAAATATTGAGTTTTCTAAGTTGCGTAATGTTTATTGGTTTTGGATATGGTTTAAGTAAAAAGGAATCGATTTGTTTAACAATAATAAATATAAGGTTTTAATTTTTCTATTACTTTTTTCTTCTCGTTTAGTTTTTTCTCTTGAGCCAGAAGACTTGCTTGTTTCAGATGCATTATCTAAGCCTTGCTTGTCTGGAAGTGTGCAAGAAGAAGATTTAATGTCTTGTGTAAGTAAGGGGTATATGCTGGCTCAGAAAAAGTTAAATTTTAACTATAAAGTATCAATCCAACAAGAAAATCAAAAGATAAGAGAGTATCTAATTTCGTCTCAAAAAAATGGAATATATTAAAATTTAAGCAATGTTATCCCGAACTTGAAAATGGTCAGGAGGGGAAGGTAAATTTTATTGATTGTGCAACTAAAGCCATTAATGAGAGAAATGATTTGCTAGAGTCGGTTTTTTTATGTGATTTCAATAAGAGAGCTTGCACGTTTAAAGATGATAAGCTTATTAAGCTATTAAGTGAGAGATAAAGTACATAGAGAATAGAAATAAAGAATTTTAAAATAGTATGAAATTATGTGTAATCTATTTTAAGTTTTCCCCAATTTATACTGTTTTTTGGGGTATGATCTGGCATTTCTGAAAGATAGTTAGGGCTAAGTTCTAGTGACTATGAAAGCAATAAGAGAAGGGGAATACATAGATAGTATAATTATGGTGATTAATTAATAGGTTAGCTTTTAACTCTAAAATCCCTATAATATTTGTCCTCTAACCAAGGAGAATTCCATGCCACATGAAAATCTAATCTATGCCGTCAATGCTCACCAACTCTCCAATAATGAACAAGAAGATATTATTATCTTAATTTATGCCACCAGTGCCGAAATCGCCAAAAATCACATTACAGTTTACCAACAACAGAACCAAATTCGATTACAGTATTCTTTTCTTCCCCTACCCCTTAATACCTATTTTCAACGCCACGCCGATGAAACATTAATTGCGCAATTAAAAACAACAGCGCAAGAGTTATCGGAACAGCATCCGGTTATCATTTTCAATCCTAACCAATATCGAGAAAATGAAAAAAGCACAATAGCCTGTTTAATTAAAACCGAATTCCCGCTAAGACGAGAAGATGAACGTACGCCTTTCTTATTTCAACCTATTCCGGACACCATTAAGCCTTACCTATGGCCGGAAGATAATTCCGCCGGCCAATGCTATGCCATCATTAATGCCGAAGTGAGCTTTTGGTTTCCACAGCGTTTTGAGTTAGATGATATTCATTACGCTTGTTTATTTAAAGGTGAAGAGGGAGAAAAGAGAAAAAGAACTGCGCCTTATTTGTTGCACTTACCGGAAAATCACTCTTTTGTTGAAGAACTGTGCAGTGAAAGCCCGAAAGGAAAAGAGTCTGAGGATGGATTTCAACAGTGGAATAAATCATTTGGTTTTTTCTTCCGATCAACCGCTACATTTGATGAGTTACTGAATCATTTTAGAAAATTTATCTATATGCCAACTTATGATGATAGATTGCTCTATTTTCGTTTTTATGACCCAATAGTATTAGAACAATATTTTGACCGTTTAATATATTATCCAAAAAAATTAGCAACTTTTTGGGGGCAAGGCTTAATTGACTCCTTTATTTTGCCTAAGGGAAATGATGTTGTGCATTATATACCTACAATAGATTTGGCTAAAATAACACCGGCTAAAAAACAGTTTGATAAATTTGAATTAAATACAATTGTTGATGAAAGAAATTCTGTATTACTAAAAGATTTGGTTACTGAATTACTGGATACTACCCCAATGCTAAATGACCACTATGACAGAGCGACAATTGAAAAAGTCGTTCAACATTGCTATCGTCTTTGTCAAACTTATGCTTTACATCAAACTATTGATATTGGATTATTTGCTTTACTGAGTTTAGCCTATGGCAACGTAATTGATATATTAGATCCAGAGAAAAAAATTAATCAAATTTTGCAAAGTGATATCGTAGAACAAAAAAAACGATATCTTATAAAACAACGGATAAGCGTTCTAGAAAATAAAAATATTATCCGTAATAAATTGGGAGCAAATTTACATGGCTAATACCACTACACAACCATTCTATCATCAATTCGAAGAAGCCCACCGTTCTGAATCAACCAAGATGGGCACTGCAGCTTGTCGTACTAATATCATTATTCATCATAAAGATACACTTGATCGTCCTTTACCTGCAGGAATTATGGTCAAAGTTTATGACCAAGATGGTGGGGTTTCTTACGGTGAAATTGATAAAAATGGAGATAGTCACCATTTGAGCGTAAAGTGCGGTCTGATTTCCTGGCAATTAATGAGAGGTCCTGATACCGCACCAAAATACGACCGTCATAAAAAAGACGGCAGACAGCTTACTGATAAAGATGAACAAGCATTTTTTAATGATTCAGACGGCTATGTACTTATCAAAGCAAATGATGAAAAAACTAAAGACCCGCGATTACAACTTGCTAAACCACTAAAAGTGTTTGTTTCGGTAAATGCAAAAGAAGTGAAGGCAATCTATCTTCCCCCACCGATTTTATTGAATTTGCGTTTTCGTCAAAATAGTGAGACGAGATTATCTACAAAACAACTTGAACAGATTAAAAAGGATGGTAACACCGCTACTTTGTTTATTCATGGCTACAATGTTTCACTTGGACATATTGGAAAATTTCCACAATCGGAAGATTTTGGCGAGCTTCCAGAATATTCAAACTTACCGCCCTCCGATCAGGTTCAGCGACCTTATTTGCATTATGATAACAAGGCGATTGGTCAATTGGCGACAAATACACTCCTTGAGCAAGCGAAAGAGGATGACAATATTTATGTTAAGCACATTTATGATGAGGTAGATTTAAAAGTTAATGGTCATAAAGCTTTAGGTTGGTTTCCACATGTTGAATATTATTTGAATTTAGCTGCATCTGGTAAATTAAATTATGATGATCCTTTTACTGATTGGGATAAATATCACCGAATTATTGGAGTGACTTGGTCTGGTAGCGTTGATCCTTCCATGGTGTTTTTCAGAGCGGAAATGTATGCTAACGAAGCAGGGCGAGAGCTCGCAAAGGTATTGATAGAGTTATTTAATGAAGGCATTAAAGTTAATATTATTACTCATTCATTAGGTGCCCGAGTTGCATTAAGTGCATTGAATATTTTAGGTGATTTTGACGGGGCCTATAATGAGAAAATTGATAATCTGATTATGTGGGAAGCCGCTGTCGCTGATAATGCAATCACTGACACATATACTCGCGTGAAAAATCCGGTGGCAATGGAACTATTTCCTTATGCACATAAAACAGTGAAATATCTTCGCGTATTGTATTCACAAGAAGATGGAGTGTTGGATGGTGATAGTCGTGGTGGAGATAAGGAATATACCGGTTTAATTGGTGGAGCTTATCCGATGAAATATTCCTCTCTAGCAAACACCACTGGAGCCTTAAAAGATTATTACTATAAGTTAAATTTAATTGGTGAGTATTATGAAAATATAGAACAACTCCGACGGAACGTCCTAATACATCGGGGAAGCCTAAACCAGGACGACATTGCGGAATATAACAATATAGAAAACACAGTGAAAGGACGGGAAATAAAACAGAAGATTGAAAAATTACTGATGGAAGAAGCCAATGATGTATCCTCTGATTTAAAGAAGCCATTAAACTATTTGAAACCTTGGAGCCATTATCGTCGTTTTCGTCCTGATGATGAGTATTTTAAACATATTGTTGATGTGCTGACTTACCAGGTATTTAACAATTGGACGATTTATATAAAAAATATGTGGGTGCGTCCTGCGTTGGGGCATCAAGGAAATCGTTTGTCTGTTGAAGGTATTGGGTATAAAAATAAAAAATTAACAGAACTTCAAAAAGAGGAAGGGTTTGATCAATTTATTAATGGCAATATCAGTAGTGAAGAAGATAAAGAAGACAAAAAATTCAATTTCTTTGATCAGAGTAATTATTTTATTTCGCACTCGGCAATGCGGGAGTGGGAGTGGAAGGCATTGGATACCCAAAAGGTTTTTCCTGATATCTACAAAGAAAGCTATAAAAATCAAATTATGGATAGATGGATAAAGGCTAATTCAAACTTTGGGAGATATAAAAAATGATTACTAAGTTAAAATTAAGAGTTATTGTATTAGCTGTTATTCTATGCGTTATTTTATTTGCTATATATAAATATTTCAGCACTGCACCGGTACTTTCGTTAAGTGTTTCAACCGACGGGCGTTATGTCATTAGTGCTCATGCTACGGAAGATGCCTATAGACATAAACCTGTTGGTCAGTTGGTGTTATGGGATATTGAGAAAAAGGAAAAGACAATACTTGCCCGAAATGCCAACGCGTTTAGTGCCTTTTTTATTCCTGATAGCCATGAGTTTATGTGGCAGGATAATAAAAATATTGTGCATATTCAAAATGTAGAAGGAAAAGAAATAGAAAATTTCCCACACTTTCAAGTGAAAACGCATATTATGTCAGCAGATAAACAATTTTATCTTTCCTCTAATATGGAAGATAACGGGCAGCTTTATAAAGGGTATGGAAAAGATTTAGTACCAGTTTATACTGATGGAAGTTTCCCTTTCCCATTAACTTTATCAATGAGTAAAGATTATTTTTTATCTGCAACAGCAGCTTGTTCAGTTGGCAATTCTCCTGTTGCGGAAACTAACCTAACAGAAAATCCAATTAATCCTAACAGTAGTAAAAAAGGAAGTTATGATGAAATTACTTTATGGAATAGGCATACTTTAAAGCCTGTCGCTAAATTGAATGGAAATTGTGGAAAAACTACCGGTTTAATAAGTCCTAATGGTGATTGGGTTGTGACAGGAGGTGAAAATATTAGGAATTATATGTGGGAAATTCATAACATTATGAATAGACAACGCCTATCATTAAAGTTTGATAATATTCCCGAAAAATTGAAAGAAAAACAAATTACGAAAATCAGTGTTATTGCTTATGCTTTTGTTACAGATACAGAATTTGTTGCACTGAGACAAAGTGGTAATTATGACGGTTATGGCGATGAAATTGCTGCTGTCTATACTGTAGGTGAGCCTCAAATTAAAGGCTATGTAGAAATCGGCAACGACCCGAGTATTTCAACAAATTACTATCAGAGAAACCTCAGCGTTTCCTCTTCTCCGAAAGCTCATATCCTCGTCACCGGGCAAGCCACCGGCGGTGGAATTAATGTGTATAAATATCATCCTGAGAAAATGGAGTTAGAGAAAATCTGGGTGGCAGATTAAATGTTAAAAGTGCGGCTAGCATTTCGAATGTTTTTTAACCGTACTTTCCTTAATGGTATAATTCACTCCATATAATATTTTTATGTGATACTCCGAAGGTTAGAGTGATGATTAAAGTTATTGTTGGTATATTCCTTGTTTTAGTTATATTTTTAGTTGGAGCGTTGATATCAGGGGATATTATTGTCTTTTTTGCGTGGTGGCTTTTACCAGCTTATGCGGTTCTTCTGATCATCTATTTTGCTTTATATGCGGTTATAGGAGTAATAACTGATAAGCCATTAACAACTAAAATAAAACTTCTGTTAATTATTCCAACCATAAGCATTCCTTGGGGATATACTAAATGGACAGAATATCGAGATGCCCAAAGCGTGCAAGAACAAAAGATACAACGTGAACACGAACTAGTTGAAGCCTTAACAGATCTTCCGCCCAATGCAGAGATTGGGGAATATGACTATACGCTTTATGCCAAAACCGATAACTTAAAAGACGAACATGGTAATCAACCTACTTTTAAATGGGGAAACTTTGAGCTGACTTCTTTCAAAGCTCCCATAAACTATGATCAGGTTGATGTGATAAGTCTAACTCAGCCAAAAGAATTGCCTCATGGCATAAAATGTACACATGAACTAGGCTTTAAAAGGAAAATGCAAGAAGATGTAGAAAAAGGCCTACCTGCTGAAGAATTTGAGTTTGCTGAATGTAAAGTAGCAGAATTCTCCTTGATGCTAAATCAGCAGCAGATTCAGCTTAAAGATTTTATGCTTTATTACAATTCGGGGCTCCCGATCTATAAAGAGAAAATAACCACCAAACTTGCGGACTTAAATAGCTTACCTAATCCTTATTGGACGGCGAGACCTCAAGGATACGCTAGAATTGGAGATGAATGGATTGCCGATGATCTCTTTCTGATTTTAAATCAAGAAGGTAAGCCGATGATTCTTATTGGTTCAGCAAAACATCAGACTGGGTTAAACAACACTAAAATCGATCAATGTGTCATTAAATCCCCCGAATTTGATGTGCTTTTAACCGATCTCCAAAATGAACAAGCAACCTTGCATGTCATTAAGCAGTTTAGTCATGCTTTTGCTGAATCTTGCCCAGAGACAATCAAAACTTCGCTCACTTACTCTGCTAATCCGCGTAAGAAATTACAAACCACTAAAGTAGGTGAAATGAAAGAGCATCCAATCTTAAACATTTTCACGCATTTAGATGATAGTGCGGAGGTAGATTGGTTACCTGAAAATCCATATTTAGAGCAAGTTGTGAGCCGAGAAAAACCGTTTTCTTGGGGAGATGTGAATCTGTTCTCGTTTAGAAGTACACCTTCTGCAGTTTGGGCTCAACTTGCAGACGATAATAAAAAACTCGGCGCTTTCTCGTGTAGAAAAAATAGTAGTGCTTCTTTTATGCATCTTTTAGAACCTGTTGATAATACGCTGGCTTACCATAATTTTGCATTAACTGAGTGTACAAATGCTGAGGGGGCATTATGGCTTGAAAACACCCCAATTCAAGCAACTTTAGGACAGGTAGAATACGTTGATACAGCCAATCAATTACAACATAAAAACGTATCTAATACGTCTATGTTGATATTTACACCAACATATCATGACCAAGCTATTTTAACCCTCAATGGATTTCCATTTTATTTACAGCACGCGCTAACCGATCCGCAAGGGAAAATCATCACATTAGTCGGAAAGATTAGGCCAGTGAATAATCAAGGACCTATCACGTTAGGGAAATGTGTGGATGCTTATTCACAGTTAAAATTGACACATTTTTCAAACAAGTGAATGTTTCTGTTTTTGAACATGAAAATTGGGAAAACCTTCTTCAAGAGAATAAGACACCAGAATGTGAATTGAGACAGATTAGCTACCAAATAGAAATATTAAAATAATAGAATTATATAGTAAAAGTGCGAATTTTTACCGCACTTTTATTAGGAAAATTATTGTTTTTCTGGGAATAAATAATTTCAAGTGTAGGCGATAACTAAAATTTTTGAAACGGAATAGGAGTTCTATTTAATAGTTTGGATAAAATACTTAATTATTAAATGAGATATTGACTATTCGATTAGAATAAAGAATGGTGCCCGAAGCCAGACTTGAACTGGCACGCCTCGAAAGGCGAGGGATTTTAAATCCCTTGTGTCTACCGATTCCACCACTCGGGCAAATTGGAGCGGGAAACGAGGCTCGAACTCGCGACCCCGACCTTGGCAAGGTCGTGCTCTACCAACTGAGCTATTCCCGCGTTTGCTTGTTGCCAAACAACGGGGCGTATTTTACGGATTTATCTCATTGTGTCAAATAAAATTCGTAAAAAAAGTTTTTGATTGGTTAAAAATAATTCAAAAACAAAAGGTGCGATTAAAATAAACGCACCTTTCATTTAAAATTTAGCCAATTCTATAATTCAATGTTATCTAACAAGCTGCCTTTTGCTGCTTTTAAGTATTGGAGCATTGACCAAACTGTTAAGATTGCTGCTAAATAGAGCAATACAATTGCTAGCGTTTCCATATACACATTATATCGCCAGAGTAATCCACCTAAAGCGAGCATTTGAGAGGTGGTTTTCACTTTTCCAAGCCATGAAACGGCCACTTTATTACGTTCACCTAATTCAGCCATCCATTCGCGTAAAGCAGAGATAATGATTTCACGTGAAATCATAATAATAGCAGGGATAGTAATCCAAAAAGAATGTTGATATTCCACGATTAACACAAGGGCAGTAATAACCATCACTTTATCAGCTACAGGATCAAGGAAAGCACCGAAGCGAGTTGTTTGTTTTAATTTTCGAGCAAGATAGCCATCAAACCAGTCGGTGACACCTGCGATAAAGAAAATAAGAGTGGTAATAAAAGGCGCGGAAGGGATAGGCAAATAAAACGCCAAGACGAAGAATGGAATTAAAATCACTCGGAGAATCGTCAGGAAAATAGGAATATTATATTTCATAAAAATAACCGCACTTTGGTTAAAGATATGTTCATTTTAAAGGATCTACAAAAATAAAAAAAGCCACTTAATGTGGCTTTTTCTTAAAAATTAAAGTTTGTCAGCGTTTTGTTTCAAGTATTTAGCAACACCTTCAGGGCTGTCTTTCATACCTTCTTTGCCTTTTTCCCATTGAGCAGGGCAAACTTCACCGTGTTCTTCGTGGAATTGTAACGCATCTACCATACGTAACATTTCATCGATGTTACGACCTAATGGTAAGTCATTAACCACTTGGTGACGAACAACGCCGTTTTTGTCAATTAAGAAAGAACCACGTAGTGCAACACCTTCTTCAGGGTGTTCGATACCGTATGCTTTAGCAATCTCGTGTTTAACGTCTGCAGCTAATGCATATTTAACTGCACCGATACCGCCGTTTTCAGTTGGGGTATTACGCCATGCATTGTGAGTGAATTCTGAGTCGATAGATACACCAACAACTTCAACACCACGTTTTTTGAACTCTTCGTAACGGTGGTCGAATGCGATTAACTCAGATGGGCAAACGAAAGTAAAGTCTAATGGATAGAAGAATAATACTGCCGCTTTACCATTGATGTGTTTCTTGAAATTGAAGTTATTAACGATTTCTCCGTTGCCTAAAACTGCAGCGCAAGTAAAATCTGGAGCTTGACGAGTTACTAATACCATAGTCATAATTCCTATATGAAAGTTAATAAAAATTTTGCGGATGCAAAAAGTCGCTGATTATTTTAAGAAAATTAACCGCACTTTAACAGCTGTTTTTATCTATTGAATTAATTAATATTGTCTAAGTTACAGGTGAAATATATGTCAGAACATCATACCTTATCGACCACACTGGTTCATGCTGGGCGTAAAAAACGCTTTACTCAAGGCTCAGTTAACCCCGTGGTTCAACGTGCATCTTCTTTAGTATTTGAGACTATTGCAGATAAAAAACATTGTACAAAAAATCGTTACAAAGGAGAGCTTTTTTACGGTCGTCGTGGTACGTTAACACACTTTGCACTTCAGGATTTAATGTGTGAAATGGAAGGCGGAGCTGGTTGTTACCTTTATCCTTGTGGCGCTGCAGCGGTAACAAATGCTATTTTATCCTTTGTGGAAACGGGTGATCATGTCTTAATGACAGGGGCTGCCTATGAGCCGACACAAGATTTTTGCAATGTGATTTTGAAAAAAATGCATATTGATACGACCTATTATGATCCAATGATAGGCGCAAATGTTGCCAAACTTGTGCAGCCAAATACAAAAGTCTTATTTTTAGAGTCGCCAAGCTCTTTAACGATGGAAGTGCCAGATATCCCCGCGATTGTTAAAGCGGTTCGAGCAGTGAGCCCTGAAATCGTCATTATGATCGATAATACATGGGCTGCAGGGGTATTATTTAAAGCGTTAGAGCATGATATTGATATCTCTATTCAAGCAGGAACGAAATATTTAGTAGGGCATTCTGATATTATGATTGGTACTGCTGTGGCTAATGCACGTACTTGGGATAAATTGCGCGAACATTCCTATTTAATGGGGCAAATGGTTGATGCGGATTCTGCTTATACGACAGCACGTGGTATTCGTACCTTAGGTGTGCGATTAAAACAACATCATGAAAGTAGTTTAAAAGTGGCCAAATGGTTGAGTGAACAACCACAAGTTAAAGCGGTGTATCATCCTGCGTTGCCAAGCTGTCCAGGCCATGAAAACTTTAAACGTGATTTTACCGGCGCAAGCGGTTTATTCTCTTTTGAATTACATAAACGTTTAAACGATGAAGAGCTTTCAGCCTTTATGGATCATTTTGATCTTTTCACAATGGCTTATTCTTGGGGCGGGTTTGAATCGCTCATTTTATGCAATCAACCGGAAGAAATTGCGAAAATTCGCCCAGGTATTGAGCGTAAATTAACGGGTTCATTGATTCGTGTGCATATTGGATTTGAAGACACGGATGAATTAATTGCCGATCTTCAAGCGGGCTTTGACCGAATCAAATAAAAAAGAGGGCTGTTTATGTAAACAGCCCTTATTTACTCAATCTTTGAGTTGATTTATCATAGTCAGCATTTTTAGCAACTAGAGAAGAACAATGAAACATATTCATATTTTAGGCATCTGCGGGACCTTTATGGGTGGTGTTGCGATGATTGCCAAACAAATGGGCTATAAAGTAACGGGTTCCGATACCAATGTTTACCCACCGATGAGTACTTTTTTACAAGAACAGGGCATTGAAATTATTCCTAATTATGATGTAGCTCAACTTCAACCTGTGCCAGATATGGTGATTGTTGGAAATGCCATGAAGCGTGGTAATTCTTGCGTGGAATATGTTTTAGATAATGCCTTGCCTTACACATCAGGTCCGCAATGGTTACACGACCATTTGTTACGTAATCGTTGGGTATTAGCGGTTTCAGGTACACATGGTAAAACCACAACAACGGGCATGTTGACTTGGATTTTAGAACAAAATGGGCTAAAACCAGGTTTCCTAATCGGTGGTATTGCGGGGAATTTTGGTACCTCTGCTCGTTTAGGGGAAAGTGAGTTCTTCGTGATTGAAGCGGATGAATATGATACGGCGTTCTTTGATAAACGTTCTAAATTTGTACATTATAATCCGAAAACACTGATTATTAACAATATCAGCTTCGATCATGCTGACATCTTCGATGATCTTCACGCGATCCAGCGTCAATTTCATCATATGATCCGCACTATTCCTTCTACAGGACGAGTTCTTTCTTTTGCAGATGAACAGAGCGTAAAAGAAACCCTCAATATGGGATGTTGGTCAGAACAGCAATTAATCGGTAAAGGTAAAGAATGGTTTGCGGAACGTATTACCAATGATTGTTCTGAATTTGCCGTATTCCATCACGGTGAAAAAGTCGCTGAAGTGAAATGGAATATTGTCGGACAGCATAATATGCACAATGCTTTAATGGCGATTGCAGCCGCTTACCATGCAGGCGTCAAAATTGAAGATGCATGTCAGGCATTAGGCAGTTTTATCAATGCAAAACGTCGTTTAGAAGTGAAGGGTGAAGTAAACGGTATTACGGTTTATGATGACTTTGCTCACCATCCAGAAGCCATTCTTGCGACACTCACTGCGTTACGCGATAAAGTAGGTGGTGGCGTACGTATTCTTGCTGTATTAGAGCCTCGTTCAAACACGATGAAAATGGGCGTACATAAAGATGAAATTGCCCCTGCACTGGGACGTGCCGATGCCGTATTTATGCTACAACCAGATAATATTCCATGGGATGTGGCTGAAATTGCAGGACAATGTGTGCAACCGGCACATTACACAGGAAATGTTGATAAATTAGTAGATATGATTGTGGCTGAAGCGAAACCTACCGATCACATTCTTGTGATGTCAAACGGTAGCTTTGGTGGCATTCATCAAAAGATTTTAGATCGATTAAAATAATCTTGGTTTAAAGTGCGGTCAGAAATGAGAGTGTTTTTAACCGCACTTTTATCATCAAAAATAAGGAAATCACATGGCTGATCCACATATTAAATCTCCAATGGATATTTGGGATAAACTCACTGTCATTATTTATCGCACAGGCTTTGTTATTGCGGCATTTAGTATTTTCGCTTTAACTTGGTATCCTCAACAGGCTCAAATTGCCGTGTTGATTGCGGCAACTTGTTGTGCTTCGTCTCTTCATATCTATTTAAAACATTACCGCTTAACATTCCAATTTGCTACATGGCTTGCACTATTATGTGCGCTTTTAGGTTGGCATGAATTGGCACTGGGGGGGGCACTGGTAACACTTGGCAGTTTATGTTTTAAAGAATATTTCTGTTTTAGAGTACCATTGTTAAATTTACAACCCGCATTTGTCGCTGCACTTTGGCTTGCTTGGGTATTTGAAGGTAGTTGGATTGCCCGAATTTTATCGTTGATTGTCGGCGGATTATTATTGATTCTTGCGGTTCAAAAATGGCGAATGCCATTACACTTTGATATTGGTGATAAAACGAAGTATCAGGTTTAAATTTACTTATATTAATCTCGATATTTTTGTACTCTTTTAAGGTAATTGCTATGTCTACGAGCTTTTTATCTTTTATTATTTTATCTTTGTTTATGTTACATGAATTAGATGAAATTATTTTTATTCGACCTTGGATTTTACAGAATCAAGCTAATAAGCGCTATCTAAAAGAGATGTTTATTGCAGGGAAAAATCATTATCTTTCGACGGAAAACATAGCGTTGATGATTGCTGAAGAATTTTTGTTAGCTTTTTTATTATTACTATTGGCTATTATTTTTGAGATTCCTGAATTAGCATTAGCTATTGTTTTTTGTCATACTATCCACCTACTGATCCATATAATTCAAGTGATAAAATTTCGTCGCTGGGTACCTGGTGGTTTTAGTGCTTTAGCTACTTTCCCTATTCTATTGTTGGTTTTTTATAATGTGGTACAAGAACCTATTTCTTGGCCATTATTCACTTTTTTTACTGTAATTTTAATGGTTTTTCTTATTGTAAATCTAGCTTTTTTACATTGTAAAGCAAAAAAATTAGAGACTTGGATATATAAGATAAGCAAAGCAGATTAGTGTTTTAGCCGAGTAAACAAAAATTTTTAAATATAATAAAGAATAATAAAAAAAGCACCGAAATTTCAGGGCTTTGTAATTTGGTTGCGGGGGCCGGATTTGAACCGACGGCCTTCGGGTTATGA
>OGJD01001068.1_pt1 | contig 18180 bp, 19 predicted proteins | sample 1571971 | NCBI WGS metagenome assembly OGJD01 (sample SAMEA2582117, study PRJEB24529) | metagenome | biome: Human gut stool | place: China | collected 2011
TGATGCGTGATCTGATCCTTTAACTCAGCAAAAGTTCGATTTATTCAACAAAGCCCTGTAGTGAATATCAATATCCATTGAAGGCGTCAGTATGGCTATTTTCTTGATGAATAAAAATAGCTTTATTCAGCCACCGCATTCATAACTTATATATTTTATGTATTAATTGGTTGTATATATTTTTAAAATAAATGCTTTTGGGGGCTTCAGCGCCCCCAAAAGCGAGTGGCATTAATTTGGGGTTACGATATTCACCCACAAATCGAAATTATCCAGACAGGCAATAATTTCTTCCAGTTTCGCGCCATTGCCAATAATTTTGGCTTTCTTCGCTTTTACCAGATCCGCCATTTTTGCCTGTCCGGTCAGCACGGCGTGCAGATCTTCACGGCTGATGTAGAAAGAGGCGTTGGCTTGCGGTTGCAGCGTTTTCCGGTAGTTAAGCACACTATCGTTCAGCGTCAGGTTGAGGTTATCGCCGTTGCCCATATTGAAGTTCAGGCTGATATTTTTACCCGCGGCTTTCGCGCTATCGAGGCGAACGGACATAAAGTCGAACAGCATTTCGACCGACATCCCGCGAATGGTGTCCGGGGAACCGGTGGTGCCGTGGCTGAACTTATGCACCCCTTCGCGCAGCTCTTTCGCGCCGGTCAGGTAGAAACCGCGCCAGGTGGCGGACTCGGCCTGATAGCCCAGCTGTTCAAAGTTATTCGCTTGCAGATTCTTCGCGACCTGGTCACCCGGGTTGGCGGCAATCACCTGTTTCAGCAGTTCTGCCGACCAGCGGTAATCACCTTGCTTGTTCGCTTCTTGCGCCAGGTTGATGACACGGGCAGAACCGCCCAGCGCCTGCACGTAACGTTTACCCATCTCCACCTGACCATACGGATGCAGGTTAGCCGGGTTACCGTCGTAATAGCCAAGATAGAAGTTATACACCGCGCGGGCGTTGTGGCTGACAGAACCGTAATAGCCACGGCTGGCCCAGTTATTGGCAAGTGCAGGCGGCAGCTTAATCATGTCGCCGATTTCATTCATGGTGTAGCCCTGGTTCGCCAGGTGCAGGGTCTGGTCGTGAATGTACTTGATAGTATCGCGATATTTACCAATATAATCATTGATATGCTTATTGCCCCAGACCGGCCAGGTGTGCGGCATAAACAGGACTTCCGCGTCGTTACCCCACATATCCAGCGTTTCGTTCAGATACTCGGTCCACTTGCTGGTGTCGCGGGTTTTCGCGCCGCGTAGAGTGTAGAAGTTGTGCAGGGTATGCGTGGCGTTCTCGGCGGTACACAGGGCTTTCAGGGCCGGAATATAGAAGTGCATTTCGGCTGGCGCTTCGCTACCTGGGGTCATCAGGAAGTCAAACTCCAGGCCGTCGATAATCATCTTCTCGCCAGTTCGGACGATAGTTTTAGTCGGTGCAATAATGCTCGGGTCGCCCGTTGCCAGCGTCACGCCAAGGCCATTACCCACGTTGCCTTGCGCGTTGTGCGGCAGTAACAGACCGTAAGAGTAGAGCGCACGGCGGCTCATGATGTTACCCGCCAGCACGTTTTCGCTGATGGCTTCGTCCATAAAGCCTGCAGGGGCAATCACCTGAACTTTGCCGGATTTAACATCGGCTTCAGAGATAATGCCTTTCACGCCACCATAGTGGTCGGTGTGGCTGTGAGTGTAGATAACGGCAACAATCGGTTTTTGCGGACGATGCTGGAAGTAAAGGTCAAGTGCGGCTTTTGCGGCAGGCGGCGTCACCAGCGGGTCGATAACAATAATGCCTTTCTCGCCCTCAACGAACGTAATGTTAGAGATATCCTGGCCGCGCACCTGATACATTTTATCGGTGACTTTGAACAGGCCAGAAATACCGTTGATTTGCGACTGACGCCACAGGCTGGGGTTTACGGTTTCCGGCGCTGTGGCATTAATATCAAATTTGTAATCGTCCGCGCGGTAGTAAACTTTACCGTTCGCATCACGCAGAATACCTTCATCCAGCAGCGGGGCGATAAATCCACGCTGGGCATCGTCAAAATCCTGACGATCGCTAAACGGTAATGATTTGGCGTAATTCTGATTAACCTGTTGGGTATATTGAGTGGCGGCTTTCGCTTCCTCTTTCGCGTTAGCGGTATTTACCATCATGCCGCTGGCGGCAGTTAACGCAATAACAATCCTGCTCAAACGGAATAACCGAGAGTTATTCATATAAATCTCCATTTATCATTTATGTCGTAAATATGTAATCCATGCAAAATACGTCATTTAAAGCTGGCGTTATCATAATTGGGAAATTGCGACTTTAATAAGTGGAAGTGTGAGCGGAACGCGCCATTTTATTAGGCATTTGTGCTGAAGAGGGAAAATTACAGTAAAACTATCATTGCAGAAAATAATATGAGTCGTTTTATGTGTTTATTATATATATTGTACCTGTCGTTGGCACAGCGGGACATTGCGCTACTGTGCCAACGTTTTACTCATGGGGCTTTAGCACAGAACTGTGGCAAAAAACGTTGATGCGCCAATATTGCTGCACCCTGAGCGCCATTAAAGTCAGAAGATGAGGCGGCAATAAAGCGCACGACCTGATGCGGCAGTGGACGGCGCAGGTACTTTTGGGTCATGGCAACGAGAGTCTCGCGTGGGAAGGCGGGCATATCCATCACGCCACCGCCCAGGATCACCGCATCGGGATCGAACAGATTAATGCTGGTGGCAATGGCCCGTGCCGCGTTTTCAAGCAGACTCTGGACGAAAGGGGCGTTTTCCGCATGGACGAAAAGATCGCGCAATGGGTAATTCGGGGCTGTTGTTCGTACCAGCGTCTTAGCGCCATTCCAGAGCAATTGGTTTCCAGGCACCCAGGATTGCCACACGCGCAGTGTTGGGTCATATCTCCCAGGGGGATATGACCCAGTTCGCCTGCCACACCGTGTGCACCCGTCCACGGCGCACCGTTCATCCACACTGCGAACCCCATCCCCGTACCGAGATAGGCCGCCAGAACCAGTTGTTGCGTAAGGCGGTTTTCTACTACGTCCCAGGAGAGTTGCAGGTTAACGTCGCGGGAAAACTCAACCGGACAATTCAGCGTATTTTCGAGCTTATCGGCGAGATCATATAAATCCGCCGCTGTTAACGGCAGGTTAGGCGTAGAAATAATGGTGCGTTTATCTTTACTGACCAGCGCCGGAAATCCCATCACCAGACCATGACAGCGAGCGTTAAAGCGCCTGAGTTGCTCGTCAATCATTTCGCCGATACCCGACACCAGGCCGGGAGCAATGACTTCTGCGGTCCGCTTTTTTTCGCAGTGTAGCGTTTCACCTTCTGCTGTCCGCAGACAAAAGCGGATATGCGTTGCCCCCATATCCACGCCCGCTACGACGTTATGCTGTTTTTGCATGAGGCTGTACCTCGCTTTTTGCAGCCAGAATCTGCGCGGTCATAATTCTCCATGCTTCGTCGATATTTTCCGCATGATTAAACAGGCCGGAAGTGCCGACGATAAAGACATCCGCCCCTGCCGCCATCAGTTTTTCGTAAGTTGCCTGGTTGCAGGAACCGTCCACCTCAATTTCGTACTCCAGACCTTCTCGTTCACGCCATGCCTTCAGTTCGGCAAGTTTATCCAGCATTTCAGGAATGAACGGTTGTCCGGCAAAGCCGGGATCGACAGTCATGACCGTAATTTTATCGGCCTTATGGATATAGTATTTCATGGCCTCAACTGGCGTCTCCGGGTTAAGGATCAGCCCCACTTTCATGTCATGACGGCGGATTTCATCAATCAGGCGGAACGCCTGGCCGTTGATGGTTTCCGGATGCAGAGTGATGAAATCTGCTCCCGCACGCGCCAGTTGAGCAATGTAATCCTGCGGCCGCGTCACCATCAGATGACAGTCGAGCGGTTTAGTTGCCAGTTTTTTAACCTGACTTACGAAGAACGGTGAGAGTGTCAGATTGGGGACAAAGTGACCGTCCATGATATCGATGTGGAAGTAATCGGCATGGCTGTCGATAAATTCGATCTGTTCTTTAAATTTCAGCAGATCCATACACATTAACGAGGGGGAGATTTTCATGTTCAATTCCTTACTTACTGATAAGACGGTCAAGGGCGACAGCCGCGATAATTAATCCGCCCATCACCACCAGTTGGTAATAGGTTTGTACCTGCAAAATATTCAGACCGTTGTTGATGGTGCCGATGATCAACCCGCCAATCACCACAGAGAAAATGCGCCCCTTGCCGCCGAAGAAACTGGTGCCGCCAATGATGGCGCTGGCAATGGCATAGGTTTCAAAACCCATACCGGCAAGCGGTTCTGCGGCACCGAGTCGTGCAGTTGAGACGACGCCTGCCAGACCTGCACAAACACCGGAGATGATAAACACCACCAGGATGTGGAATTTCACGTCAATCCCGGAATAGAACGCCGAATTTTTGTTGCCGCCCAGTGCGTAGATGTTGCGCCCGAGCCGCATACGCGTTGTCAGAAACCAAAGGATGAGCGCGACAATTAGTGAGAAGATAACGGGGACAGGTATCCCAATTACGCTGGCGGCAAAGAAGTTCACGAAGTCAAATGAGAAGCCGTATACCGAGTTGGCATCGGAGATCACCAGCGTGATCCCACGGAAAATCGCGTTGGTGCCAAGGGTGATGATGAACGGGTGTAGCCCCGTCCAGTTGACCAGGCAGCCGTTGATCGCCCCCAGTGCGCCGCCAACCAGTACACCGCCAATCATCGCTGCGAGAAACGGGTCAACACCTGCCAACATCAGTTTGGCGGTCACCATACCGGAAAGCGCCAGAATCGCGCCAACCGAGAGGTCGATACCAGCGACCAGGATAGCGAAAAACTCGCCCATGCCGATCAATACCGTCACGGAGCTTTGAACAAAAATCTGGGTAATATTATTGGTGGTCAGAAAATATTCTGGTGACAGCGAACCAAAGATGGCGACGATGATCGCCAGGATAAAAAAGGTGCCGTATTTATCCCAGAACAGCGCAAAGTTGAACGGTTTCTTCTCGCTCGCTTCGCTTTTTACTCTTGTGGTAAAGCCCATGCCATAATCTCCTCTTCGCTCATGTCATCGCGATTCGTCAGGATTTGCGTCAGTCGTCCTTCGCAGAACACGGCGATGCGGTCGCAGACGGTGATAATTTCAGGTAGTTCAGATGACACCATCAGGATGACTTTTCCGTCGTCCGCCAGTTGGCGCATCACTTTGTAAATTTCGGCTTTCGCGCCAACGTCGATGCCGCGGGTAGGTTCATCGAAAATGATCACTTCCGGGCAACAGCACAGCCATTTGGAGATCAGGACTTTCTGCTGATTTCCCCCGGAGAGTTCGGTGATATTCTGGTTTACCGAATGACATTTCAGCGCCAGCAGTTCGCGTTGATTTTCAGCGGTACGTTGCTCGTCAACTTCATGAAACAAGCCCATCGCGCCTTTATAGCCGCCGTCTTTCAGACTGCGGCTGATCGCCATGTTCTGAGCGATGGAAAAGTTGGGGAAAAAACCGTTATCCCGGCGGCTTTCAGTGATGTAAGCCATCCCTTTTTTCACGGCATCCAGGGGGGAACGTGGAGAGATATCTTTGCCATTAAGACGGATTTCTCCGCCAGCGCGTTTCTCAACGCCAAACAGGCAATTCATCAGTTCAGTACGTCCGGAACCGACCAGCCCGGCAAAGCCTAATATTTCTCCCCGGCAGACGCTAAATGAGATATCCCGGACCTTTTTTCTGTCACGGCTGGTGACGTTCCGCACCTCAAAAACCGTATCGTGCGCAAGGTTGCTGACATTCTCCTTCATCGCGTTAAAACGGTTTTGCAGTTCGCGGCCTACCATCAGACGGACGATATCGTCATTTGACACATCGCTCACCATGCCGCTGCAAACGCTGCTGCCGTCTTTCATCACCGTATAGCGGTCGCAAATACGGCGAATTTCCGCCAACTTATGCGAGATATAGACGATGGCCGTACCCTCTTTACGCAACTGATTCATGATCAGAAACAGATAGTCCACCTCTTTATTGGTGAGTGAGGAGGTGGGTTCATCCATGATGATGACTTTGGCATCGAGCATCAGCGTTTTGGCAATTTCCAGCATCTGCTTGTGGCTGATAGATAAATTCGCCACTTTCTCATCTAAATCAACTTTCAAACCCACGCGTAATAACATCATGGCGGCGCGGACACGCATTTCTCGCCAGTCGATAATATTGACGCCACAGATTTTTTTCGTCAGATGACGACCAATATATAAATTTTCCAGTACGGTTAATTCATCAATAACGCTGAGTTCCTGATAAATAATCCCGATACCGAGTTGTGCCGCTAATTTATGATCCAGCTTGTTATAGTTAATGTTATTAATAGTAATGGTGCCTTTGGTCGGCTCATGTATTCCGGATAAAACCTTCATTAGCGTGGATTTACCCGCGCCATTTTCTCCTAGTAATGCATGTATTTCACCAGGATAAACCGTTAAATTAACCGACTTTAATGCGTGAACCGGACCAAAGGACTTGCCGATCCCCGCCATCGATATATATGGCGTGGCCATAAATAACCTCTCTGCACGAAATATCGTATTATTGCCTGATGGCTACGTTTATCAGGTCTACGTTCAGGTTATTTTGTTGGCCGGATAAGACACTTCATTAGCATCATCATCCGGCATCATTCAGTTTTATTGAGTGACCAGGATTGAATCGACCAGTTTAAATTCCGGTGCTTTATCCAGCGGGATAACCTTGCCGGATTTCTCAGCGTCAACCATCAGCTTCAGACCCGTTGCGCCGATATCCGCCGGGTTCTGGGCAACCGTCGCGGTCATTTGTCCGGCTTCCACCATTTTGCGGGCTTCCGGAATTCCATCTGTACCGACGACCAATATTTTGCCCGTTTTTCCGGCGTTTGCGACTGCCTGAGCAACACCCATTGCCATCGTGTCATTCGCGCAATAGATCGCTTTAATATTCGGATTACGTTGCAACACGTTAGTGGCGACATCCAGTGCTTTAATGCGGTCCCAGTCGGCAGGCTGGCTGGCGACAAGCTTGATCTGGCTTGCTTTTTTGAAGGCTTCGGTGGCACCATTACGACGCGCTTCACCGGAGGCGTTACCGGCTTTACCCTCAATGATTGCGACTTCACCACCTTCAGCGCCCAATTTGTCAATAATGAACGACGCGCCTTTCGCCCCGACAGCAACGTTATCGGTGGTGACAAAACCTTCCACATTGCCGCCAGCTTTTTTCAGATTATCCATGTCGATTTTTTCATCGAGATTAACCAGATAAATGCCTTTTTTCCATGCGCGGGCGACAGGCATGACCAGATTCACTGAGGATAATGGAGCGAAGGCGATGCCTTTGTAATTTTTATTACTGAGATCTTCAAATAACTGCAATTGAGATTGAAAATCGCCTTCTGAAGGAGAGGCAAAAATATCAACGCTGACGCCCAGTGTTTTTGCTTCATCTTCAATGCCTTTTTTCATATCTACCCAAAATGGGTTGGAGAGCGTTTTCAATACGACAGCATATTCGGCGGCAGCAAAAGCGCTGGTTGACAACATTAAGCCCACGAGTGTGCCGCTGAAATATTTCAGATATTTATTCATAATAATGTTCTCACGGTAAGGGGACAGGTAACTCCGCGATGGCGGAATTACCTTTTTCTTATTTCAGCGCGCCTGGTGAGAAGAAATCAACAATTGCGCCGGTTTTTTGCATATTAATATTAGCTTGTTCAATGTTGAGCTGGGCGACAGAGACAAAAAAAGCGTCCAGCAAAGTTAGTTGTAATATTCTTGCCGAGGCATTACGACCTAATAACGGCGTTTCCGGGGCTGGTGAGCAAATAATATAATCGGCCAGTTTCGCTATCGGTGAATGGTAGCTATGGGTTATACAAATAATCTTTGCCCCGTTCTTTTTTGCCAGTTCTACGGCCGCTTTTACATCACTGGTTCGCCCGGAATGGGTCACTACCAGCACAACATCTCCTTCCTGTAACAACGAAGCGGACATCATCATGATGTGAGCGTCCGGATAGGCCTGACAGCGTACGCCAATGCGCAAGAACTTGTGCTGTACATCAGCACAGATAGCATTTGATCCTCCGGCACCGTACAAATCCCGCTGTCTGGCCTGATAGAAAAAGCGGGCGGCACGGTGGATCTCATCAACGTTGACGATCGACTGACCTTCCATAATGGTGCGTAAAGTGATGTTAAATACCTTATTCACCACATCCTGCGGCGCTTCATCAAAAGCCAACTCGGAAGGCAATACCTGTTCTGACTGAGAAAAATAATCTTCCAGCGCACTGCGTAAGTTACGAAAGCCGCTAAACCCCAGCAGCTTTGATACCTTAACTATCATCGCTTCAGATACCGCCAGAGCTTCTGCGACATCTTTAATTGCGGGTGCACAACTCAGGTTACCGGGTTTGAGTAACCACTCCACGATGCGGCTTTCATTTTCTGTCATTCCTTCCTGCTTCATTCGCAGGTAAGGCGCTAACCCTATACCGTTCGGAAGCGCTGAATCAAACTCTGACTGGCTCATCACGTTCTCTTGTCCTTGAATTGAAGACGCCACTATATCACCACAGCAAGAACAGAAAAGATGCTGGCGACTTCACAAAAAAATAAAATTTATAAAGTTTATTTTATTGTGAACAATGGCGAGTGGCTTAAAATTTTATTTCATTTAATTAGTTTAAAAACATGATGTTATTTGTTTTTCTGGTTTTTTAGATGATAGATGTTGCTGGATGGTGAGTGTCTTTAACGCTATTGCGCTGTCAGATGTAACTCTGTAAAACAGATCAGGAAGGCGTAATTCATCGATTTTGGGTGTTTTTAATTCATTAACATCACAAATGTTTTTTGATTGTGAAGTTTTGCACGGACGGGGAAGATGAATGAAAAAGATTGCATTTGGCTGTGATCATGTCGGTTTCATTTTAAAACATGAAATAGTGGCACATTTAGTTGAGCGTGGCGTTGAAGTGATTGATAAAGGAACCTGGTCGTCAGAGCGTACTGATTATCCGCATTACGCCAGTCAAGTCGCACTGGCTGTTGCTGGCGGAGAGGTTGATGGCGGGATTTTGATTTGTGGTACTGGCGTCGGTATTTCGATAGCGGCGAACAAGTTTGCCGGAATTCGCGCGGTCGTCTGTAGCGAACCTTATTCCGCGCAACTTTCGCGGCAGCATAACGACACCAACGTGCTGGCTTTTGGTTCACGAGTGGTTGGCCTCGAACTGGCAAAAATGATTGTGGATGCGTGGCTGGGCGCACAGTACGAAGGCGGTCGTCATCAACAACGCGTGGAGGCGATTACGGCAATAGAGCAGCGGAGAAATTGAGATTCATCCACTACTTGCATGGATGAGTAATGACTAATGTGGATAGAGTTTCTTTTTGAGGTTGGCTAATGAAACGCTTTCCGCTATTTCTTTTATTCACCCTGCTCACGCTGTCCACCGTTCCGGCCCAGGCCGATATTATCGACGACACCATTGGCAATATTCAGCAGGCGATTAACGACGCTTATAACCCTGACCGTGGGTGAGACTATGAAGATTCGCGCGACGACGGCTGGCAGCGTGAAGTGAGCGACGATCGGCGCAGACAATATGACGACCGCCGCCGCCAGTTTGAAGATCGCCGCAGGCAGCTGGACGATCGCCAGCGCCAGCTTGATCAGGAGCGTCGGCAGCTAGAAGATGAAGAGCGGAGAATGGAAGATGAGTATGGGCGATGAGGTTGGGTATGGAGCAGGCATCGCCCCTCACCCCAATGGGGAGAGGGAGAAAACGAGCGCAATATTCAATATCGAGCACAATCGGTCCCCTCGCCCCTCTGGGGAGAGGGTTAGGGTGAGGGGGCCAGCGCGCACATTCCCTCTCATCACGCCACCCCAATCTCCATCCCATCAAACCCGGCTTCAAACCCCGGTGGCAGCGCATTCTCCATCAGCCACGCATCAAACTGGTGGCTGATATGGGTCAGAATCACCCGTGGCGAGCGGATAACCTGATTCAGCGCAAGCACGGTATTTAAATCACAGTGATTACGCGGCGCATCCTCGCGCGGCGGGTGACTGCAATCAATCACCATCACCTGCGGATGATTATTGAGTAAAAATTTCAGCGTTTTTTCCGGCAGGCCAGCGGTGTCAGACAGCCACGCCACCCGGCTATGTGCCGTTTCCAGCAGATAACCGAAGGTCAGTTTTGAGTGGTTAAGCGGCAGCGGCGTGACCTGCAACCCCTGCAAATCAAACACCACAAACGGTTCCACCGTGTGGCTGAAATCAAGCAGGCCCGGATGTTTAAACAGATCGTCGCAGCCCTGTTCATCCGGCGGGCCGTAAACCGGGATCGGATCGCCAACGCCCCAGCGCAGCGGAAACAGCCCCTGGACGTGATCCATATGATAATGCGTCAGCAAAAACTGCTGGAACGATCCGGGCGACCAGCGATCGGCGAGATCGTGCAGCCCGGCGTCGATCAGGGTGATTGCGTCGTTAAACTTCACTACGCCGCTGCACGGTTGGCGGCGATACTGCGGCGAGCGCCGCGCTCTGGCGCAGGCCGCGCACTCGCAGCCCCATGCCGGAACGCCCTGTGCGCCGCCAGTGCCGGTGAGCGTGAGGGTCAGGCTCATGTTACAGCGCCTTGGTGAAGCGGAAGTGGCTCTGCTCGTAGCCTTCACGCAGGTAAAAACGGTGTGCGTCGTGGCGCTTCACGTTGGTGGAAAGCTCGGTCATTTCGGCCCCGGCCTGGCGGGCTTCTTCTTCTGCCCATGCCAGTAATTTACTGCCGACGTTCAGACCGCGCGCCTGCGGCATCACCACCAGTTCCTGAATTTCGCCGATCCAGTTGACATGATGCAGATGAAACTGCAAATGCAGGCCGATCATGCCGACAACTTCGCCATCCAGCAGCGCCAGATGGTAGCGCATGTTTGGGTCGCGCAGATTGGCGTTAAAACCCACGCGAAACGCGTGGTGGTCAAACTCCGCCTGTTTTAGCTCACAAATCAGCGCGTAAACCGCGTCGGTATCGTACTGCGTGGCCGGGCGAAGCTCACAAGCAGGCATGGTGTTTCTCCTTCTGATGGATCAGCGTCAGCAGCGTGTCGACCGACTGGCGCAGGCTGCCGTCATTGTTGAGCGTATGGCAATCCTGTGGAGTATAGCGGGCGGCGCGCGCCAGGCGGGCGTTAATTTCACTGGCGTTTTCACGGCCACGGTTTTCCAGGCGCTGGCGCAGGATCTCCGGCGAAACCTGTAAACAGACGGGCAGCAGCGCCGATTGATAGCGCGCCCGTGCCTGCGGCAAATGCGCGCGTGAACCGTTGACGACTACGTCGAATCCAGCGTGCAGCCAGAGGTCAATCTCGATGCCGACGCCATAATACAGACCGTTAGCGTGCCAGCTTAAGGCCAGCAGGTTTTGCCCCGCGCGGGTAAAAAACTCCCGCTCACTCAGGGCGATATGGTTTTCACTTCCGGCGCTGGCGTCGCGCGTGATGTAGCGATGCGCCACCAGTAACTGCGTTTGTTCCCGCAGGCGGAGTTCCGCCAGCAGGCTGTCTTTCCCGGAGCCGGACGGCCCCATTAACCAAATCAGTTTTCCCATCATCAGAACACCCTTTTACCCTGACGCCAGACGTGGTCGATATGAATGTGATTGCCCTGGCGATGCGCCAGCACCAGGTCAGCGCGTTTACCCTCTCCAATCACCCCGCGATCCTGAAGATTCAGCGCCTGCGCCGGATTTTTGGTCACCAGCCTCACCGCCTGCGGTAGCGTAAAGCGGTTGCTCTCGTCATCGGCGACGCGGAACGCCGCATCCAGCAGGCTGGCTGGGTAGTAGTCGGAAGAGAGGATATCCAGCAGACCAAGCTGCGCCAGTTCACTGGCCGCCACATTGCCGGAGTGCGAGCCGCCACGCACGATATTTGGCGCACCCATCAGCACGTTCATGCCATGCTTGCGCGAGGCTTCCGCCGCTTCGAACGTGGTGGGAAATTCGGCGATCACGCTGCCAAGCTGGTGAGATTCAGCAACGTGGGCGTGGGTGGCGTCATCGTGGCTGGCAAGCGCAATTTTTCGCGCGCGGCACAGGGCGGCGATGGATTCGCGATTCGGCTGCGACCAGCGTGCGGCGAGCGCCAGTTGCTCTTCTTCGTACTGCTGCATCTGCGCATCAGTGAGGGAGTATTTGCCCTGATAATATTCGCGATACTTCTCGCGGTTGGCGAACTGGCGCTGGCCCGGCGAGTGGTCCATCAGCGACACCAGCGTCACCGGCTCGCGCTGCACCAGTTTTTCAAACAGCGGCAGCGTGGTGTGATGCGGCAGTTCGCAGCGCAGATGCAGACGGTGCTCGGCGCGGTTGACGCCGCGTTTCTGCGTCTCTTCGATGGCGTTGATCATCTTCTCCAGATTCTCCAGCCGATCGCCGCCGTCGCGCACGTCGCCAATTGCCACGGCATCCAGTACGGTGGTGATGCCGCTCGCCACCATCAGCGCGTCGTGGCTGCTCATCGCCGAGTGGGCAGGCCAGTCAACTTTCGGGCGCGGGGTGAAGAATTTATCCAGATTATCGGTATGCAGCTCAATCAGCCCCGGCAGCAGCCAGCCGCCTTCGCCGTCCATCGCCTCCGGCAGGCGGCTCTGGCTTTCGGCAAAGGCGCGGATTTCGCCGTTCTGCACCTCCAGCGAACCGCTTACCACCTCGTTTTCCAGCACCAGCTTAACGTTATTGATAATCATGAAGAGGCTCCCATTGGGTGCAGGCGGTCGGCGACGTCATTACGTACAGCTTCGTCATGGAAGATGCCTACGATGGCTGCGCCACGGGTTTTGGCTTCGCGAATCAGTTCCACCACCGCGGCGCTGTTTTTGGCGTCCAGCGAGGCGGTAGGTTCGTCAAGCAGCAGAATGGGGTAGTCGACGATAAAGCCGCGGGCGATGTTGACGCGCTGCTGTTCGCCACCGGAAAATGTCGATGGTGCCAGGTGCCACAGGCGTTCCGGCACGTTCAGGCGGGTGAGAAGACGCGCGGCTTTAGCGGCGCAGGCTTCACGCGGAACGCCGGTATCGAGCAGCGGCTGCATCACCACTTCCAGTGCTGAGATACGCGGGATGACGCGCAGAAACTGGCTCACCCAGCCGACGGTGGTTTTGCGGATTTCCACCACTTTGCGCGCTGGCGCGGTGACCAGGTCTACCCACTCGTCACCGTGTTTGATCTGGATTTGACCTTCGTCGGGCAGATAGTTGGCGTACAGCGAGCGTAGCAGAGTTGATTTGCCGCTGCCGGAATGGCCGTGGAGCACCACGCATTCGCCCGCGTTGACGGTGAGCGAGGCGCGATTGAGGACGGGCAGGCGCACGCCGTTTTGCTGGTGCAGGATGAAGGTTTTACTGACGTTTTGTACGTTAATCATTTTTCGCCTCGTGGTTCGGGTGTCGGATGCGACGCTGACGCGTCTTATCCGACCTACGGGGAGCGCATTTGTAGGCCGGATAAGGCGTTTACGCCGCATCCGGCACCGGCTCAATTCTGCAAAACCGATGACACCAGCAGCTGTGTATACGGATGATGCGGGTCGTCGAGCACGCGGTCGGTTAACCCACTCTCCACCACTTGCCCCTGCTTCATCACCAGCAAACGGTCCGCCAGCAGGCGGGCGACGCCTAAATCATGGGTGACAATCACCACCGCGAGGTTCAGCTCCACCACCAGGCCGCGCAGCAGGTCGAGCAGGCGGGCCTGCACCGACACATCCAGCCCGCCGGTCGGTTCATCCATAAACACCAGCTTCGGATGCGTCACCAGGTTGCGGGCAATCTGCAAACGCTGCTGCATACCGCCGGAAAAGGTGGTCGGCAGGTCGTCGATCCGGTTGGCGGGAATCTCCACCTCTTCCAGCCACTTCTGCGCGGTGGCACGAATATCGCCGTAATGACGTGCCCCGGTCGCCATCAGCCGCTCGCCGATATTGCCGCCTGCCGACACCTGGCGGCGCAGGCCGTCGAGTGGATGCTGATGCACCACGCCCCATTCGGTACGCAGCAGGCGACGGCGGTCGGCCTCGCTCATTGCATACAGCGAACGGTTCTCGTAGTGAATTTCCCCCTGCTGCGGCGTCAGGCGCGCGGAGATCGACTTCAGCAGCGTGGTCTTCCCGGAGCCGGATTCCCCGACAATGCCCAGCACTTCCCCCGGCCATAAATCAAAAGAGACATCGCTAAAGCCTTTGCCCGGCGCGTAAAGGTGGGTCAGGTTATTGACCGAAAGTAACGGTTGATTCATTGGTTTTTTGCCTCGCTCTGTTGGCGGCAATAATCGGTATCGGAGCAGACAAACATGCGGTTTCCGGCGTCATCCAGCACCACTTCATCAAGATAGCTGTGGGTCGATCCGCAGATGGCGCATGGCTCATCCCACTGCTGAACGGTGAACGGGTGATCGTCGAAATCGAGACTTTCCACGCGGGTAAACGGCGGCACCGCATAGATGCGCTTCTCGCGCCCCGCGCCGAACAGTTGCAGGGCGGGCATCATGTCCATTTTTGGGTTATCGAATTTCGGGATCGGCGACGGGTCCATTACGTAGCGCCCGTTCACCTTCACCGGATAGGCGTAGGTAGTGGCGATATGACCGAAGCGGGCGATATCTTCATACAGTTTCACCTGCATCACGCCGTACTCTTCCAGCGCGTGCATGGTGCGGGTTTCCGTTTCGCGCGGCTCGATAAAGCGCAGCGGTTCCGGGATTGGCACCTGGAAGATAATGATCTGATCTTCGGTCAGCGGCGTTTCGGGGATGCGGTGACGCGTCTGGATAAGCGTCGCATCGTCCGTACGTTCAGTGGTGTTTACCCCGGTCACGCGCTTAAAGAAGTTGCGAATCGACACGGCGTTGGTGGTGTCATCCACACCCTGGTCAATCACCTTCAGCACGTCGCTTTCGCCAATCACGCTGGCGGTGAGCTGTATGCCGCCGGTTCCCCAGCCGTAGGGCATCGGCATCTCGCGCCCGCCAAACGGCACCTGATAACCGGGGATCGCCACCGCTTTTAAGATGGCGCGGCGGATCATGCGTTTGGTCTGCTCGTCGAGGTAGGCAAAGTTGTAGCCGCTCAGATTAGCCATGGTTCTGCTCCTGTTGCAGACGTTTGAGTAGCTCCAGTTCGGCCTGGAAATCGACGTAGTGGGGGAGTTTGAGGTGCGAGACAAAGCCTGCGGCTTCGACGTTGTCGGCATGTGCCAGCACAAACTCTTCATCCTGCGCCGGGCCTGTCGCGTGCTCGCCGTATTCCGGAGCCTGCAACGCACGATCGACCAGCGCCATTGCCATCGCTTTGCGCTCGCTCATGCCGAATACCAGCCCGTAGCCGCGCGTGAAGTGCGGCGGCTCATCCGGCGGGTCGATAAAACCGTTGACCATTTCACACTCGGTCATCAGTAGTTCGCCGACGTTTACCGCAAATCCCAGCTCTTCCGGCACAATCGACACGTCGATGTAACCACTGCGGATCTCGCCCGCGAACGGGTGATTGCGCCCGTAACCACGCTGGGTGGAGTAGGCCAGCGCCAGCAAATAGCCTTCGTCCCCGCGCATTAATTGTTGCAGGCGGGAGGAGCGTGAGCAGGGGTAAACCGGCGGCGTGCGGGTGATGTCATCCGGCTGTGCGCCGCTATCTTCTTCAAACTTCGCCAGCCCCTGACGCGCCAGCAGGCTGAAAACGTGCGGCGACGGCTGTTGTTCGCTGTCGGCGGTGGTCAGCGTCGGCGCTTCACCGTTTGCCAGCAGGGTGAAATCGAGCAGGCGATGGGTGTAGTCGTAGGTAGGGCCAAGCAACTGGCCGCCGGGAATGTCTTTATAAACCGCCGAAATACGCCGTTCGAGACGCATCCCGGTGGTGTCGAGCGGCTCGCTTACCGCCAGCTTCGCCAACGTGGTGCGGTAGGCGCGCAGCAGGAAAATCGCTTCAACGTTATCGCCGCTGGCCTGTTTCAGCGCCAGCGCCGCCAGTTCGCGGTCGGCAATGCCGCCTTCGGTCATCACGCGATCTACCGCGAGGTTAAGCTGCTGTTCAATCTGGGCGACGCTCAGTTCAGGCAAATCGGTATCGCCCCGGCGTCGGCTCTCTTGCAGGGCGTGGGCGGCGTCGATCGCCTTTTCGCCCCCTTTTACGGCAACGTACATCAGCACACCTCCACATGCGTGGTTCGCGGAATAGCCAGCAGGCGTTCGCCGCAGGTCAGGATCAGGTCGATGCCGAGCGGGAACGGGTGCGGGCGCTCGGTGAGTTCGTGCAGAATGCACTCCGGCAGCTGCGGAGCGATCATTCGTTCTTCGGCAATACCCGCGCCGGTGAGACGCAACATGCGCCCGCCGCTCAGGCTGGCGACCTGTAAAATCAGCGTCGCGCCCGCTTCCGGCGCAACGGCGGTGCCGGTGGAAAGGGCGTTGAGCTGTTCGCTGGAAATCGCCTCATCCGTCACCGCGAAGGTCGCCTGTTCCGGCTGGCTGACCAGCGGCGCGTTGGTATGAAAACGCAGGCTCTGGTTGACGATATCGTTATTTAATGGGGTAGAAAGCCACACCGGCGTGTCGTTATCGGCCAGCGTCAGCAGCACGCTGGTGGTGGCGATATTCAGCGGTTGCCAGCCGCGTTTGAGCTGATGCAGGGCGACAATCACGCCCGGCTCGCTCATGGCCTTTAACAGGCGACGAAAACTGTGCTGGGCATCCTGCACGGGAAGCATAAAAGCGGTTTCCAGGGGCATGCGTTGTCTCCGCGAACCATCGTAAAGAAGTCGACCCGGCTGGCGTTCACTTCGGCCTGGCGTGCGGCAATGCGTGCCATACGGTCAGCGTCCAGCGGGGCAATAAGGGTTTCTGATAAGTTTTGAAAGTGGCGAGATTGCTGCATCAGCGCGTCAATCAGCGCGCAGCGTTCGGCGTGCTGTTTATCACGCCCCAGCACCCAGCTGTAGCCGAGCGTGCCGTCAGTCAGGCGCACGGCGGCGCGGGTCAGCGTGGCGTCGCCGGCAAAAAAACGTTCGCCGGTGCCGCCCATCCGCGCCTGAATCTGTACCAGGCCAGTTTCAGCGGCGCGGATCACCTCATAGTCGGCGGTGATGTTTAGCGCGTTCAGGCGTGCTGCCAGTTCAGCCGGTTGGCTGTGCGCCAGCACGGACATCCAGTGCTGGCGGGTCGCGGTATCTGCGTGCATTCAGTGCTCCATAGTGAATTCAATCATGTCGGCGCGCGTCAGGCTGACGGAGTACTCCGCCGGGCTGCTTTCACCGTCACGGTGGTTAAGGGTGCGCACGCACAGCAGCGGCGACATATTCGGGATTTCAAGACGCTGGCACTCTTTGGCCTGGGCGCGGCGGGCGCTGATCCGCGTCTGGCTGCGGCGCAGCGCAATTCCGGTTTGCTCGCGCAGAAAATCGTGCAGCGAGCCGCTGTCGAAGCGTTGCAGCGTCGGCCAGAGGGTGAGGTCCGCAAAGTAGTGGTCGATTAAACAGAGCGCGATGCCGTTGACCCGGCGCAGGGTGCGCAGGTGGATGACGTTCTCCCCCTCGGTTATCCCCAGCGCGTCAGCGACGTGACCAGATGCCGGGCGCAGCACCGACAGCAGTTTTTCGCTGGTGGGATGGCTGCCCTGATCCAGCAGGTTCTGGCTAAAACGCGCCTGGGCGTTGAGCGGGTAATCGAACGGGCGCATCAGCACCAGCACGCCGACGCCCTGACGGCGCTGTACCCAGCCTTTTTCCACCAGTTGGTCGATGGCGCGGCGCAGGGTGTGGCGATTTACCTCAAAGCGCGCCGCCAGCTGCTGCTCGGCGGGAAGATAGTCGCCGCAGCGGTAGTGTTGACGAAGCTCCTGCTCAAGTTTTGCGGCTATCTCCTGATAGCGTGTTGGGTAGCTGGTCGGATGTGTAGACAAGTGCATAGATATCAATGCCTCGCTTATCAGATAAAGTGCTTACGCAACCGTTGAGAGAGGAAATCCAGCAGGCTGACCGTGACGATGATAAGCACCATCAGGGCGCAGGTTTGCTGGAACTGGAAACCGCGAATCGCTTCCCACA
>OGJD01001100.1_pt1 | contig 17693 bp, 30 predicted proteins | sample 1571971 | NCBI WGS metagenome assembly OGJD01 (sample SAMEA2582117, study PRJEB24529) | metagenome | biome: Human gut stool | place: China | collected 2011
AGCCTGCTTTAGCAGGTGACAATAAAGCTTTCGACTTTAGTCGAGAGTTGTTTACAAACCTCAATCCCTGGCATAGCAATGTCTCCAGAAGACGCGGCCAAGAATCGGTCTAATTCCCCTTGCTTTACCTCAATCAAGGATTGAAGCTCTTCGTGTTCAGCGATATGGCGCAAGAACGCTTTAAGGTCAGTCACTCGACCTTTAATCTTCTTACGTACCGTAGCACCTTCAACCTTAACCTTTGGCGCAACTGTGGGAGCTTCAATAGGAAGGGTATTGGCGACGGTCTCCAGTGTTGCCACAGTCTCAGAATCGCCTTTTTCCTTAGCCTGTTCGATAGCCTGACTAATGGCTTCCTTCTGTTCTTTAGCCTTCTCTAGTGCGAGCTTTTGAGCTTCCTCAGCGCGTTTTTGTTGAAGCGTGATATAAGTCCCAATACTGTCCTTATAAAAGCTCACAGCCTCATTTAACTGCTCTGTGGCTGGCTTAAAAACCGCCATGACTTGCTTTTTTGCCTCATCGATAGGCTTAGTGATTTCCTTGCGCATTTTCTCAAGCTCTTTCGCTCGCTTAGAACACTTGTTCATGTCTTCAGTGGCGCGAGTGACGTCATCATCATTCTGGATAACAAAGAGCATGGCAGCAGAGAAGGCTAGGTCAGCTTCATGGTCTAGCTGCGCTTTATCAGGCAACTGGTAGGTCAATTTGTTTTCGGTCAGAGTTAATTCGTTAGACATGGTTATTCTCCCATTTATGAATATTGAGCAAGGACAAGAAACAAGTAAAGTCATCATCACTGGTAAAGGCTTTAAACTTGTATGTTCCATCGTCCCTAAGTTGCAAGACTGCGCGATTAATCTTGCGAGTCTCTTCTGGGTGATGGATATGCCAAAGAAGGGCATACCCAGCTAATTGAATACCCGCGAAAGCATGGATTGATGACGTTGTTTTAAGGTCAATAATCCAAAGGGCATTTCCGATAGTGGAGACTCTATCTATCGTGCCTGACCAGCTCTCGCAGGCTAATTTTTGTTCGACTGCTATATGTTCGGATTTATAGTCAGCCAAAAACTTTTGGTAGGCCTCAAGATAAGGCGTCCACTCTGGCAGTACTGAGTCTTCGTCCAAGTCTCCACAGTCGAAAAACTCAGTACATTCATGGACGGCTGTCCCTAGCTCTGCGGCTACCCTTAATACCTCTCTATCGATTGAGCGATACGCCTTTTCGGTCAGTGGTTTCATTAAGGTGGTCACAGAAGGGATGATTACGCCATTAGCGGTGGTGTATCTGTGCGCGTCCTCATCAAAGGTCACTTCAATGGGAGCGCCACCAGTCTTAGCCAGTGTGGCAAGTAGCAACGCTTCCATCGTTTATATCTCCTCACGGAGTTGAGCTACGAGTTCCGCCTTGCGAGTACGGAAGTATTGTCGACACTCCTCAGCTTTCTGCGTTTCGGCTGGAACCTTATTCCAGATAGGCATTAACTGCTTAACGTCTCTGACAGCATCGAGCGCGCTCTTCCAGTCAAAAATTTCAGGCTCTCCAGTAAGCTCTAACGGTGGCTGATCATCAGTCACTGGTTGAGCAGGTTGAGGCTCCACAGTTTCGGTCACTATCTCAGCAGCTTTATCTTCTGTGCTTTGCTGCGAAGCCTCAATCTTTTTCGGTTCAATCACTTCAACGTCTTCAACGTTTTCGGGAGTGGACTTAACCTTGTTCTTTCGCTGCGGTCCCTTGCGGGTTGTGGTAGCAGGGCTATCTGCTGCGCTATCTGCTGAGTTAAAGTCTTGCGCTTCCTCATAGATCGAAATGCCAGACAATACATCAGGGAAGGCGTCACGCAGCGCAAAGGCGCGCGCTCGCATTTGAAGCATGCGCTCTTCATAATTCTTCCAGTTAGCCTTATTAGCCAGCCCAGCTCGAAGAGCTTGACCTTTGCTAAAGGTGCGTACAGTCTCGTTGGTCAAGCCCTTGCGCTTTACTGTACAGACTGCAGTGCGTCCATCCTTACCGTCCACCAACTCCTCTTTGATTGTTTCGAGAAGCCCAGACTTAAAGACAAGAGCAAGAACGCCGTCACCATAAAAAGACGGTTTCCCATCGATTACAGCGAGATTCTGTAAGCACTGAATCACTGGCATATCAAAGACTTTAGCCCACATCATCGCGACAAAAATCGATTCAGGTTTTCGGGCAAAGTGTGACGGTACGAATCCAGAATTAGCCAGCTTAGTGGCAATATCCATTGCTTCCTGTGCATTCTTAGGAGCAGGTAATAGTTCTTTATCACTCATGTTGAGTCTCCATAAAGTGAATAGTTAAAAATAGAGAGCAACTAAGCTCTCTCGTTGGTTACTTAAATCTGCGCTTGAAAGATAGGACTAAGCCGAAAACCGCAGCGACAGCCAAAAAGGCAAAAGTTGCGCTGCTTAAGTAAAAGCACACCGTCCCGATAAAGTGGAGAAATAAGCTCTCAGACGGGCTGAGAAGTCGATATAAGAGATAGAGTCCAAAGGGGATAGCTAATACCCTAATAACCAGCCCCATAAACTTGAGCGCGATTAAAATCGGTTGTGGCGTCTTCATAACTGCGAGACCTCAATGTAATGGGTATGGATAATTGGCCTCGATCCAGTGAGCTAATTCAACGCCGTAATGTTTTGAATCGCACATTTTGGAATCCTTAAATAGAAAACCCCCAAGAGGAAAAACCTCTCAGGGGTTCACTGTCACAGCGCTGAGGCCTCCTCCAAAGAGAAGGGCTTGATACCAGATTAGGAAGCCCTAATCCGTGACACAGTCCACAGTATAACTGGCTGGCATTTCACGCCTGACACAGTCGACTTGATTATTTATCTCTTTCCCCATTCTCTCCATCTCCTCAGCGATATCAGCCAAGTGAATCTGGAGCGAATTAAGAGCGTCCCATAGCTTAGGCAGCCCCCCTTGAGAGACGGTTTTTAGGAGGTCATCAGTAACCCCAGCATCATATTTGACCCGATCCGCGAGAACATCAACACTGTTAGCCAGAGCGTTGAGGCACTGCAGTTGGTCACCCAAGTCATCTTTTGCGTTTAAGTCTCTCATGATTGAGGCTCCTTACCAATAGGGAGTGTCAAAGTCTTCTGCCAGAATCCCCCAGATATCCCCAGCTCGATTAGAGAGGGTGCTGAGGGCTTCTTGCTGGCATTCCTTGTGGCTTGAATTAAGCCCTTTGTGAATCGCTTCCTTGTCTAATGGAGAGTCAGTCATAAGACTCAAAATCTCGTTAATTTCGTGCCTATAGCACTTGTCTGACTCATCATCGAGAAGGGGATCATATCTATTAAGAATCGCGTCAATCTCGCTTAGTAGACCAGCCCCATAAACTTGAGCGCGATTAAAATCGGTTGTGGCGTCTTCATAACTGCGAGACCTCAATGTAATGGGTATGGATAATTAGCCTCGATCCAGTGAGCTAGTTCAACGCCGTAATTAGCTTTGAGGTAGCAGAGCGTTAGGACTAGCAAAAAGAAAAGCGCGATACCGACAAGGAAGGTCAGTTGCTCGCGCTTTGTTTCGTCTGGAAGGTGTCTTCCAACAAATAGGGTGTAGAGGAAATCAATCATTTTCGATCCTCCAAAAAGAAAAGCCCCGCACTAGGCAGGGCTTTATAAAAATTAACGGTTAAGTACTAGGTGCTTGTATTGAGGCAACTCTTTTACAGAGTAGCCGTGCTTGTCCAAAACAGGCTCTAGCAACTGGAAATTGAGGTCGTGGAAGCACTCCCATGCTCTTGGTGCTAGTGGCGACTTTGCGGACACTAAGAAGTGATAGAACGCGTCCTCAATTGGCTTAAAGAGATAGCTTCTCAAATAAACCGCGGTTTGGATAAGCTTCATTTCTTCTTTGCTCAAAACCGCCCCACCATCTTGAGGCGGTGGCGTTACTGGTTCGTCCATTCCCTCTAACAAGTCAGTCGCCTGTAAGAACTTCATCACGTTGATGAAGTCAGTCTTCTTGAGTTCTTGGTAGCGCGGTACTTTAAACCGCTCGTATAGCTCGTGGTAGACACGCTGATAAGCTAAAGAACTGTTCTTAGCTAGTCGACTGACGGCGGTACGTACTAAGTACTGCTGCGTGACGTCGATGGTGTCAGAAGGCATTGTGTAGCTTCCAGTCTTGCGGATCGATGGGAGTACTTCAGAGGTTACCCAGCGTTTGAACTCTTTCGCCTTTTCGAGCTTAGAGCCGAAGATCAAGCAATAGAGACCCGATTCGTTGACGCACAGCATTAACTGTTGACCGCCCGAAGTGTCCACGGTTTTCTTCATGCAGTCTTCGGGGGCTACATGTTGCTTGATGGCATCGGAAGTATTTTTATAGCCTAGAATTCGGCACACATCAGCCACAACAAATAGTGGATAGTCAAATGTTCCTAACACTCGGACATTTGAGCCGTGGAAAGTAAAGATATTTTGAACTTGCATGACAAGCTCCCTTGTGAAATTACTTAAGGCCTGTCACATCTGTTCTAAAAGATGGTGGCAGGGCTACAGGTTTAGAACTTCGCTCACAAGGTAGCGTTCTCCATACGGAGACCCGTAGCCCTTACCGTACTTGGTTTTCAGAGGGGTATAGCGAAACGCTATATCCTCCGAAAGTATTAGAAAAGGCTTGTGCAAATACAAAAAAACCGCAAGAGGTGCGGGTATCTGCCCTTGTGAACGAGCGGGGTTCTAATCCCGACCGTATCTTTTTCATACGGCACTGATAGTATACCCATAATTCAGCTCCTTTGTAAAGATCATCTAGTTGCTACAAATGGCAACTTAAACTTGACTACACATCTCCCACCGTGTTATTTTTTAGTTGCGGGCGAAAGCGCCGTATACCTGTGTTCCCGAATTAACGTTTAAGCGATCTCTAAGATCGCCGGCCACAGGGTAGCCGTGGTTAATTACCACGGCTTTTTTGTAGCCATTCAGGACAATTCTATGGAAATTTTCATTTATTCCGATGAGTCAGGTGTTTTTGATCGTGAACATGAAGAGTATTTCGTATTCGCAGGAATTGTCTTGTTGGGCGGAGAGGCAATCTCAGACCTCCAGCATAAATACATACATGTAGAGCAACTAATAAAAAACATTGATGGATTAAACCCAGAGCAAGAGGCGAAAGCCTCTTGTTTATCTAATAAGTCAAAACAGAAGCTGTACCGATCATTGAATTCTGTTGAAAAATTTGCTTCAGTTGTTAAGTTAAAACACGTGTTAAGCCATATTTTTGAAAACAAAAAAAGCAAACAAAGATATATGGACTATGCTTATAAACTAGGCATAAAGTGGAAATTCCAAAATCTGATCAACCAGGGCAAGCTCAATCCTTTAGACGTTGAAGCGCTCCATTTTTTTGTTGATGAACACAATACAGCAACAAATGGGAAGTATGAATTAAGGGAAAGCCTAGAGCAGGAGTTTAGATTTGGAACATTCAACGTAACATATGAGAGTTTTTATCCCCCATTGTTCACGAATTTAAAATCTGTCAAGGTTTCTTACTGTAATTCTCAAAGAGTAACTTTAATACGAGCTGCGGATATAGCCGCAAACAGGCTTTACCACCTTGCAAAGACAGATCATCTTTTCGATGAGACACGCAAAAATCTCAGCGTGAAGCGATTACCGCGAGACTCTTTCTTTTTCTGAGCCTCTAGCTTTTCAACGGTCAGTACTTCTTCTTCATTACCACGAAATTGGGTAGAGGCATAGTCCCACGCCTTGTAAAGCAAAGCCCCGAGGTCGTTAGACGCTCAGGGCTATAGATTGTCGCTACGGGTGATTGCAATCTCAGATCCGTAGAGGCCTTCCAAGTCAAGGAAGGACTTTAAACGAGTCCGACATACAGTGTCAGACTGTGCCACTTCCGAATCTATCACAGAATACTTTGGAAGTCGACAGCTACCATTACCAATTTCATAGGGTGGGCGAGTTCAACTGGTGTTTCGGTGTACCTGGGGCTACTCGATATGATTCTTTCTTGTTGGCAATGATCTGATTTGCCTGTTCTTTGAGTCGTTGCATGATCCACATATAAGCACTAGAGCCAACAGTGTAGTTAGCCTCAGCGAGCATCTGGACTCGATCCTCTCTATTTAGTTTGTCTGCACTAGCAAAGGCTTTTGTGTCTCCTTTAGGATAGACAGCCATCGTTGCACCTCCTTTCTGATTCAAAACGGAGAAGGTAGGGACGTCACTTGGACCGTCTGCTACGTATACCATGTTGCAGAATTGCACCCGTCTATTTTCCATTGGAATTTTTGAGTTTACATCGATAGTTGATCCTTCAACGATGCCAACTCCTTTGTTGATTTCAAAGAGTGCACGGGTCTTCGTTGTATTGTCCAAACTGTAGGCGATTTCCGAGAGTCGTTTGATAGACGGGTCGTTTAGGTCTGTTCGGTCAATAAGTTCAGCCCCCCATACTTTCTTGACATACCGAGCGATTTGAGATCCCTCAATCATCTTCTTGAACCCAGTACTAACGATGTAGTTTTCGAAGACAATTCCATACTCTCGATATTGAACATCATTGTTCATGTCGTGTATTTGTTTAAAGAGGTCTATTGCCCCGTCGTAGAACGTTAACTTGCCTCCAAGTTCTGTTAGCAACGTGTTATTAAGACCGTCAAATGGTTGTCCTGGTTGGGCAAGTTTGATGAACCTGTTTAAGTAGTAGGTGTCTTCATTAATATCGAGTCCGCTCTGCTTGTATTGAGAGATTTCTGCATTCGTTTGTCGCCAAAATTCGTTTCCATCTACCTCGAAGTGACGGAAAATGGGCTCTTGCATGTACCCAGGAATTAGAGTTTTATCAAAATCCCAAACTGTGGCAATTACGTCGCTCATAAGCGTATCCCTATGAAAAAATGAAGCATTAATAATTATTTTAGCACTGGGTAACGATGGCTTTCTAAGTATCGCAGGCATCGCCAATAGTCAGCCCCAAACCAAGTAGTGCCAAAAGAAAGAATCCACATAAGCCCTCAGTGTTACCCAAGGGCTTAAATTGACCCTTTCACCCTAGACATCAGACTATTGAATGGCTTTTTGTGCCGTTATCGCACCCATTCAACCCTTAGCACGGTCTTATAAAGACTTTCTAGGATTAGCTCCCTCAGGTCGTAGAGCCTCACTCGCACTCGCCACATTGCCGTATGTGGGTCTTCGCGGTCTGCGCTTAGCGTTGGCTTTTATTGTCCGTATTGCTAAGCGTAACCCCAAAACAGTGTATTGTTTGGTGTAAGTTCATAATACACTTAAATCAAAAATAAATGGATAGTCGTTTTGGTAAATCGGTGTATATTTTGGTGTAACTTGATTTACATCAAAAGACACCGATATGACGTTGTTTTGAGTATTGACTTTTTGATGGGTACAAAAAAGGAGACCTGAATAGATCTCCTGAGAAATGGTGAGGTAAAAGTTTGGTGCTATGGACGACGACGGCGACGATGCTCGTACATTGTGCCAACAACCTCTAGGTTGTACTCTTGACTGTCGTAGTTAGGATAGACACTAGAGTTCAATGATTGTGCCTCAAAGATGTCCCTGCCTTCATCATCGTAACCTCGCAGCGCATATCGCTTAAATGCTGCCTGTGGCATTTTCCCAGTCAGTGACCGCACAACGACATAGTCGCCTGCTACTGGAGCAATTTCTGGGTCAATAATGACTAGATCGCCTTCTCTAAATTCTGGAAGCATAGAATCCCCGACAATTCTCAGCCCAAAAGCCTCTTTTGAACACCCAATGTCGATGTCAATCCACTCGTCATAGTGGCAATTGCCGATCTCTGGGAGTTCGCCTGCTTGTACGTTGTTTAACACTGGAATCCTCCTGCGTGTCGGATCAAATATATCAACAGTATCTAAGCCTTCAGTTATTGGGCGATCTAGGGTGCCGGGAAGCATATTTAATCGCTGTTCTATCTCTCGAGCAATCTTATCTCCAAAGGATTTCGTCCCTTGAATCATGTCATTGATCTGAGAAGGCGACTTACCCAACATATCTGCCAACTTGGATTTAGAACCGACAGACACGGCAAACCGCTTTAGGTTCTCTCGCCGAATGTCTTTTAGTTCTTGCAGTACGTCTTTGGCTGTCATAACAAGTCCCTTTGTTGAAACGCTCCTATCAACACTGAGGGTACAACAAAGGTGTAAATGACGCAAGCACAAACCAATACCCCATCCTTAAAATTTAGTGTATACTTTAGTGTAATAAAATAAAACACTACTTCAAAACCAGAGGTTAGAAATGACTCCCAAAGCCATTGAGTACTTTAAGTCTCTTAGCACTGCAGAGCGTCGAGGAATCTGCGACAAGGTTGGCATCAACTACATGTGGTTGCGCAACATGGTCTATTCCAATCGCTCTTGTAGCGTGAAGGTGGCGCTTTTGATTGAACGCGTCACCCAAGGCGCGGTTCGTGCTGAGGATCTTCGCCCAGATTTGAACTGGCAACTTATCAATCCGAAAGAGTTTGACCGCTAGGTGGGCTCATGAGTTTTGCACATATAAAAGCGGTGATGGATTTTGAGGCGGGAGCGGTGACCGGTACTCGTCTCTTGCTCTTGGTCTATCTGGCAAATTGTGCCAATGACCAAGGAGTTTGTTGGCCATCAAAAGCCCAGATCCTCGAGAAAACAGGAATCGACGATAAGACTTTCAGAAAAGCATTGGCTGATCTGGAGTCTATCGGCGCGGTTACTGTCGAGCGAAAAGTAGGGAGAGGAATCACCTACACAGTTGCGCTACCCACTGAAAAAAGACGGCTACTGGGAAAACGCAACGGGGGAGACGGGAAAAATCCAGTCACTGGAAAATTCCAGTCACTGGAAAAATCCAGTGGGGGAGGGGGGAAAAATCCAGTGGGGTCACTGGAAAATTCCAGTGGGGTGACTGGAAAAATACCGCCTAAACCTATAAATAACCTATCAATAATCTATCAAGAACCTACCAATAATACGCGCGAGGAAATTTTTGTCGAGTCTTCCGACTCTCCTAAAAACCTCTCTGACCAAAAAGTGATCTATGAGGAAAATCGGGATATCGAGGAAGCACTCTCAGAGATTCCTTTCCCTGAAAGCGAGTTCGAGACTACAGCGAGTGTTGTGGGTATCGAGGATAGTCAAGAGGTTACGGAAAACGCCAAGGGTGAGTTAACTAAGGCTAAAAAGCCCAGAAAGACCAAGAAGACGGCACCTGAGATCACCAAGCCTGAAGGCGTCTCTCCAGAAGTCTGGAGGCAGTGGGTAGCCCTGAAAAAGGCTAAAAGCAAGTACATGTCTCAGCTCATGGTGACGGCCATAGAGCGTGAAGCGCGGAAAGCTGACCTCACCACAGAAAAGGCTATGCAATGTCAGCTTGAGCACGGCTGGACGGGCTTCAAGGCTGAATGGGTTAACAACAAACAGAACTCTAGACCAGCGTGGAAACGTCCATCGCCTTTTGACGACATTTCTCACGTGGACTCTTGGGATGAAGATTTGAATTCATGAGGGGATAGTCATGGCACTGAAAAAACTGGATTTAGAAGCTCTTAAAAACATGGTTAAAAACGAGCCAAGCAACAGTGACCTACTGCCAAAAATGGTTGAGAAGATCTTTCATTGCCCAGTTCACGGCGATGTTATCGATTATGTGCAAGAGCATGAAGAGCCTAGCCACTGCCACTTGTGCGAAGACGCTAAGCGCAAAACTCAAAGAGCCCTTGATGACTTAATGCAAAACGAATTAGCACGATACCGCCAATTTCGAGAATTCTTTGGCGAATATTTGCCTTTTTCCTTGGTTGACCACAAGCAAACCTTTGAGAACTTCGTGCTCTCCGATCAAGGCACAACTGAGAAGACAAAGGCTCAAGCACTAGCACTCAAGACGGCTCAGCGATTCGCTATGAGGTTTACCGATCGAATGCTTGAAGGCCACGAGAAAAGCCAGCGTGGAATGATCTTTCATGGACTTTATGGCACAGGGAAAACGCACCTAGCAAGCGCCATTGTCCAAGAAGTGAAAAAGCAAGGATGGCATCCCCTCTTTTGGAGCATTGGTGACTTTTTCTCCTTGTTTAAGTCGGAGGCGTCATTAGCGCATTTGCCACTAAAGCACCACCTAGCCAGAGTCCCACTACTTGTCTTGGACGAAGTTGGTCGCTCTACGGGCAGTGAATTTGAAAACAACCTGCTTATGGGGCTTCTGGATATGCGCTCCAAACTGGGAAACCCCACAGTGTTTCTCACCAATCTGGAAGGGAAACAGTACAAGGAAATGCTTGGGGGTGCTATCGCGAGTAGAAGCAGCGCTTATTTCTGGAGCGTGGCTTTTAGCTGGAACGATTTCAGAAAAAATCAAGCCACCAAACAAACGACTTACGAAGAAATTTTTTAATGAGGAGTGAAGCACAAATGAACGAAAAAAACGAAACCACAACGAGCCCACTTGAAAACCCATGGGGAAAATGCTCCGTTCACGGATGCCCAATTAGTGCGTGCGTCAATAGCAACGGGAGGCTTTTTTGCTTGTACCACAGAGGTGTTCCAGAAAATCACTGCGATGCGGTGACTGAGAAGATCAACCTCCCAGAAATGAAAACATTGATTCACATCGCCCATTTGTTTGAGCGAGTCCATACGTTGATTGACCAGCGCGCATTAGTCGCAGAATTTAACGCTTATGCAACCAAGCTGAATATTGCCGAACGTATGCGCAAAAACGAAAACCCAAACTACATCCCCATTGTGGTGGAGGACAAACTTCTCCCAGAGTGTGGCGAGAGCTTCCATAAGGCAATCCCTGCCAACAAGATCCTTGTAGCTATTGCCAATTTTCTGAGTGCTAAGGCTGCGCCACCACCAGCCAAAAAGAACAAAGACAATGAGGGCGAAAACGAGAACAGCGCCCCTATCGAGAAACTCTCATCAGAGGTGGTCGACATGCTCAGGAGCTTGCACCAAAAGTACCCAATCGAAACCCACGCAAGCTACGAAGCTGGCTTTTCTTTTTGAGGAGGATGTAACGAAATGACGATGAAACCAGAATGGCCGGAAGACCAAAAAAACGCTTACCGCCGTGGATACGATCTCGGGAAAACAGGTGTAGCACGCCACGCGCTTGCCAACTATTTCAACCGCTATAACGCAAAAAACCAAGAGGCTTTTATGAGGGGATACCTCGATGGGTGGGGGATCAAACAGCGTTCCGAAAAAGCAGATTCTGAAAAATGAATCTTGCCTCGAAGCTTTAACACCCCCTAGGAGGGGTTTAGAGTGCGATAGGCGCATTCAAATAAGCTTTTCGATAGCTTATGCCAAAACGCAAATGAATCGCTCTATGAAGCTCTAAACCGCCTTCTCGATGGTGCAGTGATTTTGATGATTGTTTGAAAGGGAATAAAACATGTGTCGTTATGAATCCGCATTTGAACTTTATGACCAGTACGTCGATTTAATCGATGAGTACCAGAAGCCCTTAGCCTTCCTCAGAGAGAAAACTGAGTTTGGCGCAAATGTGCTTGATAAAGAGTCACTCTGTGAGAGCTTAATTGAATCGACTGACTTTGAGTGTGTCTTGTTGGACTTAGAGCTTCTTACTAACGAAATTAATGCCGAAAAAACGAATACTGGACACACCCTGACCAAAGAGGAAAAGGACTTAACGCGTGAGCTGATCCATTACGGTGAAATCGCCGCTTCAGAAGCTATGAATGCCCTTAGCCAAAAAGAGCACGACGAGATGATGAGGGAGGCAGACGCGGCCATTTATCCGCCCCCATGCTAAGGGGTGGAGAGCGTCTTTTAGAGTGCCAAAAGTACACGCTTCGCGCGCGAGAGGAGTGAAAAAATGGGCGGATTTGAATTTTTAGTTGTGGTCTTGGTCGCGGTGTTAGCCGTGCTTGCTTTGAATAGTTAAGGAGGGAATCGGTGAAAGATTTTATTTATCCGTGGGACGAGAAGGACGATATCGCGATTTCGAATAAGCCCAAGCGTTGGGTCGAGGGCTACACGGACGGCCGCGAAACGTGCGTGATTACCATCGAGCAAAACGACCTTATCGCCTCGTATAGCGAAGAGGAACAGCGGGAATATTACGCAGGGCGAAAAGAGGGAGGAATTCGCCTTTTTGCGCTTATGTACTCGAACCCGAAAGTCAGACCTTATGACGAGTGGAAACCAAAAAAGAGAGGCTAAACGTGATCTTGTCTTTTGAGGTTTTGGGTGCGGTAGTACCTAAAGGACGTCCTAGGTTTACTCGGTTTGGGAGCGTGTACACGCCGAAGAAAACAACGGACTACGAGAAACACGTTCACAGGCAAGCGGAAAAAGCTTTGAGCGAAATACAAAGTCCAGGACTTATTTCTTCGCCAGTGAGGGTCTTTATTACGGTCTATATGCCTATTCCACAGTCATGGAGTGGCAAGAAAAAACGAGAGGCGGTAGGTGTCGCGCATAGCAAAAAACCCGATTTGGATAACCTCGTTAAATCGGTGATGGACGGCATGAACAAGGCGTTATTTACCGATGATTCTTTGGTGTGCGACATTCGGGCAAATAAGCTTTACGGCGAAACGCCTCGAGTAGTGGTTACGGTTGAAACAGTTGATTAAGAAGGGAGCTTAAACAGATGGAAAGCAAGGAAATCGAGGGGTCTAATGCGACCCATGAAAAATGGCAACACACTGAGAACGGCTTTGGGGGCAATTATCCGCAAGAGGGTAAGCATTGCCTTTTTGCCTTAAAGCCTAGCACTCGTTTTCGATACGAGAAGCGCGCCGACCGCCACCAGAAGGCGCGCAGAAAAGAGAACGGAACGTTTAGCGTTGACGTCATTGCCTTCGGGTATCGATACACGGCTACACGCATTTATTTGCCTCTCTATTGGGTATCGGTCTCGTTGGCGGACGTGCAGATGTGGCAACCAACGCAAGCACCAGACTATTACAACGGATATGGGCGCGACGGGGAAGAGTGCTTTTTAACGAAGTGGGATTAATCCGATGGACGAAATCGAACGGCTTCTAAGGAATTGGGGGCGGTGGGCATACGATGACCATAGGACGCGTAAAGGCGTTTCTAACATTCAGATCGTGCTTAATCGCTTAAAGCTTTACGGCGAAAAAGGATCAAGCAGCGAAGATGATCGGGCGGCACCTACGGCGATAAGAACCCAGATTGACGAAGCCGAAGCGATGAGGATAGACAAGGCGATATGCTCCTTACCCTCAGTCCGCGTTGACGATAAGAAAGCGATTAAGCTTTTGCAGATGGTCTATATCACGTGGTGGGTAAGTTTCCCTTCGGCGTGCCGTCAGTGCGGGTTATCTACAAGACAAGGACGCGAATCGATCAAAATCAACAAGGAACGCTTAAGCCGTATTTTGGAGGGTCAAGAATTATTTTTTGGCGAAATTTGACAAATCCAAAAAAGGTGTGTAGTTTTGAGAGTATCAATTGCTACCTCTCATAAGAGCAGACCTTATGACAAATGATTGCGCCGTATGGTGCGTTTGTCATGCCTGAAAGAAACATCAGGCAAGGGCTGAGGGATTGGATTGTTGTTGATATCGAGTGTTTCCTTATAAGTAAGAAGTTAAGCCCTTCGAGAAATCGAGGGGCTTTAACTTTTTCAGGCTACGGGCTAGTGCTAGCCCAACGACGTGAGGACGGCAATATGTTTGAAGGATGGTTAGGCGTGGCGTTGGTCATGCTACTGTTCGTGTGGCCGGTGTTTGACGATTAAAAGCCTCGCCAACACACGGATGACGAGGCTAAAACTTACTTACCGGTGCCCTTGGGCTTTGGCGGAGTGTATTGACTGGGATCGGCGTCGAACGCGAGACTCTGTTTTACTTTTGGGAATCTAACTGGCTTGGCCGACGGTGCGCGAGTGATGACCGTAGGCTGCGTTGGTTGGGGTGGGGGCGTTGGCTTTGCAGGCGTAGAGGCTCCCGCCCCTTTTGATTTCGTCATAGAAGTTCCTCCATGAGATGAATGACAAGTGAAACGATGCAAAGTGCAAACGAGACTTGCAAAATCAAGCCGATCTTTCTAAGAGTTAGCCCTTTGCGATGAATAATGGCCATGGTCTGGTTGAGCGAGTCATCCGCGCAGTCGATTAGACCTGTATAGTGCGCCAGAATCTGCGTAGCACTGACAGGGTCTGCCGCTAAAACGTTGTCAACGTAGAAGACCTGAGAGATGTGGACGCCATGCTCATCTCCGCTACTCCCCCAGGAAATGGTGATGCTAAGAAAGAAGGCAACTGCTGCGCCGAGTGCTATACAAGCTAAGGTAGCCGCGATCGCGACATCCCATTGCGTTATAGCGCGTTGGCTGCTAAAAGCGTTGGCGAGAACACGGTCGTAGTAGCCGAGCGTAAACGCGATAAAGGTGGATGCTACCCAGATGTAGTTTTTGGCGATGGCGACCTGCCGCCCATAGACATCAATGTACAGCTGTCGTGTGTGCGCTTCTATTCGATTAAGCGTATCGATGGCGATTTTGATGCTTTCTGAGTAATCAGGGCGATGTTCATCGGCGGTTGTTTCTTCGATGTTGGCTAGCTCGGTCATAGTTTCCTTCTCATTGGGTGTGTGCCGTTTAAAGGCCTCGGATTATGATACGCCCAACATGGCGGTATTACTACACGAGTACGGGCACGTCCTGGAGTCTGGCGGGCAGTACAGCGAAACAATCTTTGGGGACACCAATGACCTTAGAAGAGATCAAAATGCTTGGCTTCAGCTTCGCGCTAGGCAGACGTGTCGCCAATATGCGGGCACTCGCGCGAGACGCGGAGTTCGTTCAACCGAAAAACTCTCAGTGGGTGACTTTTGAGAATAAGCAGCGCGTTCTTATCGACAAAAGTTCTGGAGAAATTTTGCTGGGTCTAGGCGATCAAAACGGAAAAATGATTGATGAGTTGAGTGAAGGTAAGAAAGCGGTCGGCGGAAAAGAACTGGTAGTTGATATAAAGCGTAGACGAGGAGGGCGCAAAAATTGGATGAATACGCATTACGCGCATTTTGCGAAAGATGAAGAAATGCGAGCGGAAGAAGTAGAGTTAGTCTGTGTGAGGTGGAAATAAGATAGGGAATGAAAGTGGCAGGATTAGCCGAAGAGGAAACGCGACGACACCGTGCATAGCACTTCATTCCCTGAGTAGCCCGACCCAGCCCCTACTATTTCAAGGGTGGCGTAGTCCGGTCGCCCTCTTTAGACTAGGGTCTTTCACCCTAGCCCCACCGATGTCTGCTTCAGTACAGGCTACTACGATCTATGGATTCATTCTATGACAAGTTGGTTTTGTAAGTCAACAAGGCTGCGGATGTTAGCCCTCTTCGTAGCGGATGGAAGTATGGAGGAGGTCAGGGAAGCAGCGGAATCTAAGCTCCAAATGGAGTTGCCGATCGAGCTGATTGAAAAGTAACGCCCGCCACTTGGTGGGCTTTTTATTACCTAGCGAGCGTTCGCAGGAGTCGACATGAGATTAGAGGATATTAGAGTACTAGGTCGGTGCTATGCGCTGGGGTGTAAGCGCAAACAAAAGAATGACAAAACGGCAAATGATGAGGCGCGATGGATTACGATTCACCCGAATGGCAAGGGCGCAAAAGCCGGGGGTTCGGGGGATAAGACTGGACGAAGAGTTTTAATCGATAGCGACTCTGGGATTATTCTAAAAGGAATGGGTGGAGCGTTTAAGGGCAAGCCATTGTCTCAGGTTAGTGCTATTGGGAAGGGTTTAAAAAATAAGTCCACCAACACCAAGACTGGCGTGACTACTCAGCCAAAACCAGAGATACAAAACAACCAAAACATACCAGATACAGTAAACGCGAATACAAACAATGCTAATCAGCCTCAGCAGGGGGTAGGGACTCAAGCACAACCTCAATCTCAGGCAGAAACCCAGACTCAGGCTACAGCACCAGCAAAGACTCCCGATTACGCAGGTCAACGTCAAGCCTTCTTGCGTGGTGAGAAATACTTTAAGGACGCTGACGGTACTGAGTACTATCGCGCCAGCTCTAATGGCGGTTGGATTGAGGCCAGTAAGCTCAAACTTGACTCCCAAAAGGACGGTTTTAAGGAAGCAAAGGCTAAGGTCAACTCTCCTGAGTATCAGCGAATCCGCGAGTCTATGGCTAAGGAAGCTGACAAGATGGTGGAAGCTAGAGAGCGTGGTGACCGATACTACAAAGACTCTCAAGGCAACGAGTATGTAGCCTTCTCTAATGGCTGGCAATCTGCGTATATGGCGAAGGGGACAGCCCTAGAGAGTATCCTCAATGAGGAACGGCAAAAAGCCAGTTCTTATGCTCCTAAGAATTCCGCGACCCAGACAGAGCAAAAAACAGAAGAGCGCAGAAGTGCAAAGAAGATTCTGACCGAAGGGGTTAAGCCTGTAGAACGCCCAGCTGAGGTAATGGAGGCTGCTAAGGAGTATCAGGAAGAGAAAGACTGGCGAAAGTTTGAGCTTGAGGAAAGAGCTGAAAAGGCTCAACGTAAGGTAGATAGCGCTAGCTCTCGATTAGGTCGGGCAGTAGGCGCGTTTGGTGGTATTGGTCAGCCTAATGTATCTGGGCGTATGAATGGCGCGATTAATCGTATTGACCAAGCCATGGGCGCTTACTCTCGCGAAAGTGATAAGGCTAGCTCTGCGTGGGAAAAAGCCCAAAATTATGGGAATTCAAAGGCAATTTCTTTGAGGGACCCAGAGGCCCCATATAAGCTCATGGACAAGCTCAACACCTTACAGGCTTACCAAAAGAAATTAGTCGACATTAACAAGGACTTGCGCAAGGTTAGCACTGAGGAAGAGCGCAATAAGGTATTGGCGAATTATGGTCTTAAGCCGGGAGACATCAAAATTCACCCGCGCACTGGTCAGATTGATGGTTATACGCTAGCCAATAACAATGGTTCAATCCGTCAGGTAAGAAAACAACTCGCAAAGGCGAATAAAATTCACAGTACTAATTTAGTTGAAAAGTAATTCAGATAGCCCTACTAACCGTGGGGCTTTCTTTAAGGGGTGGATATGCCAGTACAGCCTAAGCGTGTGGCTAAGCCCAAGGCGGTGGTTAAGCCAAAGTCAAGGACCCGCTACACAAAAGAGTTAGCAGCGACAATTACCGACTCTCTAGCCAATGGGAAGACTCTTACCTCAATCTGCAAAAAGATAGGTTTTACACCTGCTATTGTCTATCGCTGGACTAAGCAGTTCCCTGAGTTTCATACAGCCTTTTATGAGGCCAGAGAGTTTGGAGACGCAGTCCTAGAAGACTTAGCCATTGACTTATCGGACACGCGAAAAGAGGATATAGAGACTTATGAGTCTTCTGGGGATAAAGGCACAACGAGTAGCACCACGACACGCGACAATGTGGCTCGCTCACGCCTTATGGCTGAGACACGCCTGAAGGTTGTGGCTAGACGTAAAGGCGCGAAAATCACTCAAGAGATTAAGACAGTGAAGGCTACTGAAGCTGAGTTGGTGCATAACTTCACCACTGAGCAGTTGTTTGAGATTACTCATACAAAAATCGATGACTCAACAGAAGAGGATAAGGAATAAATTCTAGGGAGGGGCTGCAGTAAACAACTCTCGACTAAAGTCGAAAGCTTTATTGTCACCTGCTAAAGCAGGCT
>OGJD01001114.1_pt1 | contig 17536 bp, 16 predicted proteins | sample 1571971 | NCBI WGS metagenome assembly OGJD01 (sample SAMEA2582117, study PRJEB24529) | metagenome | biome: Human gut stool | place: China | collected 2011
CGCACCAGAAGCTGAACGCCCAGCCGCTCTTCGAGTTCGCGAACCGCACGGCTGATCCCGGACTGCGCCAGACCCAGTCGTTGCGCTGCGGCGGTAAAACTGCCTTCCCGCACCACCTGCATAAACAGGTAGAGGTCATTATAGTTTTCCCGTTTCGCCATCTTCCGCCTCGTAACAATCGCGCTATTCAGAACTAAATGGTATTAATCTTAGCATTTTTTAGCCTCTAATAAGCACTTTTATTGCTAGCTACAATAAGCGCATGACAACAAAGCCCAGCAGCGTTGTCTTCTGGAGACTGGTTTTTACACGTTTATTTAGGGGGATTTAATGACGGTTTTCAGCAAAAAAATGACAGCCACGATACCCGCCATGCTGCTATGCGCCTTATTAAGTGGAGCCACAACGATGAGTTATGCTGATACAACTAACCCGAACGCACCTGTTTCATTGATTGAACAATGGGATAAAACGTTTGCTGAGAGCTTGAAAGTGGATCACCGTAAGGTGACCTTCCAGAACCGCTACGGGATAACCTTAGTTGGCGATCTCTACCTGCCGAAGGATCGCGGTGAACGCAAACTGGCAGCTATTGCCGTGAGCGGTCCCTTCGGCGCGGTAAAAGAGCAGTCCAGCGGCCTGTATGCCCAGACGCTGGCCGAACAGGGGTTTGTCACCCTGGCGTTTGACCCATCCTATACGGGCGAAAGCGGTGGCTACCCACGCAACGTGGCCTCACCGGATATCAATACCGAGGATTTTAGTGCCGCGGTGGACTTTCTGGGCCTGCAAAAAGAGGTGGATCGCAACCGTATCGGTTTGCTCGGCATTTGCGGCTGGGGCGGTATGGCCCTGAACGACGCGGCGATGGATACACGCGTCAAAGCGGTGGCGACCAGCGTAATGTATGACATGAGCCGCGCGATGGGGCATGGAGTGGGCGATGGCAAAGACCGCTATACCACTGCCGATCGTCGCGCCGTACTGCGCTATCTGAACGTGCAGCGCTGGAAAGATGCGGCAAACGGCACCTTCGTCCCCGGTGGGCATGACATTTATGTTGATGATAAGGGCAACGTCAGCGCTGCCGATCGTATTTTGCCGGAAACCTTGCCCGCCAACCCCAACCCGGTCCTGAAAGAGTTCTTCGATTATTACCGTATGCCGCGTGGTTTCCATCCGCGTTCGGTTAATTCAACCGGGGCCTGGAATGCGACGATGCCGCTGTCGTTTATGAATATGCCGCTGCTGAGTTACGCCAGCGAAGTGACTATTCCGACGCTTATTGTGACCGGCGAACAAGCCCATTCACGCTATTTTGCCGAAGATGCCTTTAAGGCCATCGGCAGTAAAGAGAAAGCGCTGGTGATTGTCCCAGGCGCAAACCACGTCGATCTCTATGACAACGTCGCGGGCAAAATTCCCTTTGCTACGTTCGCGCAGTTTTTCGAAACCAACCTGTAATCGCTCTCCTGTACCGGAGACATCCCCAAAGCCGCCTGCAGGCGGCTTTGTTTTGTCGGAGATAAATAATGTCTGGATTACATAACACCCGCGCATACTGGAGCGGCGTCCTGGCGATGACGCTCTGCGTATTTGTGCTCATTGCCTCAGAGTTTATGCCGGTCAGTCTGTTGACACCCATCGCGGGTGATTTACACATTACCGAGGGATTAGCCGGTCAGGGCATTGCGCTTTCTGGCGCGCTGGCGGTACTGACCAGCCTGACGATATCCCGTCTTACCGGATCGCTGGACCGTAAATGGCTGCTGCTGGGGCTCACGGCGTTGATGGCAGCCTCTGGGGTGATTATTGCCCTGGCGTCCAGTTTCCCGGTTTATATGCTGGGCAGAGCGCTCATTGGGATCGTCATCGGCGGCTTCTGGTCGATGTCGGCGGCAACGGCCATTCGGCTGGTGCCGCAACGCCAGGTCCCCCGCGCACTGGCCATCTTTAACGGCGGCAACGCGCTGGCCACCGTTGTGGCAGCGCCGCTGGGCAGCTACCTGGGGGCCACCGTCGGCTGGCGCGGCGCCTTTTTATGTCTTGTCCCGCTGGCGGTGCTGGCCTTCGTCTGGCAATGCATTAGCCTGCCGTCGATGAAAAGTCCGCGCGCACCACAGCGGCAGGGATCGGTGCTGCGTCTGTTCCGTCTTTCTACGCTATCCCTGGGATTGCTGGCCTGCGGACTGTTCTTTATGGGACAGTTTACCTTATTTACCTATGTGCGACCGTTTCTGGAGACGGTGACCCAGGTCAGTCCTTCTGGTCTGTCCCTGATATTGCTGACAATGGGTATCGCCGGTTTTATCGGCACGCTGCTTATTACGACCGTTCTGAATGCCCGATTTTATCCGACGCTGGTGGCTATCCCGTTGTTAATGGCCGCAATTGCCGGAACGCTTCTGCTGGCCGGACACCACACGGGATCGGTCGCCGTACTGTTAAGCCTGTGGGGCCTGCTGGCGACGGCGGCGCCCACCGGCTGGTGGACATGGATTGCGCGGACGCTGCCCGAGGATGCGGAGACGGGCGGCGGGCTGATGGTCGCCGTGATCCAGCTATCGATAGCCCTCGGGTCAACGGTAGGCGGCCTGGTGTTTGATAGTCTGGGATGGCACAGCACTTTTGCACTGAGCGGTCTGTTACTGCTGGGCGCGGCAGGGGTGACTTTTCTGCTCTCTGTCAAAATCAGATCATCTCAGCGCACTGCGATTAATGAATTGAATGCATAAGTCAAATCAGGAATGACAGGCTAATCGTGACCGCGTTCCTGTCTTACCATGGTGTTTTAACAAGAGGGGAGCTTCACCGTGGAATATTCAGTATTAAGTAACGCTCGCAAAATGCCGATGCTGGGTTTCGGCGTTTTCAAGGTGACCGATAAAGCGGAGTGTAAGCAGGCGGTGTTGAACGCCATTCGCACCGGTTATCGCCTCATCGATACCGCTGCCGTCTACGATAATGAAGATGCGGTGGGTGAGGCCGTGCGCGAAGCCATCGCCGAAGGTCTGTGTACCCGCGAGGCGCTGTTTATTACCTCCAAACTGTGGGTCCAGGACATGGCCAACACCGGGATGGCGAAAGCCGGGATTGCCGCGTCATTAAAAAAATCGGGCCTGGAATACTTTGATCTTTATTTGCTACATCAGGCGATGGGCGATTATTTCAGCGCCTGGCGTGCGCTGGAAGAGGCCTATGAGGCCGGTACCCTGAAAGCGATCGGCGTCTCCAATTTTTACCCCCATGTGTTAGCTAACTTCTGCGAAACTGTCAGAATCAGGCCGATGGTGAACCAGGTTGAACTGCATCCTTATTTCGCGCAGCCCGCGGCGCTGGAAGCCATGAAGCATTATCACGTTCAGCCTGAAGCGTGGGCGCCGTTAGGCGGTGGCAGACATAATCCGTATCAAGATGCATTGCTGCAGGGGATCGCCGATGCGCACCAGAAAACCATTGCGCAGGTTGTTCTGCGCTGGAACGTGCAGCGTGGCGTCACGGTGATCCCTAAATCCACCCGCCAGGAGCGCATTGAAGAAAATTTTGCTATCTGGGATTTCGTATTAACAGATAACGAAATGGCGCAAATCAGCGCCCTGGATTTAGGCTATGTTGGCGAAGCGGTAAAACACTTCAACCCTGAGTTCGTTCGCGGATGTCTGGGGGTGAAAATCCACGACTGATTGCGGCATCGGCTGATTCGATATCCATCTCCTCGCCTGCGCTGCGGCGACGGGTTCAGTATGCTGGTTAGCGCCCACGCGTTTGCCGCGATGGTTGTCAATGCGGTAGTCGATCGTCACGGGCAGCTGACTGGTGACAGTTGATCCTCTGGCCGGTGACATGTCGGTTGGATGCTTCCGTCGCAGTGGCCTTTAAAGCGGCAGTCTCCCGGGAAATTTTCGCTGCCAATGACCGCGTGACGCTGCGCTTTATCGATGCGGGAGAGATCTTTCCTGCCGAACGCCTGGCGCTGGCGCGTAACGATGAGCACTTTGATGTCGATCCGTTAGCGGAAGGCGGCAGGGGCTTGCGGCTTATTCTGCGTGCGGTGGACTATTTTAATGTGGAAACTGGCGCCGGGGAGAATGTGACTACCCTGATAGAAGCGTTGCCTGATACCCGCCTAAGCCATGCCACCGACGATCGCTGCGGGTGAGGGAACAGATGTTGCCCCCGGGCGAATCACCGGGGAAATTTCCCCACCCGCGTTCACCGGCTTCATCATCTTATTGCTGTGCCTGGGCAGCGGAGTGCACGCCCAGGTGATGAGGACGGATGGTATCTAATGTCATCATGGCTGATTTGCAGAAAATGCATTTCGCACCAAAAGGGTTTTTTTCAGTGACGTCAAACTGGGACGTTCTGTACTGGGAGCCATGGCAGCATGGGCATCTAAAATGGATATGTTCAATCATAATGTAAACCTTGTATGGGTAATGTTCTGTTGAAAAGACAATGGTCGTTTTCAGGGAAATTAACGCGGCTGATTTTTGTTAGGAGTAAGCCGGGTATTGGGTCAGTCGGAGGGCTTGTTTAACGAGCCAACAGGGGGCTGACAGGGCCTGTTTACAGAAAAAGCAAACTACTAACGGGACTGCTCAAAGGAAGGTGGTATCAGGGATAACGCCTGGAGATGAGAACACGTACTCAGATAATAACTTTTTGTCTGGTAAATCGACTCAACGATTAACGCACGTGCCGTGAATAATAGCAAACGTTATTTTAGCCTTCCGGATGCCTGCTGCGCCAGGGGAGGCTTCATCAGCGCCGTCACCCAGTCGATAAATACCTGTACCCGGGCAGAGAGCTGCCGATTACTGGGATAGAGCAGGGAGAGCGGCAGCGGCGCAGGACGAAAATCGGCCAGCACTTCCGTTAACGCGCCCGACGCCAGATCGGCCTCAAGGCGGGGCAAGGGCGCCTGATACAGGCCAAAGCCAAGCCTTGCCGCTTCGGCGCCGACGTCGGCATCGGAAGTCAGCAGCCGACAGGGCAAACTGACCTCGCTCTGACGGCCATCCTGGGTAAAGCTCAGCGGCAAGGTACGTTGCGTGCGCGATGAAACAAACCCGATCATCACGTGGCCCGTCAGTCCTTCAATCGTATGCGGGGTGCCGTACCGGGCGAGATAGGTCGGGCTGGCGCAGGTGATCTCCTGCAACCCGGCGAGCGGCCGGCAGATCATCTCGCTGTCGGGGAGATGGCCGCCGCGAATGACGCAGTCGACTCCCTCGCGAACCAGATCGACGTCACGCTCGCTTTCGCCGATCTGCAGCGTAATGTCCGGGTAGCGGGCGAGAAACTGCGGCAGCGCGGGCAGAAGCAGGGTCCGTGCCAGGTTGCCCGCCACGTCTACCCGAATGGTGCCGGAGATGCTCCCCCCGGCGCTGCGGTTGGCCTCCTCAAGGGCCGCCAGAATGGACACGCAGCGCTGATAATACAGCGAGCCTTCTGCCGTCGGCCGTACGTGCCGGGTGGTACGATGTAGCAGCCGCGCCCCGAGACTGACCTCCAACGCTTTAATAGCCGCGGTCGCTACTGGCCGGGAAACCCCCAGATCCGCGGCGGCGGCACTGAATGAGCCCCGTTCGACGATGCGCACAAACAAGGTCAGAGTATCCAGTTTATCCATGACATTGTTCCAGCTGGCAAAACTATCCTGTCGCCCAACGCGGTCTTATCGTCGGCATTCAGGGGCTTATAATCGCTCATGTTTTCAGCAGAGAGAAAAGGAGAAAACATGAACAATAGCGCAAAAATCGCCCTGGTGACAGGCGGCAGCCGCGGCCTGGGACGCGCGACCGTCGAAGCGCTGGCACAGCGCGGCGTAAATGTAGTACTGACCTACAAAACGCGTCTTGCCGAGGCGAACGAGGTGGTTACACGGGTTGAAGCACTGGGCGCCCGGGCGATCGCGTTGCCTTTCAGCGCCGGCGAAATCGACACCTTTGACGCATTTGTTAGCGCTTTTCAGGGCGCGCTGACGGAGCTGGGCGCCGATAAATTTGATTATCTGGTCAATAATGCCGGCAACGCCAGCGGCATGGGATTTCTTAACGCCACGGAAGCGGAATTCGATGCGCTGTATCGCATCCACGTGAAGAGCGTTTTTTTCCTCAGCCAAAAACTATTGCCGCTGCTGGCCGATGGCGGGCGAATAGTGAATGTCTCGTCCGGCCTCACCCGCATCGTGATGGCGAACCGGGCGCCCTATGCGATCATGAAATCCGCGGTGGAAACCCTGACTCGCTATATGGCGTTTGAGCTGGGCAGTCGCGGGATCACGGTGAACTGCGTGGCGCCCGGCGCCATCGCCACCGATTTCAGCGGCGGGGTGGTGCGGGATAACCCGCAGGTCGCTCAGGCGGTGGCGAATATGACGGCGCTGGGCCGACCTGGCCTGCCAGAGGATATCGGGCCGATGATCGCCTCGCTGTTATCCGATGATCATCGCTGGGTGAATGCCCAGCGCATTGAGGTTTCCGGGGGAATGCGCATCTGAGCGAAGAAAACCGGGGCTGTTTTCATCCGTAGTCAATCGATATGTCAGTGGATGCCGATATAGCGCGACGCTGTGGAGAGATAAGGAAATAATGATCTGCCGCGTTGCTCGTTAAATATTAGTGATTGACCTTATTGCCTGAATGCGCAAGATTATTGTTGAATAAACAGTCAATATGCTAAATATATTTAATGCACGTATGAAAGGATTTAAGATATGGATTTTGAAAATGAATTGACCAGTAAGATCCTTGATCCCATTCACGGCACTATTCGTTTGACGACACTCGAGATTGCCTTTATCAATCACCCCCTGTTCCAGCGCTTACGCAACATTAAACAGAACTCTTTTTTATATAAGGTGTTTCCCTCTGCGGTGCACAGCCGCTTCGAACACTCTCTCGGGGTGCTGCATTTATCAAGTGAAATACTCAATAATTTACGCCTGAATGCGATACGGTATCAAAAGAAATATGATGATGGCCATGTGTTTGGTCATATCGATCAGATACCAAAACACAACATTCAGGAGTTGAGACTCGCTGCCCTGATGCATGACATCGGGCATGGGCCGGTATCCCACCAGTTTGAGAGTTTTATGCCTGGTAAGCACGAATTCTCCGATGTTCTCCCCACAGCCTACCATTCGATCATTGATGTATTAAGCAAGCCAGAACAGAAAGTTGAACATGAACAGCTTTCGCTGTTGTTCAGCCTGATGATTTATCATGATCTGAGAAAACAAGGTAAGGTCGATGACGAAATAAATATCGAAAATGTGTTAAAAATTATCGAAAAAAGATACGGTGACCAACAGATCATTGAGGAAATTAATGGAAAGGCAACAGATATCCTGCCGTTAATGACCTCGATCATCTCTTCCTGTCCGATCGATGCCGACCGGATGGATTACTTGCTCAGAGATGGCTATTTCTCCGGCGTCAAGTGTGGCATCTACGATTACAATCGCTTGTTTATGTCAATTGTCCCGGTCGAGGAACAGGGAAAATTGTACCTTGCTTACAAAGAGAGTGGGATTGATTCGATCGCTGAGTTTATTGGGGCGCGCTCCAGCCTTTTTTCGCAGGTATATTACCATAAAACAAACCGCGCCTTTGCGACGATGTTGAGCACATTATGTGAGATTATGCAAAGCAAGGATCCACAAAATGTCATTATCGCTGACGTTACCGACCGTATCGTTGACCATAGCGATGAAAGCTTCATCGACGCGCTGAAGGATTTTTATCTGGCGTGCAGTGATGATTATTTTTTGAATGACAAGGTTGGTGAATGGATAGATATCAGCGATACCGAGGCGGTTAATAAAAAAATACTTGATGACATTATTAACCGACACCCATGGTCGAAGGTCTATGAGGCCAAACACTCTGTGTATAAAGCTAACATCGCTGACAAGGAAAATAAGGCGTGGAAGAGTCAACTCACCGGGTTATTGACTTCTGTATTACAGCCTCATTTCAAACCACATGAATTTGCCGTTGATATTGTCTCCGACTGCGCCTTTAAAGACCTGGATAAAACCGAAGTTAAGCTTTTGGTGAAAGATCTTAAGAACCGCTACGAAATAAAACCGTTAATTGAATGTGGTGATAAGTTAAATCAGTATCAAATCATCAAATATTGCATTCGGGTATTTGTTGACCGCGATATCAAAGAACGCGTAACTCCTGAAATAATCTATAAAATCAATGAAATAGTGGTCAAGCAGATCGCGTTGCTGAATTGATGATGCCCGTCAGGGCAGCGATAAATCTTTCAGGGGCTGGTTTTTTAACCGGCCCCTGAAGATAAGCGGTAAATCGTGGCGCATCCCCGCCATCGGCATAACATACAACAGCGCGTTTACCCGAGACTAAACACCGCGCTGAGGCATAGATTCCCGCAGGGGAGCGGGTGGCTCAATAAAAACGCCGGCTCAGTATGGTTATTCCGCCAGCAGGGCGGCGAATTTCGCCAGCCACTGTGGATGAGCAGGCCAGGCGGGGGCGGTAACCAGGTTACCGTCCACATGCGCCTGGTCGATACCAATATCCGCATAGTGCCCACCGCTCAGGCGCACTTCCGGAGCGCAGGCGGGATAGGCGCTGCAGGTCCGTCCCTGCAGAATACCGGCGGCGGCCAGCAGCTGCGGGCCGTGGCAGACGGCGGCGATAGGTTTACGCGCGGCGTCGAATGCCTGTACCAGTTTAATAACCTCCTCGTTCAGGCGCAGATACTCCGGCGCCCGGCCGCCGGGGATCACTAGCGCATCGTAGTTCTCGGCCTTTACTGCGGCGAAGTCAGCGTTCAGCGTGAAGCGATGGCCCGGCTTTTCGCTATAAGTCTGGGCGCCGTCAAAGTCATGGATTGCGGTCATGACATAGTCGCCAGCGGCTTTATCCGGGCAGACGGCATCGACCTGGTGGCCAATCATCTGCAGCGCCTGAAAAGGAACCATCGTTTCGTAATCTTCGGCATAATCGCCGACCAGCATTAGGATTTTCTTGCTCATCTTTGTGTCTCGTTGTGGGCGAAAGGTGTCTTAGATATAGCCTGGCGACTTGCAGAATGCGAACCGTTCAGGATGCCGACGACGGTGTCATGTGCGTCTTGTAACCGGGCTCATGTTTTTTTGCTAACGACAACTTTGTTCGACATCGCGCTGTGGCTCGTTATCCGCAAAAAATCGGTTTGTGGGGAGTAAGGGGAGCAGAAGAATATTGTTACCGTTTAGATTTCGCGCCAGCACTATTAAGCGTCCGCCGCGAAGGGGCAATCGGATGGAAGCCAGATATTTTCCCTCTGAGTAATTGATTGCGTTGTTACGCTAAATTTGCATAATGAGCGAATTATATTGCCCCGGTCGTCTCTATGGTTTCCTTTATTCATCCGCTTAATGTTTTAGCCCGCCTTATAGTATCCATTGCAAACATTCCTTTGGTGCATTATTTATTGAATTTATCATTGACTGTTGTTACACATTTTAAATGTTGATATTCATGGTGCTTTTATTTTCATGGTGAAAGGGGGTGTTTATGAATAAATATAATTATTAGGTGGTTAAGTTGATCGGTAATCCATTTTTGCTTTATCATCGTCACGTTTCACATCAATATATCTTCAATAATTATTCCTTAAGGAAAGGAACTGCTATGGCTGATACGTTCCAGAATGAAGTCCCCAGGGCGCGCATTAATCTCAAATTATCTCTTCATACCGGCGGCGCGCAAAAGAAGGTCGAACTGCCGCTCAAACTGCTTACCATTGGCGATTTTAGTCATGGGAAGGAAAACCGGCCTTTATCGGAAAGAGAAAAAATCAACGTCAATAAAAATAATTTTAACAGCGTACTTTCGGAATTTAGCCCGGAAGTTAACCTCTCGGTGCCGAATACGCTGGCCGGCAATGGCGAAGAGGAGAACGTCAGACTGCGTTTTACCGACATCAAAGATTTTGAACCGGAGCAGGTTGCCCGGCAAATTCCGCAACTCCGTGCCATGCTGGCGATGCGTAATTTATTACGCGATCTCAAATCCAATCTGCTCGATAACGCCACTTTCAGAAAAGAGCTTGAGGCAATCCTGAAAGATCCGGCGCTGTCCCAGGAATTACGCGACGAAATGAGTGCGCTTGCCCCGAAATAAGTGCGGGGCAAGTCTGTTAATGGATTAACCGGGAAAATGCTAATGTCTGTTACCACAGAAAACGCCCCTGTTCAGGGGCAAACCACGCTGCAGGAAAACAGGGCGGGCGAGGGCGTTTACGCCTCGCTGTTTGAAAAAATTAATCTCGCCCCGGCGTCTCGCCTCGGGGATATCAACGACTTTCTGGACGATGCCGCGCTCTCCGAGGCGCCGGCGGCGGAACGTCTCACCGCGGCGATGCAGGTGTTTATGGAACGCATCCGTCAGTCCGGCCAGCGGGTGGAAAAGCTCGACAAAACGCTGATCGACCACCATATCGCCGAGCTGGATTTCCAGATAAGCCGTCAGCTGGACGCGGTGATGCACCATCAGGAGTTTCAGCAGGTCGAATCCCTGTGGCGCGGCCTCAAACAGCTGGTGGACAACACCGACTATCGGCAGAACGTCAAAACGGAGATCCTCGACGTCGCCAAAGACGATCTGCGCCAGGACTTTGAGGACGCGCCGGAGCTTATCCAGAGCGGCCTCTACTGGCACACCTATACCGCGGAGTATGACACTCCCGGCGGCGAGCCGATCGGCTCGGTGATCTCGGCCTATGAGTTCGACGCCAGCCCGCAGGATGTGGCGCTGCTGCGCAATATCTCCCGCGTCTCTGCGGCCGCCCATATGCCGTTTATCGGCGCCGTCGGCCCGGCCTTCTTCCTGAAAGAGACCATGGAAGAGGTGGCTGCCATTAAGGATATCGGCAACTACTTCGATCGCGCGGAATATATTCGCTGGAAGGCGTTTCGTGAAACCGACGATGCCCGCTACATCGGCCTGGTGATGCCGCGCGTGCTGGGTCGTCTGCCGTACGGTCCGGACACCGTGCCGGTGCGCAGCTTCAACTATGTCGAGCAGGTGAAAGGTCCGGACCACGAAAAGTATCTCTGGACCAGCGCGGCGTTCTCCTTCGCTTCCAATATGGTGAAGAGCTTTGTCAATAACGGCTGGTGCGTGCAAATTCGCGGTCCGCAGGCCGGCGGCGCGGTGAAAGATCTGCCCATCCATCTGTACGATCTGGGCACCGGCAACCAGGTGAAGATCCCTTCCGAGGTGATGATCCCGGAAACGCGGGAGTTTGAGTTCGCCAGCCTGGGCTTTATCCCGCTGTCGTACTACAAAAATCGCGATTACGCCTGCTTCTTCTCGGCCAACTCCGCGCAGAAACCGGCGCTGTACGATACCGCCGACGCCACCGCCAACAGCCGTATCAACGCGCGTCTGCCTTACATCTTCCTGCTGTCGCGCATCGCGCACTACCTGAAGATGATCCAGCGCGAGAATATCGGCACCACCAAGGACCGGCGTCTGCTGGAGCTGGAGCTGAACACCTGGGTGCGGAGCCTGGTGACCGAAATGACCGACCCCGGCGACGAGCTGCAGGCCTCCCATCCGCTGCGCGATGCCAGCGTGGTGGTGGAAGATATCGAGGATAACCCGGGCTTCTTCCGCGTGAAGCTGTACGCGGTGCCGCACTTCCAGGTCGAGGGGATGGACGTCAATCTGTCGCTGGTTAGCCAGATGCCAAAGGCGAAGGCGTAGGTTCGGACGATGATGAAAACGGAACGTCCGTTGTGGGGCCGGGGCATTATGGTGTCGCCTCAGCATTTTCAACAGCAGGCTGCGTATGCAGCCTGGACTGCGGAAGTGATTGCCCGGATGGGTCTTAACCACCCCTGGGGAGTGGTTGAGGCGACCTTCGAACCAGAGATGCTCAAACTGGGCCGCCTGCAGGCTCACAGGCTGCAGGTCCGGTTCCAGGATGGCACGATGATTGATACGGACAATGCCGATGCGCTGCCGTCCGCGCTGTCGCTGGACGGCGCGTCCGGCGAGGCGGTGATCGTGCTGGCGCTGCCCCTGATGCAGGCGAATGGCGGCAACTGTCTGAAGCCGGAGGAGGTGGCCGAAAGGCCGGTGCGCTTCCGGCAGCGCTGGCGCGATGTCCGTAACCAGTTTGGGGATGATACCCGGCAGATTGCCGTCATACAGCCGGAGCTGACCCTCCGCTTCGCCCACCAGGACAACAGCGATTACCTGACCTGTCCGCTTGTTCGCCTGCAGCGGGACTCGCAGGGGGCCTGGCTTATCGACGAGACGTTTCTCCCGCCGCTGCTGCAGATCCAGGGCAGCCGCTGGCTGGCGACGCAGCTTGAACAGCTGCTCGTCCAGCTCCGGGCTCGTCTGACGCGCCTGATGGCCATGCGTCGCGAAAGCAATGAACGGATGGCTGATTTTGCCGTGGCTGATGTCTCTCTGTTCTGGTTGCTGAATGCGCTGAACAGCGCCGAGCCGGTGCTGGGGTACTTTCTGCGTTACCGGCAAAGCCCGCCGGAACGCCTCTACCCGGAGCTGGCGCGCCTGGCTGGTAGCCTGCTGACCTTTTCGCTCACCCATCAGGCGAATGCCGTCCCGATCTATCAGCATGACCAGCTGAACGCGGTTTTTCCGCCGCTGTTTGATTTACTGAGCGACCTGCTGGAGGCGAGCCTGCCGTCGCGGGTGGTGGCGATTGCCCTGGAGCATGATGCCCGGCTGCACTTCTGGCAGGCGCGTCTGCACGATGCCCGGCTGCGGGAAGGGGCTGATTACTACCTGTCGGTTCGTTCGTCGGTACCGGTCGCCCAACTGCAGGAGCAGTTTCCGCGACAGTGCAAAGTGGGCAGTCCGGATCATGTCAAAGCCATCGTCAACTCCTCGCGGACAGGGGTGCCCCTCACGCCATTGCGTCATGTGCCGGCGGCGATCCCGCTGCGTCTGGAAAATCAGTATTTCAGCCTCGATGTGTCCCACCCTCTGGCGACGGAAATGCTGCAGAGCGGCACCTGTATGTTTTACGTCCCGGGGATGCTCGGTGAGCCTGAACTTGAACTTTTTGCGGTACTACGAACGTGAATGAGCCTAAACGCGGCAACGCCGCGTCCATTGATATTGATGCGCTGCTGCAGAACACCTGGCTGCAGGTTATCAGCCTGCGCCACGGCCCGCAGTTCCGCGATGAGGAAGGGTACACGCTATGGCAGCGCTGTATTGCTGATGTCGAGCGCGTGCAACATGAGCTGAAGGCGAGCGGGCTTGATGACGCCAGCTGTCAGCATATTCTCACCGCCCAGTGCGCGCTGCTCGATGAAGCCGTGAAAGGGCGCGGCGTGGAGGATGAGGCCTGCCTGCAGTGGTATGACATTCCGCTGCAGGGGCACTTCCTCGGCACCATGGACGCCGGCGACACCCTGTGCGAGCGGATGCGTGATGTGTTGCGTGAACCGGCGCCCAACCTGGCCGTGGTCACCTGTTTTCAGCGGGTGATGCTGCTGGGTTTTATTGGCAGCTTTCGCTCCCTCCACGACCCCGAGCGCCTGAAGCTGGTCAACGCGCTCGGTGAGCGTGTTCCTCCTTTTCAGTGCCCGGCTACCGCTCCCGTACTGGTAGAGAGTCGCGCCGGTCTGGGGATAAGCGGCTGGCTGGCCCCATGGCCGGTACGTATTGGCCTGAGCGTGGTGGTGGTACTCGCCCTGTGGTGGGGGCTCAACCACTGGCTCGATCACCTGCTGCTGACCTTGTTACCGGGGGAGGTGAAATGAGCCCCGCGCAGCAGCGTGGGCTGGCGCTGTGGGCCAGTCTGCTGAGTGCGCTGGTGTGCCTGCTATTTTTGCCGGTTCCCCGCTGGGGGGCGTGGCTCATTCTGCTGGTCACGCTGGCCCTGATCATCGGGATCTGGCGCATCGCCAGTCGTCGTACCGGACGTAACGTCGCATCAACCCTGGCCCCTCTCCCGGAGGGCGCTTATCGCCAGCCGGTGGTCCTCGTTTGCGGCGACCTGCTGTGTGTCTGGCCGCCAGCGTCACCGGTGCGAGTCGTCAAACAGGGCTGCTGGATCCGCGTGGAAAAGACGGAGGAGCTGCAGCAGGTCGCGCGCCAGGTATTGAGCCAGCGGCCGGAATGGGGGCCTCAGCTGTCGGTGCTGCTCTGCGTCTGCCCGCAGCGGCATGCGCAAAGCGATGCGCTGACCAGCGCTCTGCTGGCCCTGCGCTGGCAACTCAGCCAGCTGCGCCAGCAGACGGGGTATGCCGTACCGCTGGCGCTGCAGGGGCAGGTGGGCAGCGCGATGAGTCGCGACCTGTTGTGGCAGGCGGCGATACCGGGTGAAGCGGTGAAAGTCTGGCAGCCCTCCTGCGCCCCCTGTTCCGTACCGGCCTGGGTACGCGCCGGCGGGGCGGCCGCGCTGGAGCAGCAGGTGCTGATGAACAGCCTGATGGGCTGGTCTGAACAGCACGTCCATGCCGTGTTGACGGAAGAGAATACCGACCTGCCACCTCTGACCCCTGCGGCCGTGCTGTGGGGCCTCGGGCCCTCGCTGCCCGGAAGTCTGGCATCGTCGGCCTGGACGACGTGGTTATCCCGACATAGCGGCCTGTCGCGGGTAGCTGGCTGGCAGCCAGATGAGAGCGACACCGGGGACGCTTCAGCTTTGCCGGAATTCATCCTGCCGCAGTTACCGGCGGGACGGGGACTCACGCCACGAGGCAGGGCCTGGCGCGCGGCGCTCGCGATTTTCACCCTCGCGGCTGTCGCCGCGCTGCTCAGCAGTGGCTGGAACAATCGACAACTGCTGCAGCGCGTGGGCGTCGATATTGCCCGTTATGAGCGGATTGCGATGGATGATTATCGACCAAAAGCCAGCGCTGTCAGGGTGCTGCGTGAAGATGCCGCGCTGCTTGATAGCTGGGCGCGTAACGGCGTCCCGCTGCGCCTGAGTCTGGGCTTGTATCACGGGGAGCAGATTCGCCTGCCGTTGCTGGAGGCGATTCGCGGTTACGTGCCGCCTCCACCGCCGCCCAGGCCGGTGCAGCGCGTCGCTCCGAACGTCATCCGCCTTGACAGCATGTCGCTATTCGATACCGGGAAATGGGTACTGAAGCCTGGTTCGACAAAGCGGCTGGTCAGCTCGCTGATGGACATTAAGGCCAGGCCCGGGTGGCTGATCGTGGTGGCGGGTCACACCGACAGCGTGGGTGAGGAAAAAGCCAACCAGCTATTGTCGCTGAAACGTGCGGAATCGGTCCGCGACTGGATGCGCGATACCGGCGACGTGCCGGACAGCTGCTTTGCCGTTCAGGGCTATGGCGAAAGCCGACCAATTGCAACAAACGATACGCCGGAAGGCCGTGCGCTGAACCGTCGTGTCGAAATCAGTCTGGTGCCGCAGGTAGACGCCTGCCGGTTACCGGACCAACCCTCTGCGTCATCCCAGGATGATGGCGCTTCACTACACAATGGAGAGTAATTCCATGGCAATTCCTGTTTATCTTTGGCTGAAAGACGACGGCGGCGCGGACATTAAAGGGTCTGTCGACGTTCAGGATCGTGAAGGCAGTATCGAAGTGGTGGCTCAGGAGCATAACCTGTACATCCCGACCGATAACAACACCGGCAAACTGACCGGCACGCGTATTCATACGCCGTTCCTGTTCACCAAGGAGATCGACTCCTCCAGCCCCTACCTGTACAAGGCAGTGACCACCGGCCAGACCCTGAAATCCGCTGAGTTCAAGTGGTACCGAATCAACGATGCCGGCCAGGAAGTGGAGTATTTCAATACCAAACTTGAGAACGTCAAGGTGGTGAAAGTGAATCCCCTGATGCACGACATCAAAAACCCCGCCTACGAGAAGCACAACCATCTGGAACAGATTGAGCTGCGCTACGAGAAGATCACCTGGACCTATAAAGACGGCAACATCATTCACTCCGATAGCTGGAACGAACGCGCCACCGCGTAATTGCCCGTCATATTTCGCGCCGCTGGCGCGCAGGCGACGTTCGCTCATCCCGGCCGCATCGTTATCTCTGCGGCCGGGGATTATTGCGGGCGATCGCCTGATGCGGGCAGCGTTTCTCTGCCCGCCGTTTTTTGCTGAGCGCCTGAGATACGGGTTCTCAGCAAAGAAAAACACAATCTGTCTGCCTGACCTTGTGCGCTTGGGGTTCCTGTTCGGGAACAGCGACGGGCGGTAGCGTGTCCGGAACCAATAAGAGAGGATCTCATGGAAAATCCAGCCAGCCTGTTACGCCGTCTTAATCCCTGCTGTGCCCGCGCAATGGAGGGGGCGGCCTCCCTGTGCCAGACCCGGGCGCATGCCGAGATCCTGCCCGAGCACTGGCTGCTCAAGCTGCTGGAACAGGGGGAAGGCGATCTGACGGTGCTGGCGCGGCGCTATGAATGGGATATGGATGCGCTGTGGCAGGATCTGCTGAGCTGGCTGGATAAACAGCCGCGCTCGGTACGTCATCGTCCCCAGCTCTCTGACCATACCCTGAGGCTGATGCAGGAGGCCTGGCTGATTGCCTCTCTCAGCGGCGAAGCGCAGATCCGCAGTGTTCACCTGCTGATGGCGCTGGTTGAAAAACAGAATCTGATCCAGTGCGATGGCCTGTGGCCGCTGTTAACGCTGGGCCAGCGTCAGCTGGAACGCCTGCGCCCCTTGCTTGATGCCCAGTCCGACGAACGTCCGCCAGCGCAGCAGGAAGCGGCGCTGGCGCAGCCCCATGGCGGGGACGTGGAATTTGTGGGGCGTCCTGCGGGCAGCGAACTGAATGCGGATGGGCTCAATCCGGCGCTGCAGAACGCGCTGGACAAATTCACTCTCGACGTCACCGCCAAAGCCAGAGACGGCCAGATTGACCCGGTGTTCGGACGCGACACGGAAATCCGCCAGATGGTGGATATTCTCTCCCGTCGGCGAAAAAACAACCCAATCCTCGTCGGTGAACCGGGCGTGGGCAAGACCGCGCTGGCCGAAGGGCTTGCTCAGCGCATCGCTGACAAGCAGGTACCCCGGATGCTCCAGGGGCGGCGTCTGCTGGCGCTGGACATGGCCAGCCTCGTGGCTGGTACGAAGTACCGCGGCGACTTTGAAGAGCGGTTCAAGAACCTGCTGGAAGAACTCGTCCGGGACGGCAGCGCCATCCTCTTCGTGGATGAGTTCCACACCATCGTCGGCGCCGGTGCGGCAGAGGGGGCGATCGACGCAGCCAGCATCTTAAAGCCGGTGCTTATGATATAGGAGGTGTTGCCTGTGGTAATGCCGTCATTTACAATATCGGACATCAGGTCCGGCAGCGCCAGGTCGCATGATGCCTGGCCAAAGAGGAGCACGATGGCCAGCAGTATGTACAGGACATATGGTTTGAAATATCGTAAAAGTACACTCAACTTATTCCTTCTTCCTGCCGCAGGCCCGGTCGGCCATGGCGGCTATGATATCGGCGCATCCTTCATATCCAAAGGAACTGGTGTTCAGGCAGATGTCGTGGTTCTCCATCCTGCCCCATTCCTTTTA
>OGJD01001115.1_pt1 | contig 17533 bp, 22 predicted proteins | sample 1571971 | NCBI WGS metagenome assembly OGJD01 (sample SAMEA2582117, study PRJEB24529) | metagenome | biome: Human gut stool | place: China | collected 2011
GATGGCGGGAGACCAGCAGGCTGCTCTCTTTGGCCAATTGGCTTTTGAACCTGGTATGGTCAAGAATACTTATGGAACTGGATCCTTCATCATTATGAATACGGGTGAGGAGATGCAGTTATCAGAAAATAACCTGCTGACGACGATTGGTTATGGGATCAATGGCAAGGTCTACTACGCCCTTGAAGGATCGATCTTTATCGCTGGAAGTGCCATTCAGTGGCTCCGCGATGGCCTGCGTATGATAGACCATTCACCTGAATCCGAGGCCTATGCTCTGAAGTCTCAGAACCAGGATGAAATCTATGTGGTTCCTGCCTTTACGGGTCTTGGAGCACCATACTGGAATCAAAATGCTCGTGGTTCTGTCTTTGGCTTGACCCGCGGAACCAGCAAGGAAGACTTTATCAAGGCTACTCTGCAATCCATCGCTTACCAAGTACGCGACATCATTGATACTATGCAGGTGGATGCCAAGACTGCTATTCAAGTCCTCAAAGTTGACGGCGGTGCTGCTATGAACAACTTCCTCATGCAGTTCCAGGCGGACATCCTGGATCGGGAGGTCCGCCGCCCCGCCATCCGGGAGACCACCGCCCTGGGGGCAGCCTATCTGGCCGGTCTGGCCGCCGGGGTGTGGAGCGGTACCGGCGAGCTGCGCCGCCTGTGGCGGTGCGACACCGCCTTCTCCCCCGCCATGCCGCCGGAGCAGCGGGAGCACCTGCTGGAGCAGTGGCACCGGGCGGTGGGCCGCAGCCGGGACTGGGCCCGGTAGAAAATCGACACATCTTCCTTTTTTTCCCTTTCTTTACCCGCTTGTCATATGGGCAGCGGTGGGGTAAAATAGAGGGGACAAGACAGGAGGCCCTGATTATGCAGAACATTGATCCCTATTCCTACCAGTGCGGCGTGATTGACTGCTTCAACGAGATGGTGCGCTCCGGGGTGAAGGCACTGGCCCTCAGCCATCCCATGGACAGCGCCGCAGAGCGGGACGCCCTGATCCCCTTTGCCCGCTCCTGCTGCCACCAGTACGGCAACCAGCTCTACATAGAGGACACCCCGCTGCTCACCGACCTCTTTCCCCTCTCGCTGAATCAGGGCAAGTTCAACATCCTGTTCTACCGGGCTGGCCACATTCTCGACCAGTACCTGCGCCTGAAGGAGCGCAAGGCCAATCTGGTGGCCGAGCGGGCCTACTTCGGCGGCAACCGCAGCCAGCTCGCCTGGGAATACGGCCGGCTGCTGTCCTACCCGGACGAGGCCATCCGGCGGCTCATTTCCGACAATCCGGAAAAGGAGCGTCTCTGAATCCCTCCGGGGGCGGCGCCTGCCGCCCCCTTCCGCTTCTTTCCTCTTGACGTGGCCTGGATTTCGTGTTATATTTGTACAGTAGTCTAAATGCACGGCCTGAACTCACATGTTTGTAGTCATCGTCGGATCTTCAGACGAGCGGCAAATGTGTGGGTTTTTTTCTATGTCATTTAGCTCCAAATTTTTTTCAGGAGGTACCATTATGTATCACGGTACTGTCAAGTGGTTCAACGAGACCAAGGGCTTCGGCTTCATCTCCAACGACGAGGGCGGCGACGACGTGTTCGTGCACTTCTCCGCCATCGTGTGCGACGGCTTCAAGACCCTTCAGGAGGGCCAGAAGGTCACCTATGATGTGGAGCCCGATCCCAAGAATGCCGACAAGCTGCGTGCGGTCAACGTGGTCGCCGCCTAACATACGGATGGAACGGCGCCTCCGGCCCCTGCGGGCCGGGGGCGCTTGTTTGTCCAGGCACCCCCGGCGGACCTGCGGCGTATACTGTCGATGTGGGGGGCGAAGGCCCGCCGCAAATTTGAATGGGGGTACCTTACTATGTGTTGTTGTCAAGGTCAGAACCGCAATTGCTGCTGTCGCTGCTGCGGGAACGGTTCCAATACCGGGAACGGCGGGATCACCACCCTGCCCTCCTTCCCCGAGCTGCCCGTCTTTCCCGGCGGCGGCACGGCTGCCAACACCCGTTGGCCCGTGTATGTCTCCTTCCCCGCGTTCCTTTGGGATACTGCGGGCGGGGAGGACGAGGACTCCTCCTGCGGCTGCGGCTGCTGCCGCGGCTGACTGCCCCTGCCGCCCCGGCCGGGGCGGCTACTTAAAACAACACCCCTCATTCACGCAAAGGGCCGCCCGGTTATAACGGGCGGCCCTTCGCTTTACGCGGCGCATTGCTCAGATGGCGAACAGAAGGAAACGGTTTGCCTCGTACCAGTCGCCGGTCTCATAGGCCAAGGTCATCGCGTCCACCCGCTCCGCGCCGGGGTAGAAGCCCTTGGTATAGGCATCCCGGTGACTCTTATAGGTCAGCTCTACCCGGAAATGCTCCGGCAGTGTGATACGGGCGGCGGACAAGTCCTGCTTCACTGCCCGCTCTGCCCCCTCCCGGATCCGTCTGTGGGCCAAAACTGGGCTGAGGCCCTGGGAACGTCCCCCCACGTCGTCCTTTACCGGCACGGTAACCAGGGAGGGGTGCAGCTCCGCCCCCACCTCGCACAGGGTCTTGTCTCCCGTGAGGAGCACGCTTGGAACCCCACACCAAGCGGCCATCCAACTGTAGATCAGGAACTCCGAGGCGGGCTGCCCGTTAACGGTGATGCGGTGAACCACGCCGCCGTTGATGGTGTGGCTCAGGGCGTTGCCTCCCTCCCCCGCCGCATTGTGATAGCCCACGAAAAAGGCGGCATCGAAGCTGCTGTCCAGCCCTTCCACCATCATCTCCGGTGAGCCGCTCCAGCTTCGGATGAGCTGGACATACTCCGGCAATTCCTCCGGCAGAATATTGAGCCCCGGCCCGTGGGCGTCCTTCACCACCACCAGCTCGGCTCCGGCGGCCCGGGCCCCCTCGGCGGCGGCCACCACCTCCGCCGTCATCTCCTTCCGGCTGCGCTCATACTCAAATTCCCCCGGCCGACAGCCCTCCCGTGTGGCGGTAACAGCGGTTCCCTCAATATCCGCGCTAATAAATACTTTCACGATATGATTCCTCCTTTTCCGCTATCGTACTGCAATTTGCCCGTCTCCGCAAGGGGACCCTACAACTTTTTTCTCGGGCAAAACACCTTGCCGCTCAAGGGCTCACCCCAATTGAACCCATTATTTTACAAACTTTTTTCTTGACAAATGCGAATGACCTGCTAAAATATGCTTAAATTATTTTATTTAAAAAATTTTAAGTAAAATGATTGAAGTAATTTTGCAAGGAGAATCTGTCATGGATTTTGAGAAGGTTAAAGAGATTATTGTGGAGACCCTGAGCTGCGACGCCGACAAGGTGACCCCCGATGCCCGCCTGGCGGAGGATCTGGAGGCCGATTCCCTGGCCGCCGTGGAGCTGTCCATGGCTCTGGAGGAGGAGTTCGGTGTGACCATTGCCGACGAGGAGCTGCCCAACATGAAGACTGTGGGCGACCTGGTGAAGTACCTGGAGGATCACGCTGAGTAATAAGGAACCTGGGCACCGGTGCAGGCCGGTGCCTTTTTTCCGAAAGGAGCCGTTATGACCAATCAAGAGATTTTTGAGCTGATGGCCCGCTTTGACGCCAGCACCGCCACCACCCTGAAGCTCTCCACCAAGGACTTCTCCCTGGAGCTGGGCAAGGGCGGCCCGGCCGCTCCCATTCCTGCCGCCGCCCCGGTGCCCGCCCCCGCGGCCGCTGTGTCGCCGGCGGCTGCTCCAGCGCCTGCGGGCAAGTGCATCACCGCCCCCCTGGTGGGCACCTTCTACGCCGCCTCCGCCCCCGATGCTGCTCCCTTTGTGCAGGTGGGCGACCATGTGAAAAAGGGTCAGACCGTGTGTCTGATGGAGGCTATGAAGATGATGAACGAGGTGCAGGCCCCCTGCGACTGCGTCATCGAGGAGATCCTTCAGGAGGACGGGGCCCTGGTGTCCTTCGGAGAGCCGCTGCTCCGCTACCGGGAAGGGTGAGCCCATGTTCAAGCGCATTTTAATTGCCAACCGGGGCGAGATTGCCGTCCGGGTATTCCGGGCCTGCCGGGAGCTGGAGATCGAGCCTGTGGTGGTCTACTCCCAGGCGGACAGGGAAGCTCTCCATGTCCAGCTGGCGGAACGGGCCTACTGCATCGGCCCCGCCCGCTCGGCAGACAGCTATTTAAACGTCAATGCGATCCTCACCGTGGCCCAGGCCGCTGGGTGCGACGCCATCCACCCCGGCTACGGCTTTCTCAGTGAGAACGCCGACTTTGCCGACGCCTGCGAGGCCGCCGGCATCACCTTCATCGGCCCCTCCGGCGACGTAATCCGCGCCATGGGCAACAAGGCCGCCGCCCGGAAGCTGATGCAGAGCGCCGGGGTGCCGGTGGTGCCCGGCTCCGACGGGGCGGTAGACACCGCCGAGCAGGCCAAGGCCCTGGCCGACTCCATTGGATACCCGGTGCTCATCAAGGCCTCCGCCGGCGGTGGAGGCCGGGGGATGCGCCGGGTGTATGAGCCGGAGCAGCTCATCCCCCTGTTTGAAGAGGCCCGCAGCGAGTCGCTGGCCTGCTTCGGCAGCGGGGAGATGTACCTGGAGAAGCTGATCGTCAACCCCCGCCACATCGAGTTCCAGATCATGGCCGACGGGCAGGGGCACGTGATCCAGTTGGGCGACCGGGACTGCTCCATCCAGCGGCGCAACCAGAAGCTGCTGGAGGAGTCCCCCTCCAAGGCCCTGACCCCGGAGCTGCGAGAGCGGATGGGCGCGGCGGCCGTGGCGGCCGCCAGGGCCGCGGGCTACGTCAATGCCGGCACCATCGAGTTCGTGCTGGCCCCCGACGGCCAGTTCTACTTCATCGAAATGAACACCCGCATCCAGGTGGAGCACCCGGTCACCGAGCTGGTTACCGGCCTGGACCTGGTGCGGGAGCAAATCCGCGTTTCCGCCGGGCTCCCCCTCTCGGTCACCCAGGAGGAGGTCCTGTTCCGCGGCCACGCCATCGAGTGCCGCATCAACGCCGAGGACCCGGCCAAGGGGTTCCAGCCCTGTCCCGGCCGCATCGGCTTCCTCCACCTGCCCGGCGGCTACGGCGTGCGGGTGGACACCGGCCTCTATACCGGCTACGAGCTGCCCCCCTACTACGACTCCCTGATGGCCAAGCTGATCGTCTACGCCCCCACCCGGCTGGAGGCCATCCGCCGGATGCGCCGGGCCCTGGAGGAGCTGGTCATTGAGGGACCGGCCACCAACACCGACCTGCTCCACCAGATCCTCCACCACCCCGACTTCGTCCGGGGCAACTACTCCACCGGCTTCCTGGAGGCCCATATGGACACCCTTCTGGCCTGGAGCGGCAGCGGGGAGGTGCGTGAGGTATGAGCAGCGTCTTTGCACAGCGCCGCCAGAAGCTCCTCTCCCTCAAGGCCCTGCGGGGTTCCTCCCCCGCTCCGGCCCACACCGAGGAGGCCTGCCCCGCCTGCGGCAAGGCGGTGCCCCGCCGGGAACTGGTGGGCCACCGCTATGTCTGCCCCCTGTGCGGGCACCACTACCCCGTGGGGGCCTATTACCGCCTGAGCCTCATTCTGGACAAGGGCACCTTCCGGGAGCTAGACGCCCCCCTGGCCTCCAACAATCCGCTGGACTTCCCCGGCTATGAGGCCAAGCTGGACGGCGCCCGCCGCCGCACCGGCATGAACGAGGGCGTGGTCACCGCCGCCGGCCGCATCGGGGGCCAGCGGGTGGCCGTGGGCGCCCTGGACAGCCGCTTTTTCATGGGCAGCATGTCCGCCGCCGTCGGGGAGAAGGTCACCCGGCTGGTGGAGTACGCCGACAAGTACAAGCTCCCCCTCATCCTTTTCTCCGCCAGCGGCGGGGCCCGGATGCAGGAGGGTATCCTCTCCCTGATGCAGATGGCCAAGACCTCCGCCGCCCTGGAGCGGTTCTCCCAGAAGGGCGGCCTCTACATCTCGGTGCTCACCCACCCCACCACCGGCGGCGTCACCGCCAGCTTTGCCAGCCTGGGGGACATCATGCTGGCCGAGCCCGGCGCCCTGATCGGCTTCGCCGGCCCGCGGGTAATTGAGCAGACCATCGGCGAAAAGCTCCCCGAGGGCTTCCAGAGCGCCGAATATCTGCTGGAGCACGGCTTCCTGGATGCCATCGTTCCAAGGGACGCGCTACGCGCCACCCTGCTCCATCTGCTGAAGCTCCATGGAAAGGGGGGCGACGCGCATGGCAAGTAAGCTGACCCCCGCCCAGAGGGTGGCCCTGGCCCGCCACCCGGAGCGCCCCGGCACGGCAGATTTCATTAAGCACCTGTTTACCGATTTCTTTGAGCAGCGGGGCGACCGCCTGTGCGCCGAGGACGGCAGCATCCTGGGCGGCGTCGCCCTGTTCCACGGCAAGCCGGTGACCGTCGTCGGCCACCGGAAGGGCCGCTCCCTGGAGGAAAACCTGTCCCTCCACTTCGGCATGCCCTCACCAGAGGGCTACCGCAAGGCCCAGCGGCTCATGCTTCAGGCGGAGAAGTTCCGCCGTCCCGTCATCACCTTCATCGACACCCCCGGCGCCTACCCCGGCCTGGAGGCCGAGGCCCGGGGCCAGGCGGAGGCCATCGCCCGCACCCTGGCCCTGTCCAGCCGTCTCACCGTGCCTATAGTCTCCGTGGTCACCGGGGAAGGAGGCAGCGGCGGCGCCCTGGCCCTGGGCGTGGGCAACCGCGTGCTCATGCTGGAGAACGCGGTGTACTCCGTCCTCTCCCCGGAGGGCTTTGCCGCCATCCTGTGGAAGGACGCCTCCCGCAGCGACGAGGCCTGCGGCGTGATGAAGCTCACCGCCGTCGACCTGCTGGAGCTGGAGGTGGCCGACCGCATCATTCCTGAGCCCGAGGGAGGGGCTCACACCAACCCCGCCGCTCTGTTCCGGACTCTGGACACCGCCTTGGTCAAGGAGCTCAACGCCCTGGGCAAGCTCAGCGGTCCGGCTCTGGCCGCCGGGCGCTATAAAAAATTCCGCGCGATGGGCGCGAAGGCCCTGAGAAAGGAGCGTACATGAACGGGATTAAGTTAATCAGCACCGGCTCCGCCGTGCCCAAAAAGGTCGTGACCAACGATGATTTGGCCAAAATCGTGGATACCAACGACGAGTGGATCTCCACCCGCACTGGCATCCGCTCCCGACGCTACTGCACCGACGGCGAGAGCCACACCTCCCTCTGTCTGGCCGCCGCCCGGCAGGCACTGGAGCGGGGCGGCGTCGCCCCCGGCGAAATCGGCGTCTGCCTGGTGGCCACAGTCACCCCGGATTTTCTTTCCCCCGCCGCCGCCTGCCTGCTCCAAAAGGAGCTGGGCTTTCCGGAGGATACCATATGCTTTGATCTGAACGCCGCCTGCTCCGGCTTTGTGTACGCTCTGCACACCGCCGAGTGCCTGCTGGCCTCCACCCCCCGGAAGTACGGCCTGGTGCTGGGGGCGGAAATCCTCAGCCGGGTCATGGACTTTGGTGACCGGAGCACCTGTGTGCTCTTCGGCGACGGTGCCGGGGCCGCCCTGGTGGAGTGGGGGGCAAACTACCCCTCCCTCCACGCCGTGCTGGGCTGCCGGGGCAACTCAGAGGTGCTCTACGTCCCCGGCGTCAACACTGCCGCGCCTCCCCATGTCCATATGGACGGCCAGTCGGTGTTCCGCTTCGCCGTGGAGGCTGTGCCCCGCTGTGCCCGGGAGGTGCTGGACCGGGCTGGCCTTACCCCGGAGGACATCGACCTCTTCGTGTTCCACCAGGCCAACCAGCGCATCATCGACTTTGCCGTGAAGAAGCTGGGCATCGACCCGGCCAGGTGCCCCGGCAACATCGAGCGCACCGGCAACACCTCCGCCGCCAGCGTTCCCCTGCTGCTGGACGAGCTGGTGGGCGGCGGGGCCATCACCTCCGGCCAGAAAGCCCTGTGTGTGGGCTTCGGCGGCGGGCTGACCTGGGCCGGGGCTCTGCTGGAGCTGGCGTAGCTTCCAACAAGCGGCAGAGCCGCTTGTTGGAGAGAGATGCAGCCCCCGCGCGCAAGTTTTGTCCGGCTTCGCCGGATAACACCCACACTTGTGGGCTGAGAAGTGTTTTCGTCCACGCACATATCGCGGCCGAAAACGGATTTCATTTTATTTCCCCGCCTGCGGGCGGGGAAACTCTGCGAGGCTTTTTCGTGGAGGCGTTTCATAAGGAGTTTCTATGAAATTAAACGAGCTTTTGGGGATTGAGTTCCCCATCATCCAGGGCGGCATGGCCAACATCGCCACCGGAGCGTTCGCCGCCGCCGTGTCCAACGCGGGTGCCCTGGGCCTGGTTGCCTCCGGCGGGATGGACGCCGAGGCCCTGCGGGCCGAGATCCGCGCCGCCAAGGCGAACACCGGCAAGCCCTTCGGCGTCAACCTGATGCTGATGAATCCCCACATCGACGCTCTGGCCAAGGTGGTGGCAGAGGAGGGGGTGCAGGTGGTGACCACCGGCGCGGGCAACCCCGGCAAATACGTCCCCGCCTGGAAAGAGGCGGGTATCAAGGTGTTCCCCGTGGTAGCCGCCCCCATTCTGGCCAAGCGGCTGGAGCGCTATGGCATCGACGGCATCATCGCCGAGGGCTGCGAGAGCGGCGGCCACATCGGCGAGCTGACCACCATGGCCCTGGTGCCCCAGGTGGTGGACGCGGTGAGCGTCCCCGTCATCGCCGCCGGCGGCATCGCTGATGGCCGGCAGCTCACCGCCGCCTTTGCCCTTGGGGCCTGCGGCGTCCAGGTGGGCACCTGCCTGCTGGCCAGCGAGGAGTGCCCCATCCATGTCAATTACAAGCAGGCCGTGCTCAAGGCCGGCGCCAACGACACCACCGTCACCGGCCGCTCCACCGGGGCGCCGGTGCGGGTGCTCAAGAACAAGATGGCCCGGGAATATCTGCGCATGGAGAAGAAGGATGTCCCCCTGGAGGAGATGGAGCAGCTCACCCTGGGCTCCCTGCGGAAGGCCGTGTTCGACGGCGACGTGGACGGCGGCAGCTTCATGGCCGGCCAGGTGGCCGGTATGGTGCACGAGCTCCGTCCCCTGCGGCAGATCTTTGAGGAGCTGATGGCCGGATATGCGGCCGTGCGAAAGGGGCTGAGCGAATGAGTCTGGCCTTTCTGTACGCCGGGCAGGGCAGCCAGCACCCCGGCATGGGGGCCGATCTCTACGAGGCCCATCCCGCCTTCCGCGCCGTGCTGGACACCGCCGGCGTGGACTTCGATCTGAAAACCACCATGTTCACCGACCCCGACGGGGTGCTAAACCTGACCGAGTACACCCAGCCCTGTATGGTGGCCTTCGCCGCCGGCATGACCGCCCTGCTGGCGGAGCGGGGCATTGTCCCGGGCTACGCCGCGGGCCTCTCCCTGGGCGAGTACTCCGCCCTCCAGTGCGCCGGGGTGTTCACCGCTCCCCAGGCCATTTCCCTGGCCGCCTTTCGCGGCAAGGCCATGGCCGCAGCCGCGGCGGGCCGCCCCTGCGGCATGACCGCCGTGCTGGGCCTGGACCGCGAGAAGCTCCAGGAGGCATGCCGGCAGGCCGCCGGCGCGGGGGTGGTGGAGATCGCCAACTACAACTGCCCCGGCCAGCTGGTCATCGGCGGCGAGCAGGCCGCCGTGGACAAGGCCGCCGCACTGGCCAAGGAGCTGGGCGCCAAGCGCTGCCTGCCCCTGAAGGTCAGCGGGCCCTTCCACACGTCCCTCCTCGCCCCCGCCGGCGACGCCCTGCGGGAGAAGTTCAAGGAGACCGCCTTCGGCGCGATGCGCATCCCCGTGCTCTTCAACTGTCTGGGACGGGAGATGAGGCCGGAGGACACCATCCCCGCCCTGCTGGAGAAGCAGGTGCAGACCTCCGTCTACATGGAGGACACCATCCGCCGCCTGGCCGAGCTGGGGGTGGACACCATCGTGGAGATCGGCCCGGGCAAGGCCCTCAGCGGCTTTGTCAAGAAGACCGCTCCCGCCATCAAGACCTACGCCGTGGAGACCTGCGCCGATTTGGACGCCCTCTCCGCCGCGCTGAAAGGATAACGCTATGAGCTTTACCGGAAGAACCGCCGTCGTCACCGGCGGCAGCCGCGGCATCGGCCGCGCCATCTGCCTGGAGCTGGCCCGCCGGGGGGCCAACGTGGTCTTCTCCTACGCGGGCAACACCGCCGCGGCAGAGGCGACCCGAAAGGAGCTGGAGGCCCTGGGCGTCCAGACCCGTGCCGTCCAGGGCAGTGTGGCCGATCCCGCCGCCGTAAAAACCCTCATCGACACCGCCGTGAAGGAGCTGGGCTCCCTGGACATCCTGGTCAACAACGCGGGCATCACCCGGGACAACCTGGCCATGATGCTCAAGGAGGAGGACTTCGACGCGGTCATCGAGACCAACCTCAAGGGGGCCTTCCTCACCATGAAGGCCGCCGCCCGGCCCATGATGAAGGCCCGCTACGGCCGCATCGTCAACCTCAGCTCCGTGGTGGCCCTGCGGGGCAACCCGGGCCAGATCAACTACTGCGCCAGCAAGGCGGGGCTCATCGGCATGACCAAGTCCCTGGCCAAGGAGCTGGGCGGCCGCGGCGTCACCGTCAACGCGGTGGCCCCCGGCTATATCGCCACTGATATGACCGCCGCCCTGCCCGACGCGGCCCGGGAGGCCATGCTGGCCGCCATCCCGGCGGGCCGCCCCGGCACCCCGGAGGACGTGGCCGCCGCCGTGGCCTTCCTGGCCTCCGAGGAGGCCGGATACATCACCGGCCAGGTGCTCCAGGTGGACGGCGGAATGGGCATGTGAGGAGGAACGCAATATGGAAAAACGCAGAGTGCTGATTACCGGCCTGGGCACCGTCAACCCCCTGGGCCACAACGCCGCCGACACCTGGCAGGCTGTCCGGGACGGGGTGTGCGGCATTGGCCCCATCACCCGGTATGACTGCTCCGCCCAGAAGGTCCACCTGGCCGCTGAGGTCAAGGACTGGGACCCCAGCACCGTGCTGGACAAGAAGGACGTGCGGCACATGAGCCGCTATGTCCAGCTTGCGGCCGCCGCCGCCAAGGAGGCCCTGGCCGACAGCGGCCTGATCCCTGAGGCGGAGGACCGCACCCGCTGCGGCGTCATCGTCTCCAGCGGCGTGGGCGGCATCGAGATGGCCGAGAGCGAGGAGCTGCGCTGCTCCCAGAAGGGCTTTGACCGGGCCTCCCCCTTCTACATCCCCACCACCATCGCCAACATGGGCGCCGGCTTCATTGCCATCATGGCGGGCTTTCAGGGCATGTGCACCTGCCCGGTAACCGCCTGTGCCGGCGGCTCCAACGCGGTGGGCGACGCCTTCCGCCACATCCGGGACGGCTACGCCGAGGTGATGCTCTGCGGCGGCGCCGAGGCCGCTATCACCCCTCTGTCCATCGGCGGCTTCACCTCCATGCGGGCCCTCCACGTGGGGGATGACCCCAGCCGGGCCTCCATCCCCTTTGACGCCGAGCGCAGCGGCTTCGTCATGGGCGAGGGTGCGGCCGTGCTGATGCTGGAGGAGTACGGGCACGCCCTGGCCCGCGGGGCCAGGGTGTACGCCGAGGCGGTGGGCTACGGCGCCACCTGCGACGCCTACCACATCACCGCCCCCGCCCCCAACGGGGAGGGCGGCGCCCGCGCCATGGCCCTGGCCCTGGCCGACGCCGGGGCGTCCCCCGAGCAGGTGGGCTACATCAACGCCCACGGCACCTCCACCCCCCTCAACGACTCCGGGGAGACCGCGGCCATCAAGGCCGTGTTCGGCGCCCACGCCGCCAAGCTGGCCGTCAGCTCCACCAAGGCCATGACCGGCCACATGCTTGGGGCCGCCGGCGCGGTGGAGGCCATCTTCACCGCCCTGAGCCTGCGGGACGGCTTCCTGCCCGCCACCATCCACTACCAGGTGCCCGATCCGGCCTGCGATCTGGACTATATCCCCAACCAGGGCCGGGAGCAGCAGGTGGAGTATGCCCTGTCCAACTCTCTGGGCTTCGGCGGCCACAACGCCTGCGTGCTCTTCAAGAAGTGGGAGGGCTGAGCCATGATGCAGCTGAATTCCAACCAGATCGCTGAGATCATCCCTCACCGCTACCCCTTCGCCCTGGTGGACCGCATCGTGGACGGCGAGGTGGGCAAGTGGGCCAAGGGCATCAAATGCGTCACCGTCAACGAGCCCTTCTTCCAGGGCCACTTCCCCCAGTACCACGTGATGCCCGGCGTGCTCATCATTGAAGCCCTGGCCCAGGTTGGGGCCGTGACCATGCTGTCCACGCCGGAGAACAAGGGGAAGATCGGCCTGTTCGGCGGCATCAAAAACGCCCGCTTCCGCCGCCAGGTCACCCCCGGCGACGTACTGGAGCTGGAGTGCACCATTCTAAAGCAGAAGGGCCCGGTAGCTGTCGCTGAGGCCAAAGCCACCGTGGGCGGCCAACTGGCCGTTTCGGCAGAGCTTACCTTTGCCTTGGCCAAAGATTTGTGATTGCCCTTCCCTCCGCTTTTTGATAAAATGAAAAAAATATGACAATGCGGGGGCGCCGGCATGTTGGAACAGAAATTTGAAATCGTGTATACCAAATTCAAGCTTCATTTTTATCAGGAGATCTTCGAGCGCTTTCAGAACCGCGAGGCCAGCCTGACCACGGTAGAGACCTTCGCCATGGAGACCATCCAGGCCCTGGGCTGCCCAACTATCAACGAGTTCGCCTCCTTTATGCGCATCTCGCCGCCCAACGCGGCCTATAAGATCAACAGCCTGATCCGCAAGGGCTATGTGCAGAAGATCCAGTCCGCCCACGACAAGCGCGAGTACCACCTCCAGGTCACCCAGAAATACAAGGACTACTACAACATCAGCAACGACTACGTCCATGCCGTGACCGAGCGCATCCGGCAGCGTTTCTCCCCGGAGGAGTGCGCCAAGCTGGAAGAGATGCTCACCATTATCAACCAGGAACTGATGCCCGAGGTGGATCTCGGTCATTCTCAAACTCTGTAAACAGAAAAGGCGCGGCCCTTTGGGACCGTAAGGATAAGGATGTTAAGAAAGACTTTTGATAGTGTGTGTGTGAATCAGATTGGTTTCATGGACTTGTGACAAAATCCAAATCACTGGAGACACACGAAATGAGAAAGCCAAAGCTTAACTTATCCTACCATGAGCAGGACGGAGTGCTACTACCGAACATTTGCATCTCCAATCAGCCGGAGGACGAGCAGCCCCTCGGGAGATACGGTCGCATGGCGCTTGCTTATCTGCGGGAGAATCATCCAGAGCGGTATGCTGTTCTGAAGATGGACGGAACCCTCATGAAAACAATGCACCAAGTCCAGCGGGACGCACTGGAGCGGATGGAACATCTGACCCAGCAAATGCTGCTTGACGATCCCATGCCGGAGACGGAGGATATTCTGGAACGCGCACGCCACTGGAACAGCTTAAAGAGTATGGCTGAAAAAACTGTATTGCAGATGGTTGTATTAACCGTAAGATGATAGAAAAATTCGGGAGAGGATTTTATCCTTCTCCCGAATTTTCTTGTTCTACCGACGCCATTCTCGGACAATTTTATACTTTCTCCGGCGACACGAATTTGTATCCAACCTAAATTACCGTCTTAATGTAAATTGGATGCCGTGGATCAGGCTCCAGCTTTTTTCGCAGACGGTAAATTGTGTTTTCTACTGTATTGGAACCGAAATATCGTTCTGAACCCCAAGCTGAAGCATAGAGCTGATCTTTTGTAAATACTCTGCCTGGATGTTTCACAAGGCAATATAGCATGGAATATTCTCCATAGTTCAAATGAATTTCTTTCCCAGCCTTTAACACACGCCGAAATGCCGGATAAATTTTGACATCGCCAAAGGATAGTATGTCAGAGGATACGTCCACAGTTTGAACTGATTTATCGCGCAATGCAGCCATAATCGTCTGAAAAATAGTGCCGTCTGCATCAATAGCCCGTACTACAATGATTTCCTCCATACACACACCTCGCCATTCATCTTCAAGTATGTCGCACATAATTACCAATAATATTTGCAAAAAAATTTTTTTAGATGTAAAACACCTGGCTTTTAGCAGCTGTATTGGGTTAAAGGCACAGTTCACACAAAAGGTTTCCAATATCCCCGTCAATGCAAATTGCCCGTTTCTGGATTTCTTTCGGGCAGTATGCTTCTAACAGATTGACGCAAGCGTAAACCGCCTTTGGATTTTGATAAGTCATCCTCCAAAATGGATATTTGATAATAATAGGTGTATTGCCGCCCACACCCAATTCCAGATAAACCACCTTTGCGTTTCCATGCCGTCGAAGGAAATCCTCGTAGCGGGAATAAGCGGCATACCAGCCCTCGTCCTGGACGAAGGTGTTATCGCACCGCAGGTTCATGGTCATGGGCTTGCCGCAGACCGGGCAATGAGGGATAAGTTCTGTGGGGACACGCATATCTCGCTGCTCTGCCACCATGCGCCGGACAGTTTCCTCGTTGTCCCAGGTCTTTTGACAGCAAGGCTCCGAGCATTGCCACAGGCCGTAGTCTCCCTGGGTATAGAACAGCCGCTTCTTATCGAAGCCGGCCAGCTGGAATTGATGGTCTACATTGGTGGTAAGAACAAAGTAATCCTGATCATGGACCAGCTTCAGCAGTTCCTCATAAACGGGCTTGGGCGCTTTCTCGTATCGGTTGATCAGAATATGGCGGCTCCACCATGCCCAATGTTCTTCCAGAGTATCAAACGGGTAAAATCCCCCGGAGTACATATCCTGGATTTTGTATTTCTGAATGAAGTCTCCGAAGTGTTCCTGGAACCGGGGACCGGAATAAGTCAGTCCCGCAGAGGTTGACAGGCCGGAGCCTGCCCCGACCACAACGGCATCCGCCTCCTGCAGCGCCTGCTTTATCTGCTCGATCTGCTCAGAGTAGGTCATGATAGATTTTTGCGTCAATATCCTTGAAAACATTGAAAATCACCTTTCTCACCGTAGTCGGTGCTTGCAGAAACTCTTTGACCGTCTGAACAGCGATCCGGGCGGCTTCTTGATTAGGGAAGTGAAACTCGCCGGTAGAGATACAGCAAAATGCCACACTTTGCAGCTCATGTTCCGAGGCAAGTTTCAAACAGGAGCGGTAGCAGGAGGCCAGCAGCTCCCTGTCCTGTGTGGTAACGCGCCCGTGGATGATGGGACCTACCGTATGCAGCACATATCGGGCGGGCAGATTGTAGCCCCCGGTCAGCTTTGCCTGCCCGGTGGGTTCCGGGCGGCCTTGCTGTGCCATGAGGCGGCTGCACTCGTCCCGGAGCTGAAGCCCTGCCGCCGAGTGGATGGCGTTGTCGATGCAGCCGTGGCAGGGAACGAAACAGCCCAGCAGCCGGTTATTGTCTGCGTCCACGATGGCGTCGGCTTTCAGCCTGGTGATGTCCCCCTGCTAGATGGCGATACCGGGATGGCCGGGACGATCCGGGAGTGCGTCGCACTCCACCACACCCTTTTCCTCCCGTTCCGCCGAGAGCAAAGTGTCCTGCACCGCAAGGAACGACGGGTCCAGAGGCATCGGCCGGCGCACATTCATCAGACTGCGGAGCAATCTCCGCTGGGACAGTTCATCCTGGGGGAAGGCCCTCGCTTGTTCCTGGTAGGCAGGCATCTCTTGGAGAAGCACTTGAATTAAATATTGAATTTGTTGGATACGGTTCATAAAGGGTCCTCCCTCAAAAACGATATTATCTGATTGCTTGACTTGCTGCTCCGATCCGTTCCACAGCACCTGCCGGACAGATGGAGAGGCAGTTCCCGCAATGCAGACAGTGGGTGAGGTCAATGCTGCGAGGGATCGTATTGCTGATACAATTTACCGGGCAGACACTTCGGCAGCCTTGGCAGCCGATACACTTTTCAGGAATAACGCGATAGCCGTTTTCCTGAATACGCTCACCACCAAAAGAAAAGCTCTGTCGATAAAGCGGAAGCTGGGCAAGGTCGAAATATTCCCCCTGGCCTTTGTAGAGCTGAAACACTTCCAGAGCCTCCCGGCTTTTTTCGGTGGGATAGATTTTTGCCATATAGGGATTCTTTTCAAAGATTTCTGCCAGCCGCTTTTCTCCGATATTCCGTACCGCCCCTCTCACGGAGATTGCCGTGGTTGACAGGGGATCGCCGCCTTTCATCCCCGAAAGAGAGACAACGGGCTTTGCCATCAGGCGATGGTAAAAAGATTTGCCCTTTGCGGTCAGGAAATAAAGGCCGTCATCATCTGCCAGCATCAGGTCGATCACACAGGTCTGGGGCAGGCCGTATTCGTCCAAAGTGGCAAACACCACGGAATGGATGTCTGACTGGAGAGTGTTCAAAATCTCTTGCGTTGTCATGGAATCGCCTCCTAACAAGATGGAAAGTGGAGCAGCCCCGGAAAACACAGGGCCGCTCCACCGCCGGCGGGGACTTTCACCCCGCCCCGAAGATCGGTATGGATTTTTCAGGATTACAGGTCGTACATCTGGGGCGGATTGCCGGAGAAGTCGGCAATCACGGCATGGGCGTCGGCAAGGTAAAACACCTCAAAGATCGGGTTGTCGGCGGTCTGGTACTGGCTCTTGACGATGGGGTTCTGAATGCACATCTCCTTGACCGGCATATTGTTCTCAAAGACCGCCTTGCCGTTCAGACGAATCCAGGCATACGCAGGGCTGGACACGGAAACCTCCACATAGGGGTTGGCCTGCATATCCTGATAGACATCCTTCTGGTTGTTGGTGCAGAACCACAGCTTGCCGTCCTTCTCACCGGCGAACATGAAGGGTCGGCACTTGGCTTTTCCGTCCCGGCCCACGGTGGCGAGGTACTGCACCGGGTTTTCATTCAGGAATTTCACGACTTCGTTCATAATAGATAACCTCCAAACTGTTGCTGTTGTTACTGAGAAAGTGTTTACTTTCTGTCTCTGATATGATTGTAGCAGCGTTCTTTAACTGCGTGAAGTACACACAATATTGTGGTATAGTTACCTGCTGGTAACAATGCTCAATCAGAATTTGCCGTTGTCGTTCTGCCAGGTGGACTGATCGGCAATCGCCTCCATGACATCCCAATGCTCGGCAATCTTGCCGTCCTCCACACGCCACAGGTCGTAGTAGCTGGTGGGAACGCCGCCGTAGGTTCCTTCGCTGACCGCCAGGACAAAGTTGCCCTGCGCCAGAATCAGATGGGTTTCATCATAGATCATCTGGATGCCCTGCTCGGCCAGAGCCGTAAGCGCGGCATTCAGGCCGGAAACGCCATCCGCAATCGCGGTGTTGTGCTGGATATAGGTGTCACCGTCAAAGTAATCGGCGGTCTTGTCGGGATTGTTACCCTGCATCACATCGTAGAGGAAGTTCTTCACCAGTTCCCGGTTTTCCTCGGTCTTGTCCAGATCGGTCACTTCCATCGTGCCGTCGATCTGGGTGTGGCCGGAGGGGTTCGGCTCTGCAGCAAGGGCAGCCAGGTTGTCCCAATGCTCGGCAATCTCGCCATCTTCA
>OGJD01001119.1_pt1 | contig 17476 bp, 7 predicted proteins | sample 1571971 | NCBI WGS metagenome assembly OGJD01 (sample SAMEA2582117, study PRJEB24529) | metagenome | biome: Human gut stool | place: China | collected 2011
TCTTTCTGCTATGAACCCGGTACTAATGGTGGAATCCGCTCTAACTCTGTCTATTCATTGCTGGTGGACAGGGAAGGATTGATATGGGTTGGATTCTATCAGTTGGGACTTGATTATACACTGTATCAGAGCGGGCTTTTCTCTACCTATTCCTATTCTCCTTATTTTGATTCAAAAGACATACCGGTACGGGCCATAGCTATCAATGAGAATGAAAGATTGATAGGTTCCCGCAATGGTCTCTTCTATGTTGATGAGACGAAACGGCGTTTTAGGAGTTTCAAGTCACCCCAATTACGCTCTAATATGATAATGTGCATTTACCCGTTTCAAGGAAAGTATTATATCGGTACGTATGGTGGTGGCATGTATATACTGGATTCTTCTACATTAACTATCCGTGATTTTGAACCTTCGGAGTCTCCTTTTGTGAAAGGACATGTTTTCTGCATCAAGTCGGACAATGACGGTTGTTTGTGGATTGCCACTTCAATGGGGTTGTATCAGTATAAAGATGGCGAACAACTCAATCACTATACCAGTTCGAATTCCAAACTCCCGGAAGGGAATGTGCTTGATATATGCTTTGATTCTACAGGAAAGGGCTGGATTTGTACGGCTACCGGTTTATGTATCTGGGATCCTTCCACTCGTAGTATCAAATCAGATGTATTCCCCGAAGGCTTTATACATAAAGAGAAAATCAGGACAGTATATGAAGATTCTTCCCACGAGCTCTATTTCCTTCCGGATAAAGGCCCTATTTTTATTTCCGATTTGTCAATGACTCATTTCCGAAGATTCCAGCCGGGCACTCTTTTGGAAGGGAAAGATGCCATGTTTATGATCGAAGACCGTGAAGGGTGGCTGTGGATTGGTACGAATCTGGGCCTGTACCGTTATGATAAAAAATGTACAATTGTTCCTTATACTTTTGTAGATGGATTACCGAGTTCTGTTTTTATTACCTGTTGCCCTGTTATAGATGCTTCGGGAACAATCTGGTTTGGCAATTCCAAAGGATTGATTTATTTGACCAGGGATTTACGTGATATAAATGAAGAAAACAGTTATCCCCTGGCTATTACAGATGTATATGTGAATGGTAAAGAACCTTATCATCCTGCTATACAGAGAGAACAGCATCTCTATAAAGTCTCTTTGGAATCGTCGCACAAGAATCTGACTATCTGTTTCTCCGGATTTACCTATTCCGACCCTGCATATATGTCTTATGAATATAAAATGGAAGGGATGGATGATGATTGGCAGTTGTTGGGTGGTAAATCCGAACTGACCTACTATGACTTGTCTTCCGGGAAATATCAATTCAAAATCCGTCGGATTGGTGAGCCCGGTTCGGAAATCTGTTTATCAGTGACTATTGCTTCCTCTTTTAACGCGACCTTATGGGGAACAATTCTATTATTGATTGCAATAATATGCTTAAGCTATGCTTATTACCGGAGAAAAAAGAACTCTCCGGCTCTTGCGGCGGACGCCATAGAAACCGGGAAACCGGTAGTTGAAGAAAAATACAGAAAGAGCAATGTGAGTATGGAAGAATGTCATCGGCTGGCAGACGAACTGGACATGCTGATGCAGGAAAAAAGACTGTATGTTAACCCTGATTTAAAGATTGCGGATTTGGCGTCAGTATTGAACGTCTCTCCATATACATTGTCCTACGTGTTTAATCAGTTCTTGAACAAGAATTATTATGATTATCTGAATGATTACCGCATAGCTGAGTTTAAACGATTGCTTAATGAGGATGAATATTCAAAATATACCTTAAGTGCTTTAGCTGAACTGTGTGGTTTTAGTTCTCGTACTTCCTTTTTCCGTTATTTTAAAAAGACAACTGGAATAACCCCGAACGAATACGTCCAAAGTATAGGACGAACTAATGAAGATTGATTATCGGAGTCTCATATAATAATTTGAGACTCCAGTTTGTGATTGTCTAATTGATTGATTATCAGTGAGTATTACGACTTCTGTTTTCCTTCCAATAGGATGAAATCTATCCGCCCTTTTTTATTGTTTCTTTTCCGTATTTACCATTTATATTTGCCAGCGTAATGATAAACAAAAATCTAAGCAATGGAAAATATAAACATGAAATCCACTCAACTGGTTGCTGACTCTTATAAGAGTTATCATCATTCCGTTTATCTTTATATCTATTATAAAATAGGTAAGGACGAAGAAGCAAAAGATCTGTCACAAGATGTCTTTTTGCGTTTGATGGACTATAAGCAGATATTGCGTCCGGAAACAGTGAAACATTTTATATTCGCGATTTGCCGGAATCTGGTAACGGACTATTTGCGTCGTTTTTACAAAGCTCAAGAAGTAACTTCCTATCTTTTCGACCGGATTCCTACTTGTACCAATGAAGTGGAGAGCCAGATTATTGCCAATAATCTATTGACATGCGAATGGGAGAGAGCCAATCAGCTTCCTGAACAACGTCGGAAGATTTATATCATGAGTCGTTTCGAAAATAAATCCTCGGCTGATATTGCCGCCCAATTGGGAATTTCTTCCCGTACGGTGGAAAACCACTTATTTATCAGTCGGAAAGAAATCCGTGAGTATATCCAACAGTGTATCTAATATTAGAATAAATAGTATAAATGTTAGTTTTAAATTTTATGTATATGAAAAAAAGTCTCTTCAGATTTTCATCGAGAAGGATTCTATTCTCCACGGTGATAGCCTCTGCTCTTATAGCAGGTGGCTCGCAGGCTGTCTTTGCAGATGCCGGGGAAGTGCAAGTCGTATTGCAGACTGGTACAATTAAAGGTAAAATCGTGGATTCCTATGGCGAACCTGTTATTGGTGCCAATGTCAAAGTGAAAGGCACTACCAATGGTACGATAACGGATATGGATGGAAACTTTACTTTGAATAATGTATCAGGTGGTACGTTGGTGATTTCTTTTATTGGTTATAAGACGTTGGAAGTTTCTGTAAAAGGGACGAATCTGGCTAAAATTATCCTGCACGAAGATACAGAGGTGCTGGATGAGGTTGTCGTGGTAGGTTATGGTACTCAGAAAAAAGAATCGTTGACAGGCTCGGTAACAGTGGTCGACCAAAAACTTTTTAGGGATAAAGGTACAGTGGCCAATCCGCTTTCGGCTATGCAAGGTCAGGTTCCGGGCTTACGCATCACCCGCTCGTCGGCTGCTCCCGGCGAAGAGGGATGGGGTGTCTCAATCCGTGGCTCTGTATCGAAGAACAAGGTAGAACCTCTCTTGATTATTGACGGTGTACCAGCCAGTGGTGTGAGCGAGATGGCTCAACTCAATGCCGACGACATCGAAACCATTAACTTCCTGAAAGATGCTTCGGCTGCTATTTATGGCGCAAAAGCAGCGGGTGGTGTGATTTTGGTAACTACCAAACGTCCCGATGCCGGCAAAACCAAAGTGGAATATAGCGGTTCGGTTACACGTAAAATTGTAGGTTTGCAGCCCCGCATGATGAGCATGGACGAATGGACGGACGGTGTGCTTCAAGCCCGTTTGAATGACGGCTATGGCGAAGACGACAACTGGGTGCGCTATGCCCGTTTGGCTAAAGCTATGAAGGGGAGTTGGATTAATCTGCATGGTGGAAACAACCCCGATGAAGATCCTATCCCAGGAGGATTCCGCGGTGTGGCCGACTTTGTGTTTCATGATATGAACTGGACTGATGTGCTGTGGGGAAATGCCACTTCTACCCAGCATAACCTCAGCGTAAGCGGAGGTTCGGAAAAATCGACCTACCGACTTTCATTGGGTTATTTGAACGACCAAGGGACGCTGCAATGGGGGAACAACTCGAACGAACGCTATAACGTACGTTTATTCAACAGTTTCAAGATAAACAACCGTATCAGCCTGGAAACCAACATGTCAGCCAGTCGTCAGCATCAGGTGGCTCCTACACAGATTGGTAGTATATTAGGTAGTAGCATACCGCAGCCAGGGCTACCGGTTTCGACCATTGATGGCAAACCGTATGCGTGGGGAGGCATTCATACCCCCAACTGGTCGGCCGAATTGGGTGGTGACAACAAACTTGTGGTGACCACTATGAATGTGAACGAGATTTTGAAAGTGAACATTTTGGATGGTCTTGATTTTCAGGGCACTTTGGGTTACTCAACGAACAACGCGGCCCGTGACGAACAATATCTTTCGGTTGATTGGTATCAATACGACGGCACTCCAATTCTGAATGAGAACTCTCCCTATCCCGCAAAAGAAAAATCATCGTATACTAAAAGTTCTGCGCGTACTGACAATTACACAGCATCAGCTTTCCTCACTTATAAGAAATTATTTGATGAGGTTCACGACATATCGCTTATGGGAGGTGTGCAATACGACTATGCCGCTTACGATTATAGCGGCACCAAAGCAATGGACGTGGAAGCGGCAATCGAATCGCTTAACGGTAAAGGACAAATCTACATAGACAAAGTAGACCGTTGGGAGGAAGCCATTCTCTCTTATTTCGGTCGCTTGAATTATAACTACAAGTCGAGATATATGGTCGAAGTGAATGCTCGCTACGACGGCTCTTCGAAATTTTTGCCCAAGAATCGCTGGAACTTCTTCTGGGGCGCATCAGCCGGATGGCGTATCACTGAAGAGAAATTCATGGAGAACTTGCGTGACTATGTGAATGAACTGAAACTACGTGCCTCATATGGTGAGGTAGGTAACCAAAATGGTATCGGACGCTATGACGGCATCCAACTTTACAACTACAAATCGAACAGCGGTGCTTTGTTGGGCAACTCGAAAGGAACCTATGTGGAATCTGCCGGACTGGTGAGCACCATGCGTACTTGGGAACGTATCTACAACTATAACTTGGGGATTGACTTTGGATTCCTCAACAATCGCCTTACGGGTACGTTCGAGGTCTTTAAAAAGAAAAACGACAATATGCTGGTTTCGCGTCTGCACCCCGGTGTATTGGGTGGAACTGCTCCCAGCACTAATAGCGGTAAGTTTGAGGCCAATGGTTACGATGCCAGCTTGACTTGGCGTGACAAGATAGGCAGTTTCAACTACCATGTTGGCGGTACGTTAACCTATATGACCAACAAACTAGTCGATGGAGGTAACATCGTGGTGAGTGCAGGTTATAACGAAGCCGTGAATGGCTACCCACTCAACTCGGTATTTGGTTACCGCTATGTGGGCAAGGTACAAAACCAAGATCAACTGGACTATTACGTGGACAAATATGTGGGCAGCAACTCTATCGCCCTGCCTGCCAACTTGCGTTTGGGCGACCACATGTATGAAGATGTGAACAAAGATGGTAAACTGACACAAGACGACCTTGTATTTCTTGGTTCCGACGACCCCAAATATTCGTTCTCGTTTAATTTCGGATGCGAGTGGAAAGGATTCGATTTCAATACCGTATTCCAAGGTGTGGGCAAGCGTACCATCTATCGTGAAATCGACTCTTGGAAAGTGCCTTTCAAGGCTATTTGGCTGAACACTACCAATCAGTCGGTAGGTAATGTATGGAGTCCTGAAACTCCCAATAACCATTTCCCTACTTATTCAAACAGTAATGACATCAATAACTATAACTACATTCCCTCTACCTGGTCGGCCGATAACGGAGCTTACCTGCGTCTCAAAGAGATTGTACTAGGTTACACATTGCCAAAGGCATGGATGAATAAGAGCGGTTTCATCAGCAACTTGCGTATTTATGTATCGGGCGCCGATTTATGGGAAAAATCGTATATCACCGATGGTTGGGATCCCGAAGCCACCCGCAAAGTGGAAAACAAGCAACGCTATCCGTTTAACCGCACCGTGACTTTCGGTGTGAATGCCACATTCTAATTTTTATTCTTAATATTGAAGATAACAATGAAAAAAATAGCATATATTTTAGGAATCATTTGCGCCATGACCATGCAGTCGTGTTTAGACCTTGAGCCCAAGACGCAATTGGCGGATACCAACTATTGGAAGTCGCTCGAACACTTCAAACTTTTTGCTACCCAGTTCTATGGCTGGTCGGCCGACTTTCGATGGCTCGACGACAGTCAGCACGCTGATATTCGCTCGGACTTGTTTGCCGGTAGCACGGTGAACATCTATAGCAACGGAACGAACAGTATTCCGTCATCCGACAAGCATTATACCGACAATTACAATCGTATTCGCCAAGTCAACACCTTGTTGCAACAGGCTGATGCGTATGAACAACAAGCCGACATTGCCATTTCAGTGGGGGAAGCCCGTTTCTTCCGTGCTTATTGTTACTTCGAGTTATTGCAGGCTTACGGTGACCTTATCATAGCCCGCACGCCGCTCGACATCGACTCGCCTGAGATGCAGAAGGCTCGCAATCCGCGTACCGAGGTGGCTGACTTCATCATTGACGACTTGAAAGAAGCCGCTAAACTATTACCCGTCGATAAGGCTATCAGCAGCAGCGATGAAGGTCGTCTCTCCAGCGAAGCCGCTTTGGCATTTCTTTCGCGTGTAGCCCTCTATGAAGGTACATGGGAGAAATTCCATAATGGCGGTCAAAATACCGAACGTACAAAAGATTTGCTCAATACCGCAGCACAGGCGGCTCATGATGTAATGGCGGGCGGAGCATTCGAGCTTTTTGCTCCTCAAGAATTGGGTACGGAAGCCTACAAATATCTCTTTATCTTGGAGAATGAAAAGTCGAACCCTGCCAGTATCAATAAAACAGGTAATAAAGAGTATATCTTTACCCGCCGCCACGACCCTGTTATCAATTCTATCGGGTTCAACATCACCCAAGGGCGTTTGGGCAATGCCTTGTACGTTACTCGCAAAATGGCTAATATGTATCTGCAAAGCAATGGGTTACCCATCAATCCCCAAACGTGGAATTACACGAAAGTGGATGATGAATATAAAAATCGCGACAACCGCATGAACAATCAGCTTATGGTGCCCGGACAAACTTACTGGGGTACAAACGGCGGACGCATCGATTGGAGCGGCAATGCTGCCGAAATAGCCAATGCCTCGCATAGGAACTTCATGCCTCAAACCGGTACGGGCTACTTTCCCCACAAGTGGTGTAGCGAACGCGACGGAGTGCCTACCGGTATGGAAGCCTATGACTTCCCCATCATCCGCTATGCTGAGGTATTGCTGAACTATGCCGAAGCCGTGTTTGAACGCGATGGACAAATATCGGATGAAGACTTAGCCATCAGTTTGAACTTGACACGCAAACGCATCAACCCCGAAATGCCTGACTTGACTAACGACTTTGTTACGGCAAATAATTTGGATATGCGCACAGAGATTCGTCGTGAGCGTACCATCGAATTTTTCGATGAGAATTTCCGCATTGATGATCTGAAACGTTGGAAAACGGCCGAAGACGAAATGCCGATGAACCTCACCGGTGTGAAGTGGAAAGATACTGATTTTGAAAGCAGATGGCCCGATGCTTCTTTTAAAGACAAAGATGGTGAAGGCTGCATTATTCACGAAAAAGGACGCAACTGGCACGAAAAGCATTACTTGTTGCCGCTGCCCACTGACCAACTCAAGCTGAACTCCAACTTGAAACAAAATCCGGGTTGGAACCAATAATCCATTCATTATTCATTTATAAAGTAATCGAATTATGACATACAAAAATATACTTCAAAAGGGTGCGTTTGCAGCACTGATGACGGCTGGCTTAATGATGACCGTTTCGTGCAACGATGACGATGTATCCCCTGTTTTAGAAGAGAGAGTGCTCGTTAAGGAAATCAACCTTGAAGTGACCCCCGAACTGCCTCTGCTGATAGGCACTGACACTTTGATAAAATATACCGTAGGCCCTGATGAGGCTTTCAATAAAGAGGTGGTATGGAAATCGACTGTGCCCGATGTGGCTACCGTAGATGCCGAAGGACGCATCACGGCAGTGAAGGCAGGTAGTACGGTAATTTCGGCCAAGCCGGCTGTGGGCTATTCTGCCACTTCGACCATCAATGTGAAGGTGGTAAACGAAATTATTCACATCACTGATATCAATCTCACTAACGAAGACCTCGAAGTGTTTGTAACCTCAACTTTGCCCCTTACTTGGCAGACTACTCCGGCCGACCCCACTTACCCCGGGTTGATTTGGAAAAGCCTTACTCCCGATAAAGCCACCGTCAATGAAAAAGGCGAGGTGAAGGGCATAGCCGAAGGAAAGGCACGCATCCAAGTTACCGCTACCGACGACAAACATTTCACGAAAGAGTTTGAAATTAAGGTGAAGCCCATTATCTATATCGAAAGTATGGAATTTGTGAAAGAAGCAGACAAACTAGCTTTGGGCGAAACCTACACTCCGCAGATGAATGTAACGCCGATAGATGCTACGCTTTCGTACATCGTATGGGAAAGCAGTAAGCCGGATGTTGTAGAGATTGATGAAAAAGGCCGGTTCGTGGCGAAGGCTTATGGCAATGCAGTAATTACCGCTTTGGCCGACTATGGTGACGGTAAACCTGTCAAAGCTACGATGAGTGTCAACGTGAGCGAAGGTTTAATGAACGACCAGTTTACTGTCGAGAACATCTGGCAGCCATTCGGAAACTTTACTCACCGGGAATTTGAATGGATGGAGAATGACGGAGTACTTCGTATTTTCCCCGGTGAAGATAAGACTTACAAAGCTGTCCGCATTTGTCGCAACGGCGGTTTTGGGTTCAACGTAACCAACTATCCCATCTTGGCCTTTAAAATGAAATTCCCCGAAAATGTGTTCGAAGCATCGACAAGTATAGAGTGGTATCTAGACATTTGGGGCGGAAGCGGCATTACCGTAGCCGGTAAATATGGCGAAGATACCGATAAAGGAAAAAATGCCATGACTGTGGTAGATTGCGGTGAATACAAAGTATTCTACGCCGACTTCACGAAGAAATTCCTTGGCAAAAATCAACAGTATATGCCTACCTCATTGACGAAGTACGACACGGTGGAACTTCAATTTTGGAAAATCTGGTATGAAGCCAATGAAACAGGCAGCATCTATGTGGATTGGATAAAGACTTTCGAATCGGAACAAGAACTGAAAGATTTGATAAAGAACGAAAGTGGTAAACAATAGCATCTACTTTCTCTGGAAACTGATTGAATAACAAAATGAAAATTGAATGTATGAAAAATCTTATTTATACCTTCGTGGGCAGCGTAACGCTTGTGTTGCTGACCAGCTGTAGTGCTGAGTTCGAGAACGGAACTCCCGAACCATGGCAACGCGAAATCAACCCCAATGAAAATTATGAGTACACCATCAAGCATCCTTGTCTGGTGAACACCGAAGCCGACTTTGAACGCGCACGCCGCAAAGTGAACGAACGTGCCGAACCTTGGATTAGCGGTTGGGAAAAATTGTGCGAAAGCCGATTTGCCCAACTGAGCTACAACGCAAACCCGCAAGAAGAAATTGTACGTCACTCGCAAGGCGGCAACTTCAATACGGCCGCTTTCGATGCCGGTGCCGCTTATCAGTTGGCTTTACGCTGGAAAATTTCGGGAGATGAAGATTATGCCAAGGCAGCTGTTAAAATTCTGAACGGATGGGCTAAGACTTGTAAGGGGGTGAATTATAAAACATGGCCCGACGACAGCCATCGTCTGCTTGCCGCCGGATTTATCGGATACCAGTTTGCTGCTCCCGCTGAACTGATGCGCGACTACGAAGGCTGGAAAACCGAGGATTTCGAAATCTTCAAGAAATGGATAGATAAAACTTTCTATCCCATCTGTGATGATTTCTTGGATAACCACTTTAATTCTTCAGCCATTTCGGGCTGGATGAGTTGGGATTTGCCCGCCATGCTCACCATTCTTTCTATCGGCGTGCTGAACGATGACGATGCCAAGATTAAACAAGCCTTGGAATTTTTCTATCACGGAAAAGGTATGGGCTGTATCGAATGGTCGGTGAAAGGTATGCACGAGGATCCTGCGGGAAAAGTGAAAGGCAGACATTTGGCACAGAGCCAGGAGATGGGACGCGACCAGGGGCACGCTACTCTCAACGTAGGCTTGCACGCTTACTTCTGTCGTACAGCTTATAACATGGGCATCGACCTTTTTGCCTACAACGACAACATCATTCTTGACCTCTGCGAATATACGGCTAAGTACAACTTAACTTCGGCCGAAGATGTGGAAATGCCTTTCGAACCTTACTATCACCCCAAATACGGTTGGCATGAGAAGGTGTCGGACGACGGTAAGGGGCGTGCCCGTCCGGGATGGGAACTCATTTACAACCATTATGCTAAGGTGAAAGGTATGAATGCTCCATATTCGCAAGCTTTTGCCGAAAAAGAACGCCCCGAAGGATATGGCGAGCGTGGTACTGCCGAAGCCGGTGATTTGGGGTTTGGAACATTATTGTATACTGAAGAATAACTTTTTGAGATTTTCCTACTGATTTCAAGGAGTTAAGAGGTTAGGCTTCTTAACTCCTTGACGTTACTCAATGGAAACCCTCACAACCCTTTATCTTATGATAAATAGATTATTTTCTACCTTATTATTCCTTTCCTGTCTTTTTTGTGGTTTGTCCCCAACGACAAAGGCGCAAAACAACGAGTGGGAAAATCCCACCCAATATGAGTGGAACAAAGAGAAACCACACGCTGACTTTCGCCTCTACGAGCGCGCAGATGATGCAGTGAACGATAATCCCCAAAAATCGCCTTGGCAATATTCGTTGAATGGTACGTGGAAATTTGTTTATGCTCCCTCTATCGCAGAAAGCATAAGAGATTTTTATCGTACAGATTTATCCGACAATGATTGGGATACAATTATTGTCCCTTCCAACTGGGAAATCCAAGGATTCGGTGAGCCGATAATCCGCAACATTCAGTATGTGTTTTCACCCAATCCACCTTATATCGACGTTGATAATCCTGTGGGGACTTACCGGCGCACATTTACGGTTCCTCAAAACTGGCAGGGGCGTGAAGTGTTGTTGCACTTCGGTTCCATCAGCGGCTACGCCCGTATCTATGTGAACGGGCAGCAGGTGGGGATGACTAAAGCATCCAAGACTCCGGCAGAATTTAATGTGACAAACTATTTGAAAAAAGGAGAGAACTTGCTTGCTGTACAGGTGTATCGCTGGCACGATGGCAGCTATATGGAAGACCAGGATTTTTGGCGTCTAAGCGGTATCGAACGCGATGTTTTCCTGACCGCTTATCCCCAAACGACCATTTGGGATTTCTTTCTGCATGCAGGACTGGACGATACCTACCGACACGGGCAATTCCGGGCTACTGTAGACTTGCGTTCGTTCAATACCAATGCAACCCTGCAAAAGGGGACACTTACACTCGAATTGAAGGACGCAGGGGGGAAGACTGTCTTATCAGTGCAGAAAGCATATTGTATCTCAGACATAAGTACTACACTTGCTTTCGAAGGCACTGTGCGCAATGTGCGGAAATGGAGCGCCGAACGCCCTTCGCTCTACGACTGTATCCTGACACTTCGAGCCGATGGCGACAAGCAACAGACGGTAGTGGCTCATAAAGTCGGATTCCGCCGCATTGAGATTAAGAATGCACGGCTACTGGTAAATGGTGTACCCACCTATATAAAAGGTGTCAACCGTCACGAACACAATGATACGTTGGGACATGTGCAGACCCGCGAAATCATAATGAATGATTTGCGACTGATTAAACAACTGAACATGAATGCCATTCGTACCAGCCATTATCCAAATCATCCGTTATTCTATCAATTGTGTGACCAATATGGTATCTATGTAGTGGATGAAGCCAATATTGAAACTCATGGAATGGGTTCGGTTCCTTATTTCAAAGATACCATCCCGCATCCTGCTTATCGTCCCGAATGGTATGCAGCTCACGTCGACCGTATCACCCGAATGGTGGAAAGGGATAAAAATCATCCATGTATCATCGGATGGTCATTAGGAAACGAATGTGGTAATGGAATCGTGTTCCACGATGAGTATAAGCGCTTGAAGAAATATGATCCCGGTCGTTTTGTACAGTTCGAGCAGGCTTGGGAGGATTGGAATACAGATGTTGTCTGTCCGATGTATCCCAATATGTGGAAAATAACAGAATATCGGAAGTCCGGCAAACAGCGACCGTTTATCATGTGTGAGTATGCTCACGCCCAAGGAAACAGCAATGGCAATTTTAAAGACCTTTGGGATATTATTTATGACAGCCCTAACTTGCAGGGCGGTTTTATCTGGGATTTTATGGATCAGGGATTTAAGGTAAAGACCGAACCAAGAGACGGACGTACTTATTGGACGTATAATGGTAATATGGGTAGTTATAAATGGCTGGAAGATAAGAAAGGGGAACTAAACACGGGAACTGACGGTTTGATTTCTGCCAATGGTATTCCCAAACCACAAGCGTATGAAGTGAAGAAAGTGTATCAGTACATTCAGTTTTGCGCAAAAGACTTGGGGAAAGGAATTATTTCCATTAAAAACCGTTATGACTTTACCAATCTGGATGAGTATGCTTTTATATGGGAAATATACAAAAACGGAGAAAAAATATCTACAGGGGATTTCAACGTTGATTTAAAACCTCACGAAGAGAAAGAGATACGTTTATCTCTTCCTGTTATTCCGGAAGACGGGAATGAGTATTTCCTTAATCTCTATGCGCACACCCGGGTTGCTACCGATTTAGTACCTGCCGGCTATGAAGTAGCTAGAGAGCAGATGCAATTAAATAAAAGTAGTTTCTTCACATCGCTTCCGCCTTGTTCGGGAAAACTATCTTATGAAACAAAAGACAATATTTTGTCTTTTCAATCGGGGGGCGTTTCTGGTAAGATTGATTTGAAAAAGGGAATCTTATTTGATTATATGATAAATGGCAAGCAACCTATCAGGCAATATCCCGAACCTGCCTTTTGGCGTGCTCCGATTGATAATGATTTTGGAAATAAAATGCCCACTTTGGCAGGTGTTTGGCGGACAGCTCATGTCAACCGTTATGTGAAGAAAGTGACAATAGACGAACAGAATGAAAAAGGATTATCCATCAGGATTGATTGGATATTAAATGATATTCAGGTTCCTTATATGATGGAATATTTGATCTGTAATAATGGTGCTATTGTTGTGACAGGCAGTATCGACCTGACAGGAACGAAACTTCCCGAACTTCCCCGTTTTGGTATGCGTATGGAATTGCATCAACCTTATGAAAACTTGGTCTATTACGGTAGAGGGCCTTTTGAGAACTATATCGACCGTTATTCGAGTTCCTTCATCGGACGATATGAGGATAAGGTTGAAAATCAGTTCTATTGGTATACACGTCCGCAGGAAACAGGAAATAAAACAGATGTTCGTTGGCTGTCCTTATTGGATAGCGAAGGGCAAGGAGTGAGAATTACAGGCTTGCAACCTATCGCATTTTCCGCTTTGCATTTCTCACCGGAAGACCTTGATCCCGGCTTGACCCGTAAATTGCAGCATACTATTGACATTGTTCCGCAAAAGAATATCTTTCTGCACGTTGACTTGAAGCAACGTGGATTAGGCGGCGATAATAGTTGGGGAATGTATCCGCACAATGAATATCGCTTGCTTGACAAGAAATATACTTATAGCTATATGATTGAATTGGTAAAAAAGAATTCAGATTAAGGCTATTATTTGAATCAGTGGCAGATAAAATCTTCAATAGCATTGAGTAAATAAATTCTCCCCTTCGTATTTGTTTTCCATATATAACAAATACGAAGGGACTATTTTTTTGTATAAAGGAATGTGCTCTTTTGGAGATTTTTATGTATGTTTGTCACATGTTTAATATGAAAGGAAGCAGTTGTAAGTGAAGAACACGATTAAATATCTGATTCTTTTAATCATATACTTGGTTTGTGGTGTAAATCTGCAAGCCCAGAATTATACATTTCGTAATGTAGTCATGTCCGATGGACTGTCCGGGCTATTGGTGAACGCCATTTATAAAGACTCGGAAGGTTTTGTCTGGCTAGGAACAGATAATTGTCTCGATCGTTTTGATGGTGTGAAAGTTCGACATTATGAATTTCGAGGCGTGGATTCCGGAAGGAAGAAACGGGTGAACTGCATCACGGAAACAGCCGACAATCAGCTTTGGGTGGGAAACGGTATCGGACTTTGGCGTCTGAATCGTGCAAACGGCCAGCTGGAGAGAATTGTTCCCGAAAAGATAGATTTTGCTGTAAATACCTTACTTCCGGATGGAGATATTCTCTATATCGGTACGGAGAAAGGGCTGTTCATCCAAAAGGACGGGCAATTGCTCCAAGTATTGACCGACCGGAATATGCTGGCTGCCTGTAATCGAATTATGGATCTCTGTCTGAATGAAGATAAAAGTGCGTTATGGCTGGCTACAGTGCAAGGTTTGTTCTCTTATTCATTGAAAGATGGTAAGATTGATTCCTGGCATTTCCAGGAGAATGTTCCCGAGGCCGATTATTTCCGCTGCCTGACTCGTATTGGAGAAACCCTTTATCTAGGTACAATGAGCCAGGGAGTAGTTCGTTTCGATATAAACAAAAAGAGCTTTTCGCATACAGTGGCTTTAGGCTGTGATGTCATTTCCGACATATCCAGTGATGGAAAGGAGACTGTATATATAGCAACAGATGGCAATGGCGTTCATTTCCTTTCACATAAAGCCCAACAAGTGACACGTCGTTTTTGTCACGATGTGAGTGATAAAGAAGGTATTCGCAGTAATTCCATTTATTCACTATTGGTGGATGACAGAGGTGCTGTTTGGGTGGGGCACTTTCAGGCAGGTTTAGATTACTCACTTTATCAGAATGGTCTTTTCCAAACTTATGCTTATCCTCCTCTGTTTAACTCTGCCAATCTTTCCATTCGTTCTTTTGTCAACAGAGGACACGAAAAAGTCATCGGTTCACGTGACGGCTTGTATTATATAAATGAAGCTACCGGAGTCGTAAAGAGTTTTGTGAAACCTGTTTTGACTTCGGATTTGATATTGACTATCTGTTTTTATGAAGGCGAATATTATATTGGTACGTATGGCGGAGGCATGATGGTGTTGAATCCGGAGACGTTATCTCTAAAATATTTTGCCCAGGGAGGAGATGGAGATGCAGAGCTGTTTCAGAAAGGACATATCTTTTGTGTGCGACCGGATGAAAAAGGAAATCTCTGGATAGGCACTTCACAGGGATTGTTCTGTTATAATAGACAGGCAAAGCAGATCAAACACTTTACCAGCGCCAATTCCCAATTGCCGGAAGGTAACGTTTATGAAGTTAGTTTTGACTCTACCGGCAAAGGATGGATTGCCACGGAAACCGGTATGTGTATATATGATCCTGCTTCTCAAAGTTTACGATCTAATGTGTTCCCAGAAGGATTTGTGCATAGGGATAAGGTGCGCACCATTTATGAAGATGCCGGACACAACCTTTATTTTATTCGTGAAAAGGGGAGTCTGTTTACCTCTACTTTAACGATGGATCGTTTTCGGAACCGTTCCGTCTTTTCCACGCTTCCTGACAATTCGCTGATGTCGATTGTGGAAGATAACCAGGGTTGGTTGTGGGTGGCTTGCAATGATGGATTGTTACGCATAAAGGAAGAAGGAGAAGAGTACGATGCCTTCACTTTCAATGATGGAGTACCGGGACCCACTTTTACGAATGGGGCTGCTTATAAAGATGAAAAAGGAATATTATGGTTCGGCAACACCAAAGGTTTGATTTATGTCGATCCGAAGCGGGTGGATGAAGTGCGTGGTAAAGTTCGCCCGATTGTGTTTACGGATATATTGGCTAATGGCATTTCTTTTACCAACCCGTCTTTAAAATATAATCAGAATAATCTGACTTTCTGCTTTACGGATTTTGCTTATGGTCTGCCTTCTGCCTTACTGTACGAATATCAGTTGGAAGGAGTGGATAAAGACTGGAAACTATTGGCTGCGCAGAATGAGGTTTCCTATTATGGATTATCTTCCGGAACTTATACGTTCTGTGTGCGCCTTCCGGGAAATGAACAGTCGGAAGCTGTTTATCAAGTGACGGTGCGTCCTATGATACCTTGGTGGGGATGGGCACTTTCTGTTTTATTAGTTGTAGGTATTATTGCTTTTATACGATATTATGTGTGGAATCGTATGCGCCGCCTGCTTACTTCTCCTGCATCGGCAATCTCCGCGTCCATAGAGAATACACAGCAGAAAGACCGAACGATAGAACAGGCGGAAGTGATTTCTGAAGAGTCTTCTATCGCTGCAACCGAAGAAAAGTATAAAACCAATAGGCTGACTGAAGAAGAATGTAAAGAACTCCATAAGAAACTGGTTGCTTATGTGGAGAAAGAAAAGCCATATATTAATCCTGATTTGAAAATGGGCGACCTGGCTTCTGCTCTGGATACTTCTTCGCATTCATTATCGTATCTTTTGAATCAATATCTCAATCAGTCTTATTATGACTTTATAAACGAATACCGCGTCACTCAATTCAAGAAAATGGTGGTGGATAGTCAATATTCCCGCTATACATTAACGGCACTGGCAGAACTCTGCGGCTTCAGTTCTCGTGCTTCTTTCTTCCGCTCATTCAAAAAGAGTACGGGAGTCACTCCGAATGAATATATTCGTAGTATAGGTGGAACAGCCAAAGAAGAGTAACTTTTCGACTTATTATCACTGAAATCTATTTTATACTCATATCCCTTTCACCCTTCACACCGCCCTACTCATCGGGGTTAGAGGGTGAAGGACCTCCCTTCACCAAGTGGATTTTCCTTTTACTAGTCTTTTTCTCGTAATCTATTAATAGATAAGTTCTTCTTCTTCCTATATAAACTTCTTTTGGTCCTATTGCAAAGTTGTTTTTTATAGGGAGTAATCTATAAACGCAAGCTTTGTTTTTATAAATGAAACTTTCGTTTATAAAAACAAAGCTTGCAATTATATAATTGAAGCTTTCATTTATAGTTTGCCCTTAATCAAACATAACTTTGCAATAAGTGCAAAGCAAGTTTATCTTTAATGAAACGGAACTTATCTATTAATGTTCGTACTTCATTAATAGCTTTGATGTGACAATGAAACGATCAAATAATAAAATTGAAGAGGGGAAGAGGATGGGAGCAAACGAGCATAAGTGGAGCAAAGATACGTTGATTTGAGTCTCATTTTATAAAGTGATACTCTCTTTTTGTAAACGTAATATATTGATAATTAGTATTGTATGTTTAAATGAGTCTACCTAGATTCATTGAGATTGATCTGCTTTATTTTCTGGCTGTTATATCCAAAATCACCTCTATATTTGCATCGTGATCAAAACCGAAAAAGATAGTATTATGGAGACAATAGCTAACACTTACGACGACATTATCACCCGTTCTTATGAAGAATATTATCAGGTGATTCTTACCTATA
>OGJD01001120.1_pt1 | contig 17471 bp, 11 predicted proteins | sample 1571971 | NCBI WGS metagenome assembly OGJD01 (sample SAMEA2582117, study PRJEB24529) | metagenome | biome: Human gut stool | place: China | collected 2011
CGTTAAGAATGACTTTCGCTTCACCGCGAGCAAGATTCGGGTTACCTTGTACCCAGCCCGCTATTTGCGTTTGTGCCGCTTTACGAGCATTGTTTAACACGGCGCCTTTCTCAGTTACATCAAATTGTGAATATTGGTTACGTGATACGCCACCAGCACTTGGTGTTTGAATATTTACTTGCGGTAAACCATTCGCTGTTTGAAGTACTATGGATTGTTGATTACCCGGTGCTGATTTATCCGCGCGAATAGCCATATCTTCTGCATAAGCAGAAGGCATTAAAAAGACGAAGCCCAATGCCAACATTAAGCTAAAATGAATGGAGTTGAGGGAGAAGGAAAGTGCGGTTGAAAATAATCCTGTTTTTTCTTGTTCTGGACTCACATTTTCACTTTGCGCTTTACCTTGAGATTTTGCTAACTCAGAGACCACCACAAGCTGGTTTAATACACGGCTAAAAATAACTTTATAGTGACGTTTATTCATTTTTTAATTTCCTTTAAATTTTAAATTCAGTTTGGGTTTAATCAATTTATTCATCTAAAAGCGTGAGCATTAAAAACGGTAGCTCACATTAAATCCGGTTGTCACATGACTGGTTCTAAATCCTTCCGGTTTTTTAATTGGAACACCTACGAAATAATCATAGTTAATGCCCCATAATTTACCGCGAAGTCCAATTACGCCGCCCATTAAGCTATCACCAATTTGAAGCTCTTCTTGGCTAGAGTGCACTTTTCCTCGGTCAATCCCTAAATAAAGCTCATGTCCCTTATTGGCGATATTCCAACCTAATTCATTTCGCCATAACCAACCTTTTTCACCGGAAAGTGATAGCTCGCCATCAAACCCTCGCACGGTATAACGACCACCAATACTAAATTTATCTTGTTGTGTTAAAGGTGTGCCGTTCCATTGTCCATTCCAGCTGGTGTTAAAGCGGAAAGGTTGATTGCCGATAGTGAAAGGATAGGTAAAATCAACGCCTGCAGTAAAAATCTGCATGCGGGAAGTCCCTTCACCAAACTCTTCTTCCGGAGCGGGTAAGGATTTATTCCCACCCGTACCACGTTTATAGTTCGCAAACAGTTGTAATACGGTTTCACCAATGTATTGAGTGTGATTAAACCCTACTTCCCAACCAGCTGTTCGACGACGTTGCACTTCAATTTCGGTGTCATTGATGTAGTTATGCGATTTTTTTGTCCATAACGCGGCATTCACATAGGTTTTATAAAGACTTCCACGAGATAATAAGCGACTTAAATTCGCTTTCATTTGTTGGCTTTCACCTGAATAGGTATAAGACTCAAACGCGCCCGCTACCGTTTGGTGATAAGAATATTTTGAACCGGAAAGCGTTAAGAGATAGTTCTTCCAAGGAATAGAATAATAGAGACTGATGTTTTTACTGCCATAATCTCCTTCAGCATTGTCGCTACCACGTTTAAAACTGCGTGTACCACTGATGTAGAATAAATCATTTAAGGTCAACACATTATCCCAAGAAAATGTGGCTGAGCCTTGTAGACGACCTGTGGCCTGACTGCCTGAATCATCTAAGCCTAAAGTAAGATGGAAAGGAAAGCTTTGCTTATAAGTAATCACCACGTCTGTTTCACCGACTGCATCCGTTGGCACAAGCTCCATATTCGCATCAGCACTCGGTACGCGTTTTAAGTTTTCTAAACCTTGTTCAATATTGCGAATATTTAATATATCCCCCTGCGCCATTGGCATGGCAAACCATAAGGTACCACGGGTAGCAAACGGAATCGCACTTTGGTCTTGTAATTGAATACGACCCACTTTACCTGGAATCACGGTGAGTACAAGCATGCCTGAACGTAAATCCTGTGGCTCGACCACCACGCGGGTAGTGACATAACCCAAATCAATTAAACGATTTTGAATACGACGAAGTAATACATTAATTCCCTCAGAGCCAATACAAGCAGGCAGCGCAAAATCACGCCCAGTATAAACAGACTTTGATGCCCAAGAGAATCGACTTGGTTGGATTAATTTAAGGGAAGAGGCTGATGAACTTTCTTCAGCTTGGTAATCGGTCAGCACTAATTGATTGATAGGAAAACATTGCGCTTCATTCTGCGGAAAGCCTCGAGAGGCTTCTTTTTCACCCTCTAAACGCACATGAGGAGATTGCGTTTGCTGCGCTAAAATAGCTGCATCTTGTTCCGCTTGTTGCTTTTGTTGTTGGGCATCGATTTGTTTTTCTAAATTTGCATTTGGTGAGCTTGGCGCTGCCAAAGCAAAAGAGGAAATAAATAATAAACTAGAAAGAAAAGCGCGTGGTAAGTTCTTCATTATACTGCAAAGGTTAAGTTGTTGATAAATTTGCAATATGATATCAAAAGTTGTTTAAAAACTCTACAAATCTTATATTTTCAATACAAAAAGTGCGGTCAGTTTTTGAGAAGTTTTAAAACTCTTTGAAAATTGACCGCACTTTATATCTTGTTTCAGATCGTATGCCGAGAAAATTATAACCTGCTACAACTTTTTTAAATAAAAGATAAATACACAAAATATAAATACTAACGGAAACGAACTTAGTATATTTAAAATATCCACATTATAAAAATCAAATCCATTCTTTATGAGAGCCATGAAATACATTCCTAAATCTATTAAAATAGAAACTTTAAGTACTTTAATAAAATCATTTAGATTCATCTTTTTCCCTATTTTACTTTCATAAAATCTATCATATGTATTAACAATGGATTCTCTTACTACAAGACCAATTGTATTAAATTTACTCTTTCCTAAAGAGTTATCTAGAAAAATAAGTTTTAGCTATATCACACTTATCGTTATCTTTATATCAATCACTTAAAACTCCTAAACCTGTAGCAGGGATATTGGCATACCTACCGTTGCTGATGATAAACCATCTGTATAAGGTATAACCATACACGAACAAAAATTCTAGATGAGTATGACATTATAAGATTTGTTCAAAGTAAAAAACCATAGATAACCTGCCGTTTTTTACAATATATTTGCTATAAAAAATAAGCGGTTATAGAATACCTATAGCAAGCTGAAATTAATGAGATTAAGTTGGTATGAATAACGTACAAAAGAAATATTTTATTGGCCTAACCCATTTTTTGGGAAATGTTCTCGGTCCTAAATACGAAGTCGTATTTCATTCTTTTGATAAGAATAAGGCTCATATGGAAGCCATTGCGAATAGCCACGTCAGTGGTCGAACGCTTTCTTCTCCGCTTAGCTCTTTTGCTTCAAGTTTGTTGCAGGATAAAGTGTATTTAGATAAGGATTTTATCTTTAACTACAAAGCGGTGGCTGATTCCGAAAAAGTCATTCGAGGTGCAACTTATTTCATTAAAAATGGGGATAAATTAGAAGGCATCCTTTGTATTAATCATGATACCTCTGAGTTGGTTGATGTGATGACCAAATTAATTTCACTGGAAAACCTTGGAAACTTCGTCAATATTTTAGGTATTGATGCTGCCTTTGCCGAGGTGGAAGAGGCTGAAATAATTAATAAAGAAAAACTCGAGAATTCCATCGAAGATATCCTTTGTGAATACCTTGATTTCACCCTATTACATTCCGATAAACCACTCAGCTTAAGACAGCGGGAAAACGCCGTTCAAGTCTTATTTGATAAAGGCATTTTCAATATCAAAGGTGCCATTCCGATGGTGGCGAAATATTTGAAAATCTCAGAACCTAGCGTATATCGCTATCTCAAAACGATCAAAGAGAAAGCATAAAGAAGTGCGGTTAAAAACACGCTGATTTTTAACCGCACTTTTTTTATTTTAATTGTGTTATTAACCCACTACTGGAGGCAATACACCTAATTTAATTAGGAATGGGATACTCACAATAATAATCCCTAGAATTGAGACAAAGAGTAAGAACCCTGAACCACCTGGCACACGATAAGGTAAATTTGGATGTTGATGGCGAGCCTTCCAAACCAATGCGGCAGGCAATACCACTGCATAGAAAGCAAACATTTGTCCTGCATAGCCTAATGCAAGGATGAAGCCTTCTGGATAGAAGAATGCAAAGAGCAATGGCGGAAGGAAGGTTAAGAAACCTAAACTTAAACGGTTTGCCGAAAAATTGAATACACGTTTTAACAAGTCGTCAATACATTCTAATAAACCGAGTGCCACCCCTAAGAACGAGGTAATCAGTGCTAAGGCAGAGAAGATTTTCACGATAGCAGCAATAATAGTACTGCCTGTAATCACACGAACCGCTTCAATCAATCCATTTAATGTTGGATCTTGATTAAGGATTTCTAAGAACCGGCTTTGACTTAACACGCCGTGAGTAGAAAATTGCCATAAAAGATAACCCACTAATGTGATTGCAGAGCCCACAATAATAGAAAATCTTAAGGCTTTTACATCACCTTCTAAGTATTTATTTAAGCAAGGAATTGAGCCGTGGAAACCAAAAGCGGTAAAGAAAACCGGACTAGCCGAAATCAATAGCGCTTTATCAATTGGCATGGCCATTAAGTTATCGATTTTAATTTCTGGAATCATCAATCCAAGCACAATGAATAGCGCTGCAATCATCGCGATAAATAAGAAGCGATTTAAGGCATCCACAAAGCTTGTGCCAATTGCTACGAAGATACCAAAGAAGATCGTAAATGCTAGGATAGAACCTTTCATTTTGAGATCAGGTGTCGCAAAATCAGGTAAAGTTGAAGCAAGAATTGCACCACCACCGGTTACATAGGCGGAAAGTAACGCATAAAGGAAAATCATTAATACGCTGGTTGCAATAATTCGTCCTGGTCGACCAAAATACTGTGCGGCAAGCGTGCCAATACCGGCATCATGTTCAGCTGTTTGATAAACCTCAACAAATAATAATGCGCTATAGGTGAGCAGAATCCATAAAAGAACAAGTAGAACAACTGTAAACGTGAAACCTATTCCTGCAGAGGTGAGCGGCATGGCAAGCATCCCTGCCCCAATCATCGTCCCTGAGGTAATCAAGGTACTTCCCAATGTTTTGTTCATAAGTTTTCTCCTTTCCGATTATCGTAGAAAGGCTAGTCACTTCCTTATTTGACAATACATCAAACTACAATGTCATTAGAATGTTTTCGCATTTTTCTCATTAACCAAATATTTTTTAGATACAAAAAGCCCTTACCCCGTTACTGAGGTAAGGGCGGTAGGCCTATTTTTGTTCAAAACGTGCAGTGAAGAAACGTAATTGTTTTGGTTCATACACGAAACGAAGCCCTTTAATATCCTCTTTATGTTTGAATAAGTGGATAATACCATCAGCAACTAAATCCATGTGTGCATAGGTGTAAACACGACGCGGAATAGTAATACGTACAGTTTCAAGTTTTGGATGATGGTTTTCGCCAGTTTTGATATCACGACCAGCTGAAATAATACCACGTTCCATTGTACGCACACCGCATTCAACATAGATTGCTGCCGCTAATGCTTGTGCTGGGAAGTCTTCTTCTTGTTTCAAATGTGGACAGAAACGACGTGCATCTAAGAACACCGCATGACCACCAATTGGTTCTACAATCGGTACACCCGCTGCTTTTAATTTTTCACCGAGGTAACGTACTTGTTTAACACGGTGTTCAATGTACTCTTCCTGAGTTGCTTCTTTCAAACCGATCGCCATCGCTTCCATATCACGACCAGCCATACCACCGTAAGATGGCATACCTTCAAACACCACAACCAATTCTTTCGCTTTCATGAACAATTCTTCATCATTCATACATAAGAAACCACCGATATTGGTTAAGCAGTCTTTTTTACCACTCATGGTACAACCATCTGCATAGCTGAACATTTCTTGAACGATAGATTTGATTGAGCGATCTTGATAGCCTGGTTCTTGTTCTTTAATGAAATAAGCATTTTCAATACAACGTGTTGCATCGTAGAACACTTTAATGCCGTGTTTTGCGGTTAATTCACGAACAGCTTTCATGTTTGCGATAGAAACCGGTTGACCACCGGCTAAGTTTACTGTTACTGCCAAGCACACATAAGCAATATTTTCAGCGCCTTTTTCGTTAATTAATTTTTCTAATTTTTTAACATCAATATCGCCTTTAAATGGCACATCTAATGTCGCATCATGCGCTTCATCACGAATAATATCGTAGAAAATACCGCCATTGGCTTCTTGGTGGAAACGTGTAGTGGTGAAATACATATTACCTGGTACGTATTGACCCGGTTTAATCGCGATACGAGAAAGAATATTTTCAGCACCACGACCTTGGTGAGTTGGCACAATATGTTTGAAACCAAATAAGTCTTGAACTGTTTCTTGTAAATGATAGAAGTTTCGGCTACCTGCATAAGCTTCATCACCCATCATAATACCGGCCCATTGACGGTCACTCATTGCATTCGTACCGCTATCGGTTAAAAGGTCAATATAAACATCTTTTGAATCAAGTAAGAAGGTATTGAAGCCTGCCGCTTTCATTGCTTTTTCACGTTCTGCTTTTGGTAAGATTGAAACAGGTTCAACACTTTTAATACGGAACGGTTCTGCTGGATAGTATGCCATAATAAATCTCCTATTATGTTAGGTTTAAAGTTCATGATTATTAACCCGCTACTAAAAACATCTATCATCGAGTTGCAGGCATAGTACTGAATTTTTTTCTGCAATACTGTGATCAAAGTCACAAATCAATAAAATTTTATCAAATTTATGCAAAAACATTTTTATTTGATAATTTTGTATCAAAATATCATAAACATTCTGATTTTTAGAGCAAGTAAACAAGCGAGTTGGACTATCCAGTTTTCTTAATAGAACAAGTGGACATAAGAATGGTGTTGCAGGCGGGATTGCTATGAGAGGAGGATATGTCGGTAGAAGAAGCATCAAAAATATAAAAGTGCGGTCAATTTTTAAAAGGTTTTAAAACTCTTTGAAAATTGACCGCGCTTTATAGTGTTTCCACTATCTTTAAAGAAGTCCACGTACCATTTTAACGGTATTTTTGGACTATCATTTTTTCATGGTGTGCATACAATCCATAACTTTCAAACTTATGACCTCTCGTTCCTCATTTGTCTTATCAGGAAGATTTTTATATTTCTCATAACATGATTCAAAAATTTTTTGTTCCTCATATGTTCTTTTAGGTATCACATCCCCATTCCAGAACCGAACAAAATAGCTATCAGAAGAAACACATGCAGTCAAAATGCTACAAAGTAAAAAGATACAGAGATTTATCTTGTTCATTTTTTATCTCCAAAATATTTTATTCATTTCAACCGCTCTAATCTCGTTTAAAAAAGAGAAAATATATCGGCAAAGCAACCACCTGAAATTTTAGAGACATAATTAAAGCTTCTTTCATAAGAACTACATATTGCAAATTATTTCTTCCCATATCGAACTGAACTATCACCATAAACAAGAAAAATATGAATGCAACAGCTATAAAAAATTTTAATATTTTTAAAATCATTATTTATATCTCTCCATCATTGATTATCAATCATTCTATAGATTATTTAAATATATAAATACTTATTTACTATTATTACCACATGTAAATTTATTTATAAAAAAGCAAAATAAAAACAATAAAAACAAAACCTGAAATAATTTAACTATTGATATCAAATCAATCTTATTAAAATTAAAATTGAACTTCGATAGCGAATATAAATATAAAAAACTAAAGCTAATAATGTTAATTTTAGAATTTTAAAAAATCACTTTTTCTCATTTAATTATGACCTTATTACAGTCTGTGTATGATATACAAATTAATATCCTTTTTCTTTCATGCAACTATCTACATATCCTATACGATCATCATATCCTTCTTTTTCATTAGGATATATTTTATAAGCCTTATCAAGACATTCTTTAATTGCACTCATCTTAGATTCGGAAGGACGAATACCATCATTCCAAAACCTAACTATGGGATCATTGACATCTGAAGTACAAGAAGTCAGTAGTGTAAATAAAGGTATTAGTATATTTTTTTTCATTTTCTTACTCATTATTTTATGACTTGAGACTTAACTTCAATTAGTGTAAATAGATTTTACAACATCCTATTTAATCACCAATTAAACCTTTCAACAATCATACCAAAAATTGTTCATTCTTAAACCAATTGAACAAGCCATTTGACTAACTAATTTTCCAAATAGTCAAAGCAATCGTAAAAGGAATGCTTTTACATGCAGGGTTGCATTAGTGCTTAGGCAAGCAATCCCGACAAAAATAGAGGAGTAGATTTATGAAATCTAAATTGATGAAAGGGTTAGTGATTGTTGCATTAGCAGGAAGCTTAACCGCTTGTGAAATGGACAGACAACAACGTCATACTGCAACAGGTGCAGCAATCGGCGGCGTAGCCGGTGGTTTATTAGGTGGTGATATTGCCACAACACTCGGTGGCGCGGCATTAGGTGGTGTAATCGGTAGTCAAGTGAATAAAGGCGGAGACTACGATGACAGAGAATATCGCCATCATAAAAAACATAAAAGACATCACCACCATAGAAAACACCGTGATTGGGATGACGACTGGGATGATTAATTCAAAATACAGATAAAAATGACCGCACTTTTGAGATACAAATCAAAGTGCGGTCGTTTTTTTGATGCTTTCAAATTTACTCACTCTACACATCATTTAAATACCCAATCAATTTATTAAAAGCTTTTAATATAATCAGGTATTTACAATAACCCCACATTTAATGTTATAATCTTGCCGTTTAATAGAGGTTGGACCACTTAATCAATGTAATGCCAAAATAGGCATAAGGTCACATAAAGCTCTCAATAAACATTTTTAAAGATAAATCACTTTTTAAACCTTAAGGTAATTTTATATGAATAAAATCAAACTACTGCGCCCAACCCTTGCGGCTGTGGCGGTCTCTGTCATTTGCGCATCAGCACAAGGTGCTATTGTTCGCAACGATGTCGATTATCAATACTTCCGTGATTTTGCTGAAAACAAAGGGGCTTTCCGTCCTGGCGCAAGCAATATTGGTGTTTATAACAACCAAGGACAGCATGTCGGCACGATGTTGCCGAATGTGCCAATGCCTGATCTTGCGGTAACAGACCGTCGTAAAGGCATCTATACCCTTTTTCACCCACAATATGCAACGAGTGTATCGCATATTAGATACTCTGACGGCTATGGAGATGCGCAATATGGTGCAGATGGAAATAATCCAGACAATCATCATTTCAATTACTTAGTGGTTGATCAAAATAACCATCCAGGTTTAGACTTCCAGGCCCCTCGTTTTCATAAACTTGTCACTGAAGTAGCACCAATTCCAGTTAATGTTGCTGAATCTCGCCAAAATGGATTGTTAGATAAATCACGTTATTCTTATTTTGTCCGTGTAGGTTCTGGTACTCAAAAATCTCGTAACCAATATGGTCAAAATAGTGATGTATCATACCATTACCAATATTTGATTGGTGGTACGCCAATGCGTCCTGTGAGTTCTAATTCTTCAAAAACCCAATTTGATGGCAATCTTTTTAATGATGGCTTATCTACTTACGGTTTACCTGGTGATAGTGGCTCGCCATTATTTGTCTATGATACTAAAGATAAACGTTGGGAATTAGCAGGTAACCTTGTTGAACATTATGGTGAGGGCGACTCTCGCAATAATTATATTATTGCACAAGACCAGTATATGGCTAGTGCTGTCAAAGATGATGACATTGATCACCGTATTACTGCTCAAGAAACTTATTGGAAAGGCGAAGGCGCTTCAAGCTCAAAATTAAAATTAGCAGACCCAGCTAAAAGATATCTTGATAACGATAGAGAACGACCATCTCTTGCGAATGGTAAAACGGTACACTTTAGTGGTAAAGAAAATAGCGAACTTATATTAGAAAATACGATTAACCAAGGTGCTGGTGCGCTTTATTTTAATAACAATATGGCGGTTCGAGCGATTAACAACAACGATTCTTGGACAGGTGCTGGCGTTGTGGTCAATGACAATAAAACCGTAAACTGGCAGGTGAAAAATCCACAAGGTGATCGTTTATCTAAACTAGGTACCGGTACGTTATTAGTGAATGGTAAAGGTAAAAACCTTGGTGATATTAGCGTAGGTGAAGGTACGGTTGTTTTAGACCAAAAAGCAGAAAATGGTCAGCAACAAGCCTTTAATCAGGTTGGGCTCGCAAGCGGTCGAGGTACAGTCGTACTGGCTAATGATAAACAAGTTAATCCAAATAATATCTACTTTGGTTTCCGTGGTGGTCGTTTAGATCTTAATGGTAATGCATTAAGCTTTAACTATATTCAAAATGCAGATGATGGTGCAAAAATTGTCAACCACAACAAAAATAAAACCGCTTCTATCACTATCGGCAAAGATTTGGCTGAAAATGAATTAGAGTGGGTAAATTGGAGCAAAAAACCAGAAACGGCTTTAGGTATTTATGAGTATATCAATACACATAGAAATAACCGTACCGATTATTTCCGTTTAAAACCAAATGGCAATCCAAATCAGTATTTCCCACTTGACCAAAACTCAAGCAATGATTGGGAGTTCTTAGGTAGTAATAAAGCAGAAGCCATCAAAAAAATGAGTGCGGCGCATTCCATGGCAACATTCAGCGGTACGTTAGGCGAAACGGATAGCAACCGTCCAAACGGTGGATTAAATGTGACCTTTAACCCAAGTAATTCAAATGGCTTGTTATTACTAAACGGTGGGGCAAATTTAAATGGCAGCCTAAACGTTGAAAAAGGCAGTGTTATTCTTTCTGGTGTGCCTGTAGCACACGCTTACGATTATCTAAAAAATAAAGAAGTTGTAAGAGAAAATGAATGGACTGACCGTCAATTTACTGCTCGTGAATTTAACGTCGCTGGCAATGCAAAACTTGAAAGCGGACGTAATGTTTCTCAATTAAACGGTAATTTTAATGCTAAAGATCAAGGTCAAATTAAATTAGGCTTTGTTCAAGGTGAATCGAAAAACTGTATGCGCTCAACTCATACAGGTGAAACTAAGTGTGAAAACAACGCAGTATTAAGTCAGTCGGTATTCAACCAATTACCAACGACTAAAGTAACGGGTAATGTGAATTTACAAAATCAAAGTCAATTCCAATTAGGAAAAGCACATTTGGTTGGTCGCATTAACGCGGACAAACAAACCCAGGTAACCTTGAAACCAGAAAGCCAATGGACATTAACTGGCAACAGCAATGTGGGTAATTTATCACTCTCAAATAGCTTAATTACATTAAACCAACGTTATGATGAAATTGGAATTAACCATAAAGGCAACATTGATTTTAATGAGCTAACCATTAATGGTAATTTGACTGGTACAGGCTCTTTCCGCTTCTTAACAAATGTAGCTGAACGCCGTGGTGACCATATCGTTGTCAATGGTTTAGCGAATGGTGCATTCCAACTTTCATTAAAAAACACTGGTGCTGAACCAAATGAAATCAGCCCATTAAGTTTAGTGAAATTAAATAATCCGGGACAAAATAATGCGGACGCTCGTTTCACATTGGAAAACGGCTATGTGGATCTTGGGGCTTATCGTTATATTTTAGCGAATAACAATAACGACTATCGTCTTTATAACCCATTACGTGATGCGCAAGTAAACCACGGTTCGAGCACACAAACTCAAGAGCTCAGTCGAGAAGAGTATGAAGCTGTTCAGCGTCAAATTAAGGCAAAACAACGTGAGCTTAACGGTTTAAATGCGCAATATGAACGAGCCAAAAGACAAACTGATGCTAAAAATGCTGAAGTGAATAGACTGCAAAAAACAGTTAACCAAACAGATGCTAAATTGAAAAATGTGGTGGATCAATATAATGCGGTAAGCCAAAATCAAAAGGCAAAACGCAACCATTTATATCGCCAATATACTCAATTAATTAATACATTGAAGCAGCAAAATAATCGTTTATCTACAGCAAAAAATGTTGCGGCTGAATTATTAAAAACGCAAACAAATGCAACGAATTTAGTGGCAAAATTGCGTCAAGATATTACTAGCTTAGAAGCAAGTAAAGCTCCACGAAAAGGCAATGTTGATAAAGCTCGCGAGTTGTGTGAGGCACAAGGCGTTAGCCATGCTGTTTGTTCTAAAGTGTTGAGAATTGCAAATACAAGTGATTTAACTCGATTTGAAAATGAGTTAGATATTGCGATTCAACGTTTAGAAAATGCAGAAAAAGCACTTGCATTAGCGACGAATGATGGTGATGCTCAAGCTATTGCTTATGCGAAAGAAGCGGTAGAAAATGCATCTAAAGAAGTGTTAACGAGTTTAGAAAACAACTATGAAAGTTTATCTGAAATCGAGCAATTCTTAGCAGAAAATGAATCAAAAAATTCAGAAAGCACCAATGCTAAAGTCGCTGAAATGTTAGCAACAAAAGCAAATTTAGAAAACAACAAACCTCAATCTGCATTAGTGAGTCGTTATTCTAATACTGCATTATCTGAAATGTCAGCTAACGTAAATGTAGCGTTACAAATCGCACGTAATCTTGATCGTCATTTATTAAGTCAAGATAATTCGAATGTATGGGCAAATACCGAAGCAACGAAACAGAACTATCATTCTGATTTCTATCGCCCATACAAACAAAGCTTAACAATGACACAAATCGGTGTGGCAAATAATGTAAATGATAATGTACGAGTTGGTGCAGTATTATCACATTCTCGTGCAAACAACACATTTGCTGAAAACGTGAGTGGTAAAAATCGCCTAACAGCTTTAAGCACTTATGTAAAAGGTAATTGGAACAATGGCGTATTTGCTAGCCTTGACCTCGGTTATGGCCGCAGCCGTAATACCATTGATTTTGATGGTAAAAACAATGTGTTCCACCGTAGCTTATTTAGCGCTGGGGTAAATGCTGGCATCCAATGGGATTGGGGTGTAAACGTTCAACCATCTATTGGTGTACGTTATAACCGTTTATCCAAAGCAAATTATCATCTCGCTGAAGCAAAAGTTGAAAGCAAAGCATTAAATCTAATGACTTACCGTGCAGGTTTAGCGTTAAGCAAAACCTTTGATGTAGCAGGTGTAAAATTAACACCAAGCTTAGCATCTTACTACAATGATGCAACACAGCGTAAAATGGCTGTAAATGGTGCATTGTCAGTAAATAATATCGGTATGCAACAACAATTTGGACGTTATTTCAACCACGAAGCAGGATTTGCTGCTCAATTCAATCAATGGCAAGTTAGCGCACAAGTGGGGATGCTTAAAGGGTCTGATATTACCACTCAAAAATATGCTGCATTTAAACTGGGCTATACTTGGTAATTTGAATAATCCATTTAATGCTTAAACATTAATAAAAAATCTCCATTGGCTGAAAAAGGCAATGGAGATTTTTGTTACCATAAAAATTTGAATCCAAAAGAACTGCACTTTCAACAATACAATTCGCATATTATTTTCAATGATTTTCCCCCTATTGAAGCATAATTCCACCTATGTTAGGCTATAGGAATAATCGTCTCTCTCAATATTCTTTAACTTTTACGTTTTAATTATGACCACAAATACTCAACACTATACGATAAATGAAGGTTCATTCTCACTGCCTAATAACTGGCAAGACGAATCCCTCAATGTTTTTTCCTTCAACAGCCATTCAGGTGGAAACCTTGTTATCAATAGAACCCCCATTACTGAAGATATTTCTGACCAAGACTTTTATCAAAAAATTATTGAGCAATTTCGTCATAATCTCAATGGATATCAAGAAAATGAATGCCGAGAAGTTACCTTAGAGGGAAAGCCTGCTTACTTGCTAGATTATTACTGGGATACACCTGAAGGTCCAATTTATCAACTTTCTGTACTTTATATTGTGCAAAACAAATTATTAACTTTTACTTATTCAGCACAAGAATCTTTTTCTCCAAATAAAAAAGAAGCATTACTTACTGTTGTTTATTCCTTTAAAACCGCCTCAAAAACGAATTAAATTACGATGACAACACCTGCTATGCCAGCGGCTCGCGTTGGCGACCCATTTAAACACCGAAGCTTTATGGCAGCGTTGGCTGGTGCAGCAGCTGGTGCCATAATTGAGTTTGGGGTAATTTCTGCTTGTGGCTTCTTTTTAGGGGGAATAGGTGGTTTTGCAGCAGCAATGGTATTATTAAATACACCTGTTGTAAGCAGTACTATTGATAAAGTAAAAAGTGCGGTAGAAAATTTCTTTGAATCTGACGATCCTGATGGTTTCATTATCAAGGGTAGCATTAATGTATCCGTCAATAAAAGAAAACTTGCCTATGCAACACCGGCTGATGCAAAAGATCAAACCCCTACCATCAAATGTGATAACCATGGACCAAAAATTATCGCCCAAGGTAGTGAAAGTGTTTTTGTCAACGGATTCCCTGTTGCTCGAAAAGGAGATGGTACAAAATGTAGTGCAAAAATTAGTGATGGCTCTCCTAATGTTCATATTGGTTCAGGACAAGGCACTTATGCAGAGATGGAACCTGAATTTAATAAGCTTCAGAGATTAGCACTCATTGCGGTAGAATTTGTTGTACCTCCCACTGCGGCTGCAGGGAAAGGTTTACTAAAAGTTTTTAAAGCTGGTTTTAAAGCTATAGCAACTAAAGGCCCTAAAGCTGCTGCTGCAATGCTTGCCAAAAAAGCAGCCCGCTCATTAAACCCTAAAAACGCATCCGCTATTAAAAATTTTGGCTGTGCAAAGCAAGCTTTTAAAAACAATAAAGGGCTTAAGCGTTTTACTGAAGGCGGAAAAAAATGGGTAAAAGGTGACCCTATTGATGTTTTAACAGGGCAAGTAGTCGAACAGCGTGTTGACTTTACGCTTGGTCAAACCATTTCGCTTTCCTTTATCCGTACTTGGGCTAGAAGTAAAGAAGATCGTTTTGCTGATGGACTTTGTGGATGTTTTTGGGTTGATAACTTCTCCGAATCAGTCGAGCTTAGCCAGCAAGGTCAACAAATTAAGATTGCTACCGCAGAAGGAACCTATTTGCGTTTTTCCTTACCAATCGGATGCATGCAATCTTTTAACCCTGATCATCCACAATTTACCTTAAATCGCTATCGAGACTTTTTAGAGCTTTATGATCGTGAAGCGCAACTTTCTAAACGTTTCTATATCACAACAACCGCTTTTAATGACCACAACGATGACTTAGGCTTTCCTCTGCTTGAGGACGGAATTTATCCTATTTCTTATTGGCAAGATACCTTTGGCAATAAAGTTGAGTTTATTTACCAGAAAAAGCGTTTAGTTAAAATTAATCATTCTGATGGCATTGTACTTGCGCTTGACTATCAAACTCAGGGCGAAAAGCAATGGTTACACCAAATTCATCGCATTGATAACGGCTTAAATGAAATTCTAGTTTCCTATGTACAAAATGAACAAGGTCATTTAATTGAATCCGATGCCTTACTTGATTATCACCTGTTCTATACCTACGATAACCAAGCTAATCTCATCCGTTGGGAAGATAAGGATAGAACTTGGGTAGACTATCATTATGATGAGCATGGTCGTGTTATCCATAGCGTAGGGACTGATGGATTCTATCCTGTATGGTTTGAATATGCTGAAAATCAAACCAAGGTTCGCGATAGCAAAGGCTATATCACGGTATATGACTTTGACTCGCAGCTCATGAAGCCACTTACCATTACCTCACCAATGGGTTCGGTAACTCAGTTTGAATACGATCAATTTGGCAATCTTCTTTCGCAAACCTTTGCAGATAAAACCCAAGTTACCTTTGAGTATTTAGAAGACACGGGGCTTGTCAGCGTGTTCACTGACCCAATGGGAAATCAATGGACATATTCCTATAACGAAGAAGAACAACTCATCCGCATTGAAGATCCAATTGGACGAGTATGGACGTCTGTTGAACAAAAAACAGAAGAAAATTCGACCGCACTTTTCACCGCGCCAGATGGCAGCCAAACTGCCTTTGTGCGTAATGAATATGGTTTATTAACTCACGTTGTTTCCAAAGCAACCAAGCAAAATCCAGCACAAGCTCAACTTCAAGCGGCTTATCGTTATGACCCTCGTCATCGCTTAATCGAAACACAAGATGCCGAGCAACGTCGTATTCAGCTTTCTTATAATAATGAAGACCAAATCAGTCGCTTACAAACCGCAAGCGGTAAACATTGGCATTATGGCTATACTCATCATCAAAAGCTCGCACAAATCAATCGACCAAACGCAAGTCAGGAAAACCAAGTTTATGACCGTCATGGCAACCTAACCAAATACACCGATGCGAACGGTGTGGTGTGGCAATTAAAATACGGTGCATTTGACTTACTGATTGAGAAAATCGACGGTGAAGGCCATGTATGGCGTTATGACTATGACAAAGACAGTTTAAAACTAAGCAAAGTCATCAACCCAAAAGGAGAACAATATACCTACGCTTTTAACGCTGACGGACAAGTTGAAGTTGAAACAGATTTTGCAGGTAATCTCTGGAATTACACTTATGATGCTAATGGGGCGTTAAATACGCTTACTGATGGTGAAGGGCATCAAACGCAATATACATACAATGCTAACGGACAATTAATTCAACTCACTACCGTTGATGATGTAATTAGCTATACCTATGACAATGCGGGGCGAGTAACACAAATTCAATCCACAGACAGTACATTAACCTATGTATATGATATCAATGACCGGGTAATTGAAGAATCACAAAACAGTCATAAAATCTACCGCACTTTTGATGATATCAATCAAACAATCACCCGCTCGCTTTACCCAGCAGGCCAAGATAAGCCTATCACTACCCGATTCAAATATAATAATCTGGGCGAATTGGTAGAACTACAATTGCCAAATTGGGAAAATGAATCCCAACAAACGGATATCCAAGAAAAAGAACCCCATACACTACATTTCCTTTACGATAACGAAGGCAATGAAATCAGTCGCCAAAGCAACCTTGGCTTTATTCTCAATCAGCAATTCAATGAAATGAATCTGCCGATTCGTCAGCGTGCTGGTTATGAGCCAACACATCATTTTGATAGCCTAGCACTAAAACAAACCGGTATTGATAGCCCTACTTTTGCTGAGCTAAATCGTACCTATCAATATGATAAAGCCTTAAACACCATTGCTGCGAATGATGAAATCGAATCCTTGAGATTTGTGGTTAATGGTAATAATCAAATCACCCAAGTGGTTAATCAATATCAAACCCGTGAAAACTATCATTATGACCAAAACGGGTATATCAGCCGACAATATATTCAAGCTGATGATTATCGTTACCATGATGACCATCATGGACAAATTAAGATTGATAACCTGGATTTGTACCAACAAGGCAATAAACTCAATCGTATTGGCAATGATTATTACAGCTATGATA
>OGJD01001121.1_pt1 | contig 17459 bp, 20 predicted proteins | sample 1571971 | NCBI WGS metagenome assembly OGJD01 (sample SAMEA2582117, study PRJEB24529) | metagenome | biome: Human gut stool | place: China | collected 2011
AGTCGGAGCTGTTACAGGGAAACTCGCCTTAAATCTGATTTATTCAACAAAGCCATCTGTAGCACCAATCATAACTATCTGTTTTAGCAAGAATTAACCGCATTCACTAAGCTATAGTTGATGGCACAAACAGAAAGTTGATGCATGATGTTGCCATATATATGTCACAAATACGGCACAACGATCTTCAAACATATAGCCACACATTCACAGAAGAGCACAAAGCCTTGCAATCCAGTGCAAAGCTTTGTGCGCCTCAGTTTTGTCTAAGCGTTCTACTGAAAACATAGTAAAATCGGTAACGGCTGGAAATCATTCAATACCCGCACTATTGAACGATCGCCAGTTTGCTGCCGCCCTTTCTGCACAACAGATCTGCGGTACGCCTGATTCAGGCACAAACCTTTTGTCTGCGCAGGAATCTGATACCCAATAGAATCGGCCCCAGAAACGCAAAAGAAATAACCAAAATAATCAACCCAGGAAGCCAGAATGCAGAAATTAATATTAGTACCATAACTTCCCAGTTGCACAATCTCGCAGATTCTTCGTACATTCTCAAAACATATAATGTCGAAAAAACACATAAAGCAAATAAAATATAACTGATGATAATTAAAAGCATACATAATCCTTACACATAAGCTAATAACTGCGCTCACAGTTCAGAGTTCAGTTAGCCTTGAAATATACAGTATATTCTTATTGCCAGACAACACCTTATATGGTAGTTGCGGTTATTTTCTCAATTAAATTATGAAGATGCGGATAATGGCTACTGTTAGAAAAACTACATTACCATTCGAACATAACAGTTCACTTCAGGAGCAATTAGCCGGGTTCCAGACTACACGCCTTATCAACTGGCCTGTTCCCCCGGCGGTATAGGCCAGTCAGGTTTTTCGGGACCAACCCGCATCAACATCACACGGTACTTCTTCCATTCAGTTAAAGCGGTGGTTTCTTCTTCCGTCGCTATACCTGCATCAACAGCATCCTGCAACCAGTCCATTTCTGCATCAGCAATTGCGCGTAATGCTCTCTTTTTCTGCTCAAAATCATTTCTGGCTGCATCATTTTTAGCATCCGTATCTGTAACCCACGTAGAGCCATTCCATTTGTCATAGGGTGTTGATGGTGCAATGGTGGTCACGCTGTCGGGATAATTACCCAAAACCGTTAGCTCGACGGGTTGGCCTGTTTGTTTATCGTATACAGTCTCCCCCCGATGGTCGGAGATATATTCCCACCCGTCCAGGCTGGATGTACGACAGACGGCAAATCCTTCTTTTTTCTCGACCGGCTCATCAGTGCATGAATGAGCCGGAATACCTACTCCGACCGCAAGAAACTCAATTGCTGATGACAGATATTCCCGAGTTTTGCTGTCATAGTTATAGACCGTAATACTGCCAGCTTCTGTGGCAATACCGTATTTGTTCAGTATCGCTTTTGCCATTACGCAGCCCTCACGATGTAGTTGAATGCAATGTTGCGCGGACGCACAGCATCTCTTTGCTGCTGTATAGTTTTGGTAGTCATCCCAGTAGCAACACCAGCCCAGCTGGAGTCTCCAGGGGAAGTCCCGTCCAAATCATAAACAGTAGTACCAACCGCGCCCGTAGTGCTGGTTCCTGACACAAACCGTCCAATAGAGGATGCAACCTGTTCACTCAGTAATGTGCGTCCACTGTCAACACCCCGGCCATCATCCCAGCCACGAATAAATTCACCTCGTAAATCAGGCAAAATCCCGGATGGGTAAATAGCACCTAACTTGGGGAACATAATTTTATCGAACGGCGCACCGTTATATTTCAGCCAGCCCTGTGGGGGATTAGGAAGGGGCCACGGAACCGGTACGCCAACGGGCAGTGCTGACCCATCTCCCAAACCAAGGTATGTGAGAATGTCAGCAATAGTATTTTTCCCAATAATGTCACGGCCAACAGAAGTTAAATCAGTCTGCGCTGCTGTATCATTTCCAGTGAAATATGGGAGTTTATTTGCACCTGTTGCGAGCCCAGCTAATGCCGACAGCGTGGCATCAAGCGCCTGGAAATCTTTCCCGAAAGCGGTCCCCATTTTGGATATAAACCCGTTCAGGTCTCCATCATCAAGCACATCCAGCCCGCTTTTGTTGGCGGTGTACTGCGCCAACGCTGCCGCGATAAAGCTGGCTTGCCGAATAGCTTTGTTGACCTGTGCGCTGGATGCTTTACCTGCCGTAAACCCTGAAAGCAGAGCCGGAAGTGCTTCCCAGTCAGCTTGTGAGGTGACGTTAGCGTTCGGATCAAGCGCGAAAGGTTTAAAGTTGTTTATTGCCATTAGAGTATTGTCCCCCATGCTCCAACATCGAACCCGCCGATGTATTCGTTATCCATATCAAACCCAAAGAATTTAGAGCCTTCTGACGGTGTTTCTACCGAAGGCGTTTCAACACCCCCAGCCCATACGCCAGCTGCTTTAACGGTGAGATAACCCTGTTTGATAGCGGCTATCAGTTCGAGTGACACATCAGAAATATCAGTCTCGGGAAAAACCCAGACCGATATCGTCATGTCCTGGTTATCGACGATCTGCATCTTCAGTCCAGAGCCTGCGGTAGCAGCGTCAAGGATGGGAGGCAGAGAGTCGTTCCGACCATCCCAGTTGTTGATAGCGATTTTCGCTTTCAGAATGATGCGGTACGTCTCATCACTCAGCGTCGTATAGCCAGAATCAGGATCATATGGCCCTTGCCAGATGCCCTGGTCATATCCGAGCCCGTCAGTGTCCCAGCTGAAATAAACGCCGCTAATTGGCTGGCTGACTATACGACTACGCCCAATCCACAGGCCGAGGATATCGAGTTGCACGCCAACCGCCGTATCGATATCGAAGGCTGTTACAAGCCCTGACATAGTGCTGGACACATCAATCAGCGGGCGGGTGCTCAGATCTATATGGTCAAAAAAGAGTGGCTTGGTAGCATGGTAGTTAGTGATCAGTTCGGTGTATTTGCTCATGAGGTCACCGTGATAGTGACGTGACTCGCAACGCATGACGCAGATTCGTCATAAGCAATATCGATATTTCCGCTTGCGACTGAGTCAGAGGATTTACCGATGAGCAGCTCCTGAATGTCGTAATAGCGAGCACTGCCTCCGCTTACCACGCCAAGGTTTGCCGGGGAATAAATACGACTCAGCAGAACGTCATCGCCAATTGCCAGGCCATTTATATAATCGGCAACAGCCTGTTTTATCTGCTCGCCGATTTGAGATGTATACCCGGTAAAAACTTTCAGGGTAATGGCTACGAAAATTGGCACATCGGTAGAGCGTGAAAAACTGATGACGTGAGGATTACCGTAAGTATCCACCCTCGTTGTTACACCGCTTTTGAAACTCATAGCTGGCGACCGCCCGCACCGAACATCGTGATCAGCTGATAAAATTCAGCGCCATATCGGGTGTTATTCCAGAAGCCTGCGTCAGGGTTTAGCGTCGCGCTGGTGTCATAGCTGACGCTTACCTTGTCAACGGACTTGGAGGATTGAACACCATTGGTTGAACCGCCCGGGCCGCCAACCAGCATTGCCCGACTATCTGCCGCCCATAGCGTCATGTAGTGAGCCACGAACAACCCGGCAAAGTACGGAAACAAATCTTTGCCGGTGACGTTTTCGCTCAGCAGTTCATCGGCCAGATTCAGACGAAACTGGATTTGCGCTTCGGGATATTTGGCAGGGTCAGCAAACTGCGGGAAGTCGCGGCGAAAATCACTTACCGCTGGCAGGCTTTGATTCTTTGGCATTTTTTACCTCGTTGCGCGCGTCTGTGGCTTTGCCAACGGATACTTCCGCGTGCGCACGAGTGAACCAGTGCGTGGCAACGTCTTCCTCCACTGCATGACGGCCTTTAACAAACTCGCGCCGCGAACCGTCGGGAAGCGTGAGCACAAACGGGGTATGTACGTGTATTACTGCATTATTTTTTGCCATCGGGTCATCCTTAATGGCCCCGCCAGGGGGCCATGTGGCTGTTAAATGCCATCAACGTACGAAATGGTTTCTTTGTACACTGGCTCAACCGCACCCAGCTTGCCGTAGTAGGTCGCAATCTGATACAGACCGCGATACTGGATAGGAACGCTCTGCAACGGCACCAGCGGATAGCGGACGTATTTTTTATCGTTGGTGTACGCAACCATGCGATCCTTATTCCCCACACCACGGCCTTTCAGCCATTTAACCGCGCGGATATTCAGCGGAACACCGTTCTGGTGATAGCTGATGGTGTTGGTCTGAAGGTACGTCAACAGGGACTGGTTACCCGCAGATGAAACGATGATGCTGGACAACAGAGCAAACTGCTCTGGCGGGATCAGCAAATCACGCGGAACCACAGAGTAACCAGAAGCGGCCCACGCATCAGACAGCACCTGGTTAATGCTTGCGCGGATTTCGTCCGGTGTTGAGGTTGCCCACGTTTTGGCAGCGTTGTTGACAGGAACACCGTTCAGGGTAACAAGACCTTTCAGGTTTAATGCGGAATCGCCAACATACACCTGCTCGTCGTTGTCCATCTGCCATTTGAGCTGCATCCCGTCGTACTTCTGGGTGTCAATCGGGCGACCTACCTGCTGAGCTGCTGCCAGCTCTACAACGGTCCAGCCCAGTTCCATGCCCCAGAGATTCAGCGGGTTACCGGATTTGCCGATATCCACGTTTACGCCAGCAATAGCGGTTGAGTCTTTGCCTACCCAGTTTTTGCCATTCGGATTTGCACCAGTACCCGCAGCGGCGAAGCTGGTATTCGTCCAGCTGGAAATGTCATCTGCGATAGAGACATCTTCACGCAACTGAATATCGCGGGTCCAGGTGTACCCCACCAGTGGCAGGTTCAGCGTCTGGTCGAGTCGCTCCAGCTCCCCGATGAGAAAGGCACCAGAGCTGTCAACGGTTGCCTGATCAAAAGTAATCATTCGTCTGTTCCTTAAATCTTCCAGGAAATTTCTGCATTGCCGTTAGCATCACCGGCACCTGTGAATTCAGCGTTGGTCAGCACCACATTTTTGCCACTGACTGACGTGGACATGAATCCACCCAGCGGCACTTTGATGGATTCATCAGTGGAGACGACAACGTATACCGGGTCGCCTTTTTTGATGGTGCTGGCATCAAAATCAGAACCGAGATTAACGGTCACGTAGCCACGCTTCATGGCGTCGCCCGGGAAGTTCTTGCCTGTTCCCACCTGGCGAACCATGTCCGGCTGCGAAGTGGTCGGATAAGGGCGCACGTAGATCCCCTTCACCTTGTCTGCGGTATCACCATCTGCCAGCGGTACGAAAAAACCGTCAGCATCGTATTTACCAGCCAGCCCATAGGCAGCGAAGGCGTTATCGGATTTAAGGACCACCGGTTCGACGGTTAAGTCCTGCGGGCGAGAGACAGCCCCGGCAATGCCAACAGGCATCCGGTACAGAAATACATTATTCATTTTTTACCCTTTACGGTTTGCCCAGAATTCAGCGTTTTGTTTGTTCAGGGAAGCGATACTGGTCATGCCCATGTTTGGGCGCTGTGCATCGCCGGTGGTGGCGCGGGTGTTTTGCCCTTTGGCAATCTCAGACACGGCATTAAACGCCATGTTGACCGATTGTTTCGGTAATTTGCGGATATCCGCATCACCGACTATCTGGCGAACCAGCGTTTTGTCAGCAGAAGCCAGAACCTCGCGTTTGAACGCGGTCGGTTTCATCTTACGGCTCAGATCGATACCCGGAACGATAACTTCGGCACGCCAGGCTGAGTCACCAGTAATCGTGGTTTCCTCTTCATCGTCCTCGCCGTCACCGGTCGGATTATCGTCAGGCTTATTGTCGTTATCGCCCGTGGCATTTCCTTCCAGCTTAGCCAGCAGGGCTTTCAGTAATGTTTTGAGGTCATCATCACTGTCGCCGGTTGGACCTCCACCCATCTCTGGTGCTTTGTCCGGTAGTGGTTGCTGCGGGGACAGGTTGATGTTGAGATTAACGCCCTGCGGCAAATCCCCCTCATCTCCTGTAACCGATGCGGGAGCCGACTCCACCAGTTCGTTCATGGTGTCGGCATCTCCTGTCTTGATGGCTGCACGCATGCGGTTCCACCAGTTTTTCTTTTGATTTGCCATTGTGTCTCTGTCTCCAATTGCACAACGATTTCCGGCTCTGCCTTTGGGGACAAGAGCCACATGGTTTCCGGTAATATCGACCTGCTCGGCTTTACCTGGCTCGGTCTGCTCGTACTCCGCGTCATAGCCGCACGACACTTCACGCAGGCCATCTTCGATAAGCTGAATGGCGCTTTCGTCTTTGACGATAAGGTCTGCCAGCATCAAATCAGACTGGTCACCAGTCCCGCGCCGCACATTCTGAAGATGCCCGACAGCAAGCTCTTTCCAGTTCTCGGGATTTACCAGCCGCACATTCCCGTTTTCATCTTCAGGATGCAGGATCGTGATGCTCATCCCTTCGAATGAGGCGAGCGTGGCCGGATGGAATACCTGCTCAGGAGAACGCGTTACGACTATCTCACCGAGCTTGTCGGGTTTGAGGTTTGGCAGATCGGCAGCGCCGTAGAGCTGCTTACCCGTTCGACCTATCGGCACGTCTTTACACAACAGCGAGCCGTCAGCCAGCTGATAGCGGGTTTCCCCCAGCCGGGTATTGAAAAAATATTTCATGGTTTACCTGCGATTCAGGCGAGATAAGAATGAGGGTTGGGGAAGACGATTTCTTTGTAACAGCGGCAGTTCGGCAGCTCACCAGCGTGACCGGTCATACCGTCAAGCGTTGGAGGTCGGCCCCATTCGACAAACTTACCTTCCATCTCCCGATGAGAATGCCGGACGTCGCCATCTTCGGCTGTACGCCAGATATAACCATTCGAGCCGATTGACAGCGCACGCGCCTGATCCAGTGCACCGGTTGCGCGCCCAAGCTCAGTCCGGGCGATAAGGTTCGCTCGTGAGCGTGACACGTCACCGGAAGCAGCTATCTCTTTCGCGAATGGCTCAGCGCGGCCACCAGTCACAACTGCCTCGATGGCCTTGTTCTGAATGTCATACACCCGATCGGCAGCCTCAAGAGGCAGCGATTTGATGTACTTAATTTGCTCGGCAACGATGGATTTCATCACCTGGCCTACCGGGGCGCGGTCAACCATGTTGCGCAGCTCTGAGCTGATGTTCCGGCTGTGCTGACGCCACTGCTTTTCATTCTGGCGCGCTATGTCTGCGGTGAAGTTCTCAGCTACCTTAGTCGCCCAGGGGGTGATGATTTCGCTGTAGCGCTCCAGCGCATCCATTATTTCGGTGACGCTATCGTTTGAACCATCGTAGCGACCATTTACGATATCCCCGACCGCCCGCGCTATCTGCCGTAGGCTCGTTCGATATCGGATCTCCGCCTGGCGGCTCTGGCGGTTTGTCGCCAAGTTCGCCGATGCCTGGCGGCGCTTCGTCTTCGGCATTCTCGATATCCTCGTCGGTAATGGATGCCCCGATGCCGGTGACGTCAGAGTTTTCGCGCAGGTCGGTCATCGCCGCCTTACGCGTCATCAATCCGTCGCCCAGCGCGGTACTGATCGCGTTGGTGGTGTTTACGGCCACCGTTGATCGGTCAACGTCTGACATTTGCCATAGCGGGTTAAACTCAAACGTGAAATCGTCCGGCAGCGGCTTTCAGGCACTGCGTGAGATAGCAAAGCACCAGAGACTTACAGAAGAATCAGCGAGCTACGCAAGGACTAACCATGAAATAACACCGCCTCACACTCGGTGAGGCCTGTTCATTTCTCAAGATATCCAGACCTACCGCAATAATACCAACTCAATAAATGGAGATTCCAGGTGGAAGAAGAAATCTTCACTCGTGAAGAGGCAGCGTCGTATCTGAAGGTAGACAAAGGCACTATCACGCAGTGGATACGAAGTGGACGACTTCAGGCCGCAAAGATAAATCCAGATAAACCTAAAAGCCCATATCGCATTTGCAAGTCAGACTGCATTGCGGCGCTTAAGTCTGTGAGACACAATAGCGCGGTGAATGCGGTTGATGTGCAGGAGGTTAAAGCATGTCAATCAAACTACGCGGTGGCACGTGGCACTGCGATTTCGTCGCGCCAGATGGATCAAGAGTTAGACGCTCTCTTGAAACATCGGACAAAAGGCAAGCGCAAGAACTTCACGATCGTCTGAAAGCAGAAGCGTGGAGAGTAAAAAATCTCGGGGAATCACCGAAAAAGCTATTCAAGGAAGCCTGCATACGGTGGCTGCGTGAGAAATCGGATAAGAAGTCCATTGATGATGACAAGAGCATTATATCGTTCTGGATGTTGCACTTCAGAGAAGCCATTCTCTCTGACATAACAACAGAAAAAATAATGGAGGCGGTAGACGGGATGGAAAACCGCCGCCATCGCCTGAACTGGGAGATGAGCCGGGACAGGTGTTTGCGACTTGGCAATCCGGTGCCGGAGTATAAACCAAAGCTTGCAAGCAAAGGAACGAAGACGAGGCATCTGGCAATACTTCGCGCCATTCTCAATATGGCTGTTGAATGGGGATGGCTTGACAGGGCACCCAAAATATCAACACCACGCGTTAAGAATGGACGCATCAGATGGCTTACAGAGGAGGAATCGAAGCGCCTGTTTGCAGAAATTGCTCCTCACTTCTTCCCTGTGGTCATGTTTGCAATCACGACAGGCCTTCGCCGTTCCAACGTTACAGACCTTGAGTGGTCACAGGTCGATCTGGATAAGAAAATGGCATGGATGCACCCTGATGAAACAAAAGCTGGCAATGCGATCGGAGTTCCTCTTAACGAAACCGCATGCCAGATATTAAGAAAACAGCAGGGTCTCCATAAGAGATGGGTGTTTGTCCACACCAAACCTGCCTACCGAAGCGACGGAACAAAAACAGCAGCGGTAAGGAAGATGAGAACCGACAGCAACAAGGCATGGAAGGGAGCGTTAAAGCGGGCAGGCATTAGCAACTTCCGCTTCCATGACCTGAGGCATACTTGGGCAAGCTGGCTGGTTCAGTCCGGTGTCTCTCTTCTTGCACTTAAAGAGATGGGAGGATGGGAAACTCTCGAAATGGTTCAAAGATACGCCCACCTTTCAGCCGGGCATCTCACCGAGCACGCGAGCAAAATCGATGCGATTATAAGTCGCAATGGCACAAATACGGCACAAGAGGAGAACGTGGTTTACTTAAATGCTAGGTAACTTATTGATTTAAATGGTGCCGATAATAGGAGTCGAACCTACGACCTTCGCATTACGAATGCGTAAATTGATCTTGTAAAATCAATGCCTATCGAATTTAAATGGATTTTTTGCCACAATATTGCCACAGTTCGTTAGGAATCAGACAGAAATGGCGACTATACGCAAACGTGGTAACTACCAATGGGAAGCTCAAATCCGTAAACGTGGTTTTCCCTCTCAAACCAAAACCTTTAACACCAAAGTGGAAGCAGAAGCTTGGGCCAAAATGATCGAGTCAGAAATGGCGAGAGGAGTTTGGCTTAGCCGCAGCGAAGCGGAATCTACGACATTGTATGAAGCCCTAACGCGATATGAAAAAGAGATTGTTCCCGACAAAAAAGGGGCAGTGCAAGACCGATCATTGGTGCGGATACTAAAAAGCACTCAGCTGGCGAAAAACTATATGGCCAGCATCAGGAGTGCCGATGTCGCCAAGCTGAGAGATGAATGGTTGAAAATCTATGCTCCTGCAACCGTTTTAAGGCGTTTGGCCTTACTTTCTCATGTATTCAATGTTTCGCGGAAAGAATGGGGCATGGAGAGCCTGCTGAACCCCGTAGAGGCCATTCGCAAACCCCAACCCAAGAACTCCAGGACCAGACGCTTGGAAGCGCTGCCTGTAGTTTCTGAGAAAACCTGTGTTACGTCAGGAAAGGAAATAGCCAACGAGATCGAACATATCATCGCCGCAACACATTCATTAGTATTGCCAGCAATCATTCTTCTGGCGTTAGAGACAGCCATGCGCCGTAGCGAAATCGCAGAACTTCGATGGCGCTTTATTGATCTTGATCGGCGAGTTGCACATCTGCCGGATACTAAGAATGGTAATGCCCGCGATGTCCCTTTATCAACGAAAGCCATTACGATACTGTCCAGTCTCAAGGAACATTCTAAGCCAGCTGCTGATAAGGTTTTTGATATGCGTGCAGACGCGATTACCCGAGCTTTTGACCGAGCTGTAAAACGAGCCAGAGAACGATACGAGAAAACAAACTCATTATGTGATGAATCTTTCCTTAAAGATTTAAGATTTCATGACCTTCGACATGAGGCAACATCTCGACTAGCTGAAATTTTCCCTATGCATGAACTAACCAAAATTACAGGACATAAAGATCCAAGAATGCTAATGCGGTATTATCATCCAAAAGCTGAAGATTTAGCGTTAAAGTTGAAATAAGGACGTTGTATGGAATATAAAAATAAGTTGGTTGACGCATCACCCAAATTAAACAACCATCAACTATTGGCTATAATATACTTAATACCTTTTGGATACTTGATTGTAGAAAACCCATTATGGCTAGAAAATATATACATTGCCGCTCCAATTTTTCTATCATCTATAGCTTTATTAACCAGTGTATACATAGGATATCGTGATTTATTAAATAAAGTATTTAATAATACAGTGGTTAAGTGGGGCGTAACTGGCTTTACATATTCAGTATGCTTATGGATCGCAAAGTTTAAGCTTGACATAGCTTATGGTATAGCCCCAGAAAATCTTAATTACTCAACATTAGCTTATGCTTTCATGCTCTCATTTCCAATAGGAGCAATGATTTGTGCAACTACAGTCTATATATACATATTTTTGCGAGAAGTATCCCCAGCAAAAATAGTAATATCCTCTATGATTTCAGTATATATTGGAAACTTGGCTCAACATCATATACAGGTGAACAATCTTCCTGAAAAAATAATATTGATAGGACTCATAATTATGGTCCCCTATAACATGGTCAATCTAGCCAGTTCATTAGTTATTAAAAGGAAATTTAATTTTAATCGTTTAGTATCAGGCTTATCCCTTTTTGCTGTGTCAGTTGCTCTTTTTATTATTAGCATGACAGCAATGAAATATATTGAAAGATTTCAAGAAAAGTTTATTTTTCTTGATGCAAGAACATCTACGACATGTGGTAGCCCAGAAAGCAAATCTCTTTATATTGAAAAAAATGAAAATCAGTGTTATAAAATATCAGGAAATAAATTCTCGGAGTTAAGACTAACTCTTGTAGATAAAAACATCCCGAATATAAATAATAAGGGCACTTCAACTTATGAACAAAAATAACCCTGCTAATTCATTTTCCATAGAAGCAAGGAAAGAAGCTTTTCGGAGAGCTGAAGCCAGTCTTTTTTTATCAAGTAAAGATCCCAAAGGCTCCTCATTTTTTAATGAAATAAAAAATAAGGTAATCAATGGAGAGCTAACCTATGAAGAGGCAAAGAGAGAAGTGTTAAATCATCACATTGAACAATCTAAAAATAAAATTAAAAAAGGCTAACATCCAGTTAGCCTCTTCTCACTAGTGAGCCATTTTATAGTCCCTTAGCGCATTTTTAAGTAACTCAGTTTGCTTATCAGCATCATCATAATTATAAATGCCGGTAGCAGAATAATATTATTCGATACATAGAATATTTATCAATGGTTCACAAATCTCTTTAATAAACTCTTTGTTGTTATCGGCAAAAATAATTTTTATTCCTTCCAAAACAAAGCTATTATAATCAGCCATTATCCACCTCCTTACAGGTGTTTAGTGGAAGCGTCAGTTAACGTTACCGCGCTAACTGACGCGTCTAAATCAAGATTTTTTACTGCCAGTTAAACTATCACCCTCAAACTCATCCTGTTCGTGGTTACTCTGACGATCGGCTGTGTGTTTACGTATTTGATTCGCTATTTCCCCACCAACGGTCTGTTGTGATCGGATAGAATTAGTACTTCCCTTCATCATCTGATACTCCGCAGCTCCATTAGACAGCCCGCTCGCCATGTGAGAAGCCATGCGGCCAGCTCGTGAGAATGATGAAGCAAACCCCTGGCTTCCTCCGCTGGCGCTACTTGTATTACTCCCTGCAGACGAACCACCGGAATTGCCTGATGGTTGTCCTCCAGAAGTATCTACGGAACCGGTATCTTCCCCGCCGCCAAATCCTCCACCTGAACCACCTCTATCACCAGAACCAGATTCTTCGGCCATCGCCGCTTGTGCAGATTCAAATGCTGCTTTTAGAGCGGAAGCACCACCACTGACTTGAGCTGTAGCGCTCATTGCCATTGCCCCAGCGCCACTCATTGCAGTAGTAGCAGCGCCAGTAATCATACCTGCTCCAAACCCACCAATCCCTTGTAAGGACGCTCCTCCTACAACGCCTGATAACAACAACGGTAATTTATTCGTCAATACTAAAAGAATGATTGACGCCAGAAGTAAAACAATAAGACTATTAAGATCAGGAATATCATTTTTAATAATAGAAAAATACTGATCTATAAATGATTGCCCAATCCCAATAATTAATGTCATCGTAAACAACTGAATACCAATCGATAATACAGTGCGTAAGTAATTTATTGCAATATCAGAAGTCCATTTCGAGCCACCAAACCCAAGCAATATAACTCCTGCATAACACAACACCCATGCAGAAACTAACATTACTAGCATATTTATCGCGATAAGTGCCATTACGACTAATACTATTATCGCGACGGTTATCATAATGGTCGAAATCATTGGTGACCAAATTGATGCTGCTGAACTGACCTTTGTTAATATCACAAAGGCTATGTCAACTATGCTTGAGGGTGAAATACCAGTACTTGTTCCTAAAGCATTTGCTGCAAGTTGTCTCATTGAGTTAATTATAGATTGTGATATGGCTGGGCCGTTGATTAAAAGATAATAAAAAAAACCAATCACGGCAAAAAAACGAACTATCTCTGCAAGTGCACTGGTTAAACCTTCTCCTTGCATCGCCAACATACCAAATGTCCAAACCATACTTATTAATACCAGCCCCCAGAAGAGCCAATTTGCATAATCACCAATTACTAATGACCATGTGCTGGCTACTTGCTGAAACTTATCTAATAACGTATCAAGTAATCCGCTACTATCTAATTGACCAGCATAAGCATTTACAGAAAACAAAAAAATCATGCCGAAAAAAGTGAGTTTGCTTACTATTCTCATAATTACCATTCTCGCTTAGGGCTAGGATTGTTATTACTGCGCAGGGCACATTTATCGTATTTATGTTCGTTCGATTTATTCTCTGGCGTCGATAAACAATCTTCATCTTTTTTATCGCAAGAGCATAGAATCAATGAAATGATTAGAATAAAAATGACCAAAATTTTATCTTTCATTCAGCTATCCCTCACCAAATTCGCTTCGGGCTTGGCGTGTTCTCGCCAGCTAACGCTTTTTCATCAGCGACTATTTGTTGGGCTTCTTTATCAGCCTGAGCCTGTGCCAGTGTTGCTGCAGCGTTTTGTTGGGATACCAGAAGCGAGCGGATTTGCAGCAACTGGTTCGTTTGAGCACTGGCAAGCTGGTTAGCGGCCTGAATAGCTTCCATTTGCCCTTGTGCGCTGGTTGCCTGAGTTTGCAAATCTGCAAGGTTATCAGCATCGCTTTGCAGTGTTTCCTGCTGTTCGTCGAGAGCCTTAAACACGGCGTCATTGGCCTTTTTACGTGCCTCAGAACTGTTCTGTTCAGCTTTGCGCAGTGCGCTTATTTGATCCGCAGTACAATCAACATTACTGTTAAAGCACGGTGCTGAGCGGTAGTAATTCACGTCCTGATAACGTTTCAGATATGAATCAAGACTCCCGGCTTGATTTTTGTAGTAATTAAGAGTGTCCTGCGCCTGCAACAATTTGTTGATGGTTGAATTGGCCTGATCCCAGATATAGGCTGCAGGTGCGACTGTATTTTTGAGCATGTTTTCATACTGTTGCAGCTGCGTCTGGTACTGCTGGATCTGTTTTGCCACAGCCTGAACGTTGTTGACTGCGCTGATTGTGGTCTGCACCACATTAGTACCATCGATTACAGGGATACCGGCTGTCGCCGGTAATGCCATGATGGACGCCAGGAAGGAAGCTGATAATGATTTTTTAGCTGCTAAAATCCCTCTCAGTGATGAAAATACTCGGAGCATTAACTTCATTTGCTCACCTCAAATTTAACTGATTATTAATATTGAAAACTCGTACTTTTAACAAATACAGATATTTAGGAAACCATAAATTTATTTATCCAAGATTCTATCCATAATATTTCTTAGTTCTTGTCTGGTTGATTCTATTTTAGCAAGCAACGTTTCTATCAATGAGGGTGAAAAATCAACTGTGCGTGGATCGTTAGCTAACCACAGTTTAAGTAACCCACCAAGTCGACCAAGATCAGCATTTACTCGGCTAAGCTCTACAACCTGTTCAATATCTACCATAGACTCAACCTGATAACCCATTGCTACTTTACGAATGAAACTCGCTACACTTAAGCCAGATGCTTCTGCATTTTCCTGGATTTGCGCTTTTTCATCTGGCAAACAATAAACTTTAATTGGTGTACTATTTTTTCTAGTCTGAGAAACGGTCATATCATTCTCCATACAGGCGGTAGCCGATCAGCCTCGCAGAGCAGGACTCCGTTGAGCAGCTCAGCTGCGAATAAGAGAAGGTAAAGTAGAAGCACCGTTTACGGTGGGCCTACTTTACATGTCCTGCCCTACATTTGCCGTTGTGAATCTGTGTACGTATTGTGTATTCCTGTGTACTCAGTGTGTTTTCGTAAAGCATTTGTGCAGTATTAGTCGTGTAAAAGTGTGCAGCATATGTGTTTATTGAAAGGAAACTTATCTGAATACCCCAAGGAATATTTTTATTCTCGCGGCTTGGGTTTTAGCGGCCTGCCACGTTTCCTTTGAAACCTATTTATCTCTTTCGCTATATCGTCATTTTCTGTCTTTGACTCAACAGATTTATCTATCCAGTCCTTAACATCCTCTCTACGCCAGAGAAGACGTTTATTACCGGGAAGACGGCATCTTGGTGGAAGACATTTTGGATTTCGTGTTGCATCACTGCGGATACTTTTTACAGTTTTCTTTAATGCAAAAGCCAACTCTTCAACGGTTATAAGTTCTGGCATAACTGATTTCATCGAAGAACCCATCTCTCAGTAGAAATTTGAGGATTTTAGCGGCTAAAATTTTAGGCGCTAAAGTTTGCTAACCAACGTTATGAATTGAGAATAATTAAAACTTACTGCCAGAAAGAATAATGTCAACAGGGTTTTTATTCATCGGGTTCTTACTTCATATGAAATTGGTTTTATTTACCAATTTCTGAATGTCACTAAGGTTTTAATAATTCCTTTAATCTTTTTGGTTATATATAAGGTTAAAGATCAGGTTAGAGGGGGGTGGAAAAGCGATATATTTATTTGTTTATTATAACAATTTTAAATTATACCCGTACCTCAAATGTCATGGAAGCGTACCTCATATGTCATAAAAGCGTACCTCATATGTCATATAATAAAAAATTAACAAACAAGTTATGCACAATATTATCAACAGAATCTGTGGGTAAATGCACAGATTATACATGATGAAATAGATTGTTTAGCTAAACTAAATAGCAATAAATAAAATGAAACAAAATGTAAATAACAGAGGATTGTAGATGACTTATAAATTTGGTTAGCTAACCTTTATAAGTACTACTGTTTGCAAATGATTCATTCCTGACAGCGGATATATCGAATTTGAGTAAGAAAAACACTTAAACCAACCTTACTCTATGATTTGTTTAGCTAAACAAATTACTATAATGAATCCGATGACGTTTAAAAAAAGGAGGGGGGATGAGGACGATAAATACTGCACCTTCAACTGTCGGAGAGATTTTATACGAAGAATTCTTGAAACCATTGGATATGCCTCCCGCAAGACTTGCTGAACTGATGGATACATCATATGAAAAAATTTTGGAAATAATAAAAAATGAGCGAAATATAACTCTTGAGGAAGCTTTTCAACTCGCGATAATTTTCAATACAGATGCATATTTTTGGGTGAAACTGCAAGAGCTACATAAGGCATGGTTTAATAAAAAAAAGTAATGGTATTCAATTAGATTGCTTAGTCCTAATACATAATATGCTTTGAATAATACTCATGTATTACTAGTGACTCATTAAAACATGATAACACCAGGAGGACTGAGGATTGAGAAATTTGATCCTGGATGATGGGACACAGTCCTGACCGGACAAATCATTTTAGCCGTGGTAGAGGCGACACTGAAAACCGACATAAAGAAGCCCGACTGGTAAGTTCGGGCTTTGTTTGACGCTCTGGCCTGAATGGAACATTCCTACATTAGACGTTAATATCTTACATCTAATTAGCCGCAAATACTAATGGATACATAGTTCCATTTGACTTGACTACCCATTTGCAGATTACTCCACCATCACTAATAAAATTCGACCACTTAGATTCGGAAGTGTCAGGCTGTAGGTCTTAAACCCGAAAGACTGTTTTTGGCCAGGAGCGGACAGTCCAACCCATCCCTGAAGAGCCTAGATTATATATGGTAATTCAGTCATCAAAATAACGTTGGTCACCATCACAAAATTCACATCCTCGGATATGGCTCAGTTCAGGAACGCTATCGCTCAGGTGACCGCAACAACCACATACATGAAGCTCGGTGTAATAGATGAAACACTGAGTGCAAAGATAGCCGTCTCCAAATTTACATACGCTTTCAGGAGTCATGCAATTGGTACATCCAGCAGGAAATACGGAGAGTAGCTGTTCATCCACACTGTGGAACAACTCCTCATCCAGCAGTTTATACCTATCCGAAGTGTAGTCGCAGTGTTCGCATTCAAAATCACCATCTCCCTCAGGTAGCAATTGAGGTATTTCGCAGTCTGGACAAACCAGGGTAATTTGCCTTACAGCACTGGTGCAAACCTTACACCGCGTAACTTCAAGCTTACGGTTTTCATTACCGGTCGTTTCAGTCCCTGTTACCGTCGCATGCTGATGGCACTCATTGCAGTTACCGATTTGAATATTCTTTTCAGAGAGCTGCTCGAGTTCAGGCTTAACCAGTTTAAACCGCACCTCGGCATAAAATTTGTTTCCCCTAATCAGACGAGTTTCACCGAAAGCCAGCTTCCAATTATGTTTGACACCGAAGATAACTTTCCATTCATCCCTTAATAACCGGTTCAGGGCAAACCAAGCGTCAGCTTGTTCTTTGAGTATTTGACGGGCTTTGTTGAATAAATCAGATTTAAGGCGAGTTTCCCTGTAACAGCTCCGA
>OGJD01001130.1_pt1 | contig 17337 bp, 13 predicted proteins | sample 1571971 | NCBI WGS metagenome assembly OGJD01 (sample SAMEA2582117, study PRJEB24529) | metagenome | biome: Human gut stool | place: China | collected 2011
TACAGTAGAGGGATAGCGGTTAGATGAGCGACCTTGCGAGAGAAATTACACCGGTTAACATCGAGGAAGAGCTGAAGAGCTCCTATCTGGACTATGCGATGTCGGTCATTGTTGGCCGTGCGCTGCCGGACGTCCGCGATGGCCTTAAGCCGGTACACCGTCGCGTACTATACGCCATGAACGTATTGGGCAATGACTGGAATAAAGCCTATAAAAAATCTGCCCGCGTCGTCGGTGACGTCATCGGTAAATATCACCCGCATGGTGATACCGCCGTTTATGACACCATCGTTCGTATGGCGCAGCCATTCTCCTTGCGCTACATGCTGGTAGATGGTCAGGGTAACTTTGGTTCAGTCGACGGCGACTCCGCTGCGGCGATGCGTTATACGGAAATCCGTATGTCGAAAATCGCTCATGAGCTGATGGCCGACCTGGAAAAAGAGACCGTTGATTTCGTCGATAACTACGACGGCACCGAGCGCATCCCAGATGTGATGCCCACCAAGATCCCGAACCTGTTAGTGAACGGTTCTTCCGGTATCGCGGTCGGTATGGCAACCAACATTCCGCCGCACAATATCACCGAGGTGATCAACGGCTGTCTGGCTTATATCGACGATGAAGATATCAGCATTGAAGGGCTGATGGCACACATCCCGGGCCCGGACTTCCCGACAGCGGCGATCATCAACGGTCGTCGCGGCATTGAAGAAGCGTACCGTACCGGCCGCGGCAAGATTTACATCCGTGCCCGCGCTGAAGTAGAAGCGGACGCCAAAACCGGCCGTGAAACCATTATTGTTCACGAGATCCCGTATCAGGTGAACAAAGCGCGTCTGATTGAAAAAATCGCCGAGCTGGTAAAAGAAAAACGCGTTGAAGGCATCAGCGCGCTGCGTGACGAGTCTGATAAAGACGGTATGCGCATCGTGATTGAGATCAAACGCGACGCGGTGGGTGAGGTTGTCCTGAATAACCTGTACTCCCAGACGCAGCTTCAGGTCTCCTTCGGTATCAACATGGTTGCGCTGCACCATGGTCAGCCGAAGATCATGAACCTGAAAGAGATCCTGAGCGCGTTCGTCCGTCACCGCCGTGAAGTGGTGACCCGTCGTACCATATTCGAACTGCGCAAAGCGCGCGACCGTGCGCACATCCTTGAAGCGCTGGCGGTTGCGCTGGCCAACATCGACCCGATCATCGAGCTGATCCGTCGTGCGCCAACCCCGGCGGAAGCGAAAACCGCGCTGGTTTCCCGTCCGTGGGATCTGGGCAACGTCGCCGCGATGCTGGAACGTGCGGGCGATGACGCGGCGCGTCCTGAATGGCTGGAACCTGAGTTCGGCGTGCGTGACGGTCAATACTACCTGACTGAACAGCAGGCCCAGGCGATTCTGGATCTGCGTCTGCAGAAACTGACCGGCCTTGAGCATGAAAAACTGCTCGACGAATATAAAGAGCTGCTGGAGCAGATCGCGGAGCTGCTGCACATTCTCGGCAGCGCCGACCGTCTGATGGAAGTGATTCGCGAAGAGCTGGAGCTGATCCGCGACCAGTTCGGCGACGAACGTCGTACCGAAATCACCGCCAACAGCGCTGATATCAACATCGAAGATCTGATCAACCAGGAAGATGTGGTGGTCACCCTGTCGCATCAGGGGTATGTGAAGTATCAGCCGCTGACCGACTACGAAGCACAGCGTCGTGGCGGTAAAGGCAAATCGGCAGCGCGCATTAAAGAAGAAGACTTTATCGACCGCCTGCTGGTGGCTAACACCCATGACACCATCCTCTGCTTCTCAAGCCGCGGCCGTCTGTACTGGATGAAGGTCTATCAGCTGCCGGAAGCCAGCCGCGGCGCGCGCGGTCGGCCGATCGTCAACCTGCTGCCGCTGGAAGCCGATGAGCGCATCACCGCCATCCTGCCGGTCCGCGAGTACGAAGAGGGCGTCAACGTCTTTATGGCCACCGCCAGCGGTACCGTGAAGAAAACCGCGCTGACCGAGTTCAGCCGTCCGCGTTCCGCCGGTATCATCGCGGTCAACCTGAACGAAGGCGATGAGCTGATCGGCGTCGATCTGACCTCTGGTCAGGATGAAGTGATGCTGTTCTCCGCGGCCGGTAAGGTTGTACGCTTCAAGGAAGACGCCGTTCGCGCCATGGGCCGTACCGCCACCGGCGTACGCGGTATTAAGCTTGCGGAAAACGACAGCGTCGTCTCGCTGATTATTCCACGCGGCGAAGGCGCGATCCTGACGGTGACGCAAAACGGTTACGGTAAACGTACCGCGGCGGCGGAGTATCCGACCAAGTCGCGTGCCACCCAGGGCGTTATTTCGATCAAAGTCACCGAGCGTAACGGTTCCGTGGTCGGCGCCGTGCAGGTGGATGACTGCGATCAGATCATGATGATCACCGACGCCGGGACGCTGGTGCGTACCCGCGTTTCCGAAGTGAGCATCGTGGGCCGTAACACCCAGGGCGTGATCCTCATCCGCACCGCGGAAGATGAAAACGTGGTGGGTCTGCAGCGCGTGGCTGAGCCGGTGGATGATGAAGAGCTGGATGCCATCGACGGTAGCGCGGCGGAAGGCGATGACGATATCGCCCCGGAAGCGGATACCGATGACGACATCGCCGAAGACGAAGAATAATCGTCCGAGGTAAATGTTCTGGAAGGGCCGGGTATTTTCCCGGCCCTTTTTGCATTAACATTGCGGCAAAGCCGGTTTACCGCTACCTTAACCGCATTCTGTTGAGTCCCTGACGGCCGAGCATCGCCACATTGAAATATCTTGCCTCTTTTCATACAACCCTGAAGGTTTCACGTTATCTGTTCAGAGCGCTGGCGGTATTGCTGTGGCTGCTTATTGCGTTTGTCTCTGTGTTTTATATCGTCAACGCGCTGCACGAGCGGGAAGCCGAAATCCATCAGGAGCTTAATCTCAACGCCGATCAGGCCCAGCGCTATATCCAGCGTACCGCGGATGTAATGAAAGAGCTGAAGTATGTCGCCGGTAATCGCTTGTCGGCAGGGGACGCGGTAGCGCAAGGGCAAAACGGCGATATGGCGGTGCCCAACTTTGAACCCCTGTACCCCGATTCCGACTGCAGCGCGATGAGCGCCACCTGGCGTAATTCGCTGCAGTCGCTGGCATGGTTTATGCGCTACTGGCGGGATAATTTTACTGCCGCCTACGACCTTAACCGCATCTTTCTCATCGGCAGCGATAACCTCTGCATGGCCAACTTTGGCCTGCGGGACGTGCCGATTGAGCGCGATCAGGCGCTGAAAGTCCTGCATCAGCGCATAGAGCAATATCGCAACGCGCCGCAAAACGAGCGCGGCAACAACCTGTTCTGGATAAGCCAGGGCGTTCGCCCCGGGGTGGGCTATTTTTACGCCCTGACGCCGGTCTATATGGCCAATCGCCTGCAGGCGATGCTGGGCGTGGAGCAGACCATCCGCATGGAAAGCTTCTTTACGCCGGGCAGCCTGCCGATGAGCGTGACGATCTTTGACGATAACGGCCAGCCGCTGATTTCGCTGGCCGGTGCGGAAGGTAAAATCCAGAGCGAAGCGAAGTGGATGCAGGAGCGGATGTGGTTTGGCTACAGTTCGGGTTTCCGCGAGCTGGTGCTGAAAAAAAGCCTCTCGCCGTCCTCCCTGAGCATCGTCTATTCCGTCTCGGTAGATCAGGTGCTGGAGCGGATCCGTATGCTGATCATCAATGCTATCGTTCTTAATATCCTCAGCGGCGCGATGCTGTTCGCGCTGGCGCGGATGTATGAGCGGCGCATTTTTATCCCCGCGGAGAATGACGCCCAGCGCCTGGAAGAGCACGAGCAGTTCAACCGCAAAATTGTGGCTTCTGCCCCGGTAGGGATCTGTATTCTGCGCACTGCCGACGGGACCAATATTCTCAGTAATGAACTGGCGCACAACTACCTGAACATGCTGACCCACGAGGACCGCCAGCGGCTGACGCAGATCATCTGCGGCCAGCAGGTCAATTTTGTCGACGTGCTGACCAGCAACCATACCAACCTGCAGATTAGCTTTGTTCATTCACGCTATCGCAATGAAAACGTCGCCATTTGCGTGCTGGTGGACGTTTCCGCCCGCGTGAAAATGGAGGAGTCGCTGCAGGAGATGGCCCAGGCGGCGGAGCAGGCCAGCCAGTCGAAATCGATGTTCCTGGCGACGGTTAGCCATGAGCTGCGTACCCCGCTGTATGGCATCATCGGTAACCTCGATCTGCTGCAGACCAAAGCGTTGCCGAAAGGCGTCGATCGCCTTGTGACGGCGATGAACAACTCCTCCAGCCTGCTGCTGAAAATCATCAGCGATATTCTTGATTTCTCGAAAATCGAGTCCGAGCAGTTGAAGATCGAGCCGCGGGAGTTCTCTCCGCGCGAAGTCATGAACCATATCTCCGCTAACTATCTGCCGTTGGTGGTGCGCAAGCAGCTGGGCCTGTACTGCTTTATCGAGCCGGACGTTCCGGAACAAATGTCCGGCGACCCGATGCGCCTGCAGCAGGTGATCTCAAATCTGCTCAGCAATGCGATAAAGTTCACCGATACCGGCTGTATTGTCCTGCACGTCCAGTGCGCGGGGGATTATCTGCAGATTAGCGTTCGCGACACCGGAGAGGGGATCCCGGCGAAAGAGGTATTGCGCCTCTTCGATCCTTTCTTCCAGGTGGGGACCGGCGTGCAGCGCAATTTTCAGGGCACCGGCCTTGGCCTGGCGATCTGTGAAAAACTGATCAGCATGATGGATGGCGATATTGCTGTCGAAACCGAGCCGGGGATGGGTAGCCGCTTTACCATCCGTATTCCTCTGTATCGCGTGCAGAATACCTCACCGGTGAGCAGAGACGGTTTCGCTGGCAAGACCTGCTGGCTGGCGATTCATAACACTTCGCTGGCGATGTTCGTCACCTCGCTGCTCAGCTACCACGGCCTGACGGTCCGCCGCCATGCCGGCGAAACGCCGGACGCCGAGGATGTCTTACTCACTGACGATGAGGCGCTGAGCGGATGGCAGGGAAGGGCCATGGTCATCTTCTGTCGCCGTCATATCGGTATTCCGCAGGAGCGGTCCGCCGGCGAATGGCTGCACAGCGTGACGACTCCCCACGAACTGCTGCCGCTGCTGGGGCGTATTTTCCATGTTGCGCTCGCCAGTGCGGAAAATAGCCCGGCGCTGATGGCCCCGGAGGCGCAGGCCGGCAATAACGACGACATGATGATCCTCGTGGTCGACGATCACCCGATCAACCGCCGCCTGCTGGCGGATCAGCTGGGGTCGCTCGGCTACCAGTGCGTGACCGCGAACGACGGGATCGACGCGCTCAACGTCCTCAGCAAGCAGCACATCGATATCGTGCTCAGCGACGTCAACATGCCTAATATGGATGGTTATCGCCTGACGCAGCGCATTCGTCAGCTTGGCCTGACGCTGCCGGTGATTGGCGTAACGGCCAATGCCCTGGCGGAAGAGAAGCAGCGCTGTCTGGAATCGGGGATGGACAGTTGTCTGTCCAAGCCGGTCACCCTCGACGTACTGAAGCAAACGCTGACGGTATATGCGGCGCGGGTGCGTAAAGGGCGGGAATAATGGGGAGCTCCGTCTCGCCGGGGCGAGACGGAGAGGGCGAAGAGATTACTCTTTGTCCGTCGCGCTCAGCGAGACGGAAGAGAGGTAGTTCAGCAAGGCGATGTCGTTTTCGACGCCCAGCTTCATCATCGCCGATTTCTTCTGGCTGCTGATGGTTTTAATGCTGCGATTAAGCTTTTTGGCGATCTCGGTTACCAGGAAACCTTCGGCGAACAGGCGCAGCACTTCGCTCTCTTTCGGCGACAGGCGTTTATCGCCATAGCCGCTGGCGCTGATTTTTTCCAGCAGGCGAGAGACGCTTTCCGGGGTGAATTTCTTCCCTTTCTGCAGCGCGGCCAGCGCTTTTGGCAGGTCGGTCGGCGCCCCCTGCTTGAGGACGATCCCTTCGATATCCAGATCCAGCACCGCGCTGAGGATCGCCGGATTGTTGTTCATGGTCAGAACAATGATCGACAGATCCGGGAAGTGGCGCTTGATGTATTTAATCAGCGTGATCCCGTCGCCGTATTTATCACCGGGCATGGACAGATCGGTGATCAGCACATGGGCGTCCAGCTTCGGAAGATTGTTGATAAGGGCCGTGGAGTCTTCAAACTCGCCAACGACGTTCACCCACTCAATTTGCTCAAGTGACTTACGAATACCGAACAGTACGATCGGATGGTCATCGGCAATAATTACGTTCATAGTGTTCATGTATAAGGCTACCTTCTACAGCAAGCTCTTGACGTAAGCGTCAATGTCGCTGATATATTTTTCTATGCCTTGCGCATCCTTTTCGCGAATCAGATGCTCAAGCGTTTCACATAACTGCTTGCCGGGTATCAGATTAAGCATAGCAAATGCCCCTTTGAGGCGGTGGGCGGTTTGCGCCAGAGCAGCAAAATCGCCCGCTTCGATTTCAGTATACAATCTCTGAACATCATCCGGTACCGTATCGGCAAACAGTGCGTAATAGCCGCTGGCATGGAGTTCGGCGTTACTCTCGTTTCCTGAGGTGACGGGCTGAACCGCCTCCTCCGCCAGCTGCTGCTCAATAAGCTGCAGGATAGCCTCCTGCATCGCCGTGCTAATATTAAAGTTGACCCGCAGTTGGCCCGGGCCGATCTTGCGTATCCCGACCTCATCATCGCTTAAAAGCAAGCCTGAAGCAGTAAGATTAGACGGATTATCCGTTAAATAAAGATCAAAGGCTTGACTGGTCGCCCGATCGTCCGGTGTGATGCAGGACGCTCCCCAGCTCTCCAGCTGGCGAGTGACAATCCGCCGCACTTCGCTGGAAGTCACATCCAGCAGGACGATAACGTCATCCAGCAAATGCTCTCCCGCCTCTGGCGCCTCTTCGCTGGCCGGCATTTTCAGATGCAGGGTATAGCGCGTCCCCAGCGACTCCCGGGCTTTAATGGTCAATTGCCCGCCCAGCTTGCGCGTCATGCGGTCGCATAGCCAGAAGGTAAGGGCGTTTGCTTTGCCGTACAGGTCGCTCTGGGTCTCGTTGAGATACGGGAAGTGCATATTGTCGATCTCGTTTGCCGAGACGCCGTTGCCGGTATCCAGAATGCGGAAGGTCAGGCGATCGCTGGCCGACTCATCCTGACAGACGTCGAGGGTGATCTTGCCGATAGGCGTGGTGGTCACTGAATACTGGATTAACAGCACCAGCGTGCGCCGCAGAGCTTCACGGTCGCCATAGCGCTGCTCGCCGGCCGGGAGCGCATTGTTGATGAGCAGCTGCAGACCCTTGCGTTTCATCGCCGGCAGCACTTCCGGCACGACGTCGTCAATAAGCTCCTGCACCGAGAACAACGTCTGGTTGGTTTTCCAGGCATCGCTTTCCAGCAGATTGGCGAGCTGAATGTCATCGATGAGTTTGACCAGCTCATCGGCATGCTGGGCCAGCGTCCGATTCTCTGTACTACTGAGCGCCGCCGCCTCTGCCGCCAGCGTCAGCGCGGGCTGCTTCAGGGCGCTGCCGATGTGCTGCATAAAGGCGGCCCGTCCCTGCTGGTTTTTCTCATACAAGCGCTGGGCCTGCTTGAGCTTTTTATTGACCAGCACTTCGCGGTCCTGATCACGGATGATCAGGATCTGGGTGCGCGGCGCTACCTGGCTGCGATACTGGCGGATTTCATACTGCTCATTATTGACGGTGGCCTGAATTACCCCCTGATGCTGGTCCGCCATATTGGTGATGTTCTGCAGATTCAGGTGCGGAAGCAGATGGTCGGCAATTGGATTGCTGATAACCGTTCGGTTGGCTTCCTGATCGTGAACGAGCAGCCCCAGCGGCAGCAGAGAAACAATCTCTTCGTTAATGGCGCGCAGCAGACGCAGTTCGCTGTTGGCGGCGGAGGGGAGCCCGGCGCCAGACGAATGGCTGCGTCCTTTATAGTGGCGAAAGGTGGTAAAACCAAACAGCGCCAGCGCCAGCAGACCAATGTTGAGCAGCAGCGGCAGAAGAATGTTCTGCATGGACTCCAGCAGCATGGTGCTCATTGGTACCGTCCACAGCAACTGCATACCGGTGGTGCTGATGTCGGTGGCGATGTCAATCTGCATGCCGTTAAAGGTGATCCCGATATGATCGGCGCTCTCTTTATCCGGCGTGGTGGCGAGATTTTGCGACGGGTCAGGCTCGATACGGAAGCTGTCGATGGTCATGCCGGGCGGGATCAGATCGTTAATCGGCAGGTCGAAGGCGACCACCGTGGCAAGGTGTCCGGGCTGGTTGAAGGTGGTGCGTAACGTAAAATAGTGCGCGTTCTGCCAGGCGAGATGGCGCAGCGGCGAGAACGTCTCGCGCTCATCAAGGGTATTAGCCTGCAGCAGCATTTCCGCGCGCCGCGACTCCACGACGCTGCTGATCGTTGACTCTTTGAAGCTCGAAGAGAGGTCCTTCAACGGCAGGGTGGAGACCAGGATCAGACTATTGTCCAGGCCGTTGAGATAGTACATCGACCACGGAATGGTCTCCGCGCCCCACAAAATATCGAGATAATCGGACATTTTCTGCGTCATTTCGAGGGTGGAGCTGTCATGGGAGCCAAAGATCAGGGCTTCGGTTTTACGCCGGGGTTTCTCCAGGTAGTAAACGTCCTGTTTTAAACGCGTCTCCTGCAGACCGCCGCTTGCGGTGTTGACTGAGGTGGCGGCGATATTGTCGTAGATCTGCCAGGTGGCATAGCGCCAGGCGTCAATGCGCTGGTGCAGAGCGTGGGAGACATCAACCACCTGATAGCTTTTCTCCTTCAGCCAGGCATTGACGGCGCTTTGGATCATCACCCCCATTGTCGCCAGCAGGACAATAACCATCAAAATGAAGAAGCGGCTGATGTTGCCGGGGATCAGGGAGAATTTTTTCGGGGTCATCTTGTGGCTGAACGACTCATCATTGTTTGTAAACAGGATGTAGCGCCAGAGTAACTGGCAACAAAGCAGATGCTGCTGGCAGTATAAAGGCTAATGGCGTAAATCCATACTACAGATTGGTGCCAGCGGTGCGATGCCGCCCAGGAATTATCTTAGAAACGAAGCGTAAATGAAACCGCGCCGGGAAGGTTAACCGGCGACGATATTGACGGAAACAAAAGGGAAGAATCGCACGAAATAACAAGACATTGGCAGAATATGCACCACTGATGGCCTAATTGATTGATTAATAGTCGTTAGGGAATCATTAGCCGTAGCACAGATAAATTAAAGTTGTGTAAAGAAGGGTAAAAAAAACCGGATGCGAGGCATCCGGTTGAAATAGGGGTAAACAGACATTCAGAACTGAATGACGGTAATAAATAAAGTTAATGATGATAGCGACTCTTATTTTAGCCACCAATGATCATTTTGTTTTACCATTCAGTGCTATAGATATGTTGTTGTCTATCAATTTGATTATAAAAGGTTAAATATTTTTTTTGATGATTAGTGCGTATTTCCCTGACCATTTTGCGGTGAAAAAAGTTCCGCTGAATTTACAAATTGAAACATCTTGTGGGAACTTTGAAACATCTTAGAAGTTTTAGTATCATATTCTTGTTGGATTATTCTGCATTTTGCAGCACAATGAAATAGCCGACTGATTAGAAGGGTAATCAGTAAGCAGTGGCATAATAAAAGGCATATAACAAACAGAGGGTTAATAACATGAAAGTTAAAGTACTGTCCCTCCTGGTACCGGCTCTGCTGGTAGCAGGCGCAGCAAATGCGGCTGAAATTTATAACAAAGACGGCAACAAATTAGACCTGTACGGTAAAATTGACGGTCTGCACTACTTCTCTGACGACAAGAGCGTCGACGGCGACCAGACCTACATGCGTGTAGGCGTGAAAGGCGAAACCCAGATCAACGACCAGCTGACCGGTTACGGCCAGTGGGAATACAACGTTCAGGCGAACAACACTGAAAGCTCCAGCGATCAGGCATGGACTCGTCTGGCATTCGCAGGCCTGAAATTTGGCGACGCGGGCTCTTTCGACTACGGTCGTAACTACGGCGTAGTATACGACGTAACGTCCTGGACCGACGTTCTGCCGGAATTCGGCGGCGACACCTACGGTTCTGACAACTTCCTGCAGTCCCGTGCTAACGGCGTTGCAACCTACCGTAACTCTGATTTCTTCGGTCTGGTTGACGGCCTGAACTTTGCTCTGCAGTATCAGGGTAAAAACGGCAGCGTAAGTGGTGAAAACACCAGCGGCCGCAGCCTGCTGAACCAGAACGGTGACGGCTATGGCGCATCCCTGACTTACGATCTGGGCGAAGGCTTCAGCGTAGGTGGTGCAATGTCCTCCTCCCGTCGTACCGCTGACCAGAATGCGGCTGGCGTATACGGTGAAGGCGACCGCGCAGAAGTGTACAGCGGCGGTGTGAAATACGACGCGAACAACGTTTACCTCGCGGCGCAGTACTCTCAGACCTACAATGCAACCCGTTTCGGTACCTCTAACAACAAGCGTACCGACATTTACGGCTTTGCAAATAAGGCGCAAAACTTCGAAGTTGTGGCCCAGTATCAGTTCGACTTTGGCCTGCGTCCGTCTATCGCTTACCTGCAGTCTAAAGGCAAAGACATCGAAAACTTCGGCGACCAGGATCTGGTGAAATACATCGATGTTGGCACGACCTATTATTTTAACAAAAACATGTCCACCTACGTGGATTACAAAATCAACCTGCTCGATGACAACACGTTCACTCGCCAGGCAGGCATCGGTACCGACAACATCGTAGCGCTGGGTCTGACCTACCAGTTCTAAATCTTGTCTCTCCAAAAGCCAGCTGAACAGCTGGCTTTTTTATCGCCCTCTTTTACCCGCCAGACGACTCCCCGCCCGCTGCCCGCCGCAGCCAGTTTTGCAGCAGCTTGCCGTCCTCGGTCATCTCTGAATCTGAGCGCACGCAGAGGTAATAGTCGCGTCCGTCATCAATCGGTAGGTCAAAGATCTTCACCAGCTCACCGCTCTCAAGATACGGCGCAATCAGCGGCTCCCGCATCAGCGCACACCCCAGACCCGCCTGTACGCCCGCCAGCGTCAGCAGACCGTCCTCAAACATTGGACCGCTGCGGCGAACGGGACGCTTCACCCCCTGCTGTACAAACCACTGCGCCCACGTCGTGCGCTCCTCATCGTGCAGCAGCGGCATCTGCAGCAGTTGCTCAGGCGTGTCGATATGGCCGTGAATACGCAAAAACGCGCGGCTGCACACCGGCACCATCTGTCCGGAAATCAGCTTTTCACTCTGATAGCCCGCCCACTGCCCGTTACCAAAACGAATCGACATATCCGATGCGTCGCTCAGATAGTTACGATGGTTGGCATAGACCACGTTGATCTCGGTTTGGGGATTGGCGCGCATGAACGCAGGCAAGCGCGGGATAAACCACCCCATACCAAAAAGCGGGATCAGGCTGATGGTGACCTGACGCGTTTGCGCCTGCTCCGCCAGGTGCTCCGTCGCCTGGCGCAGCACGTTAAACGCCGCACGGATCGAGCGGTAGTATTCACGCCCGTGCTGGCTCAGCACCAGCCTGCGCCCCTGACGCTCCGTCAGCGGCATTTGCAGGTACCCTTCGAGCACCCTGAGCTGATGGCTGACGGCCGACGGAGAAATGTCCAGCTCCTGCGCGGCCAGCGTGACGCTGCCCAGCCGGGCAATGGCCTCAAAGGCACGCACAGCCCGAAGCGGCGGATCGTTTGCAAGGCGACTTTCTGCATACGCAGGCAGGCCAACCAATTGTTCTGTTTTATTCATATGTTGATTTCTTTAGGCTTTTCACCCAAAAACAGGTCTTCATTATATTTATATAAATCATAAAGATAGAACAATATCTATTTATCATAAGAAATAATAGATGTGTATTTTACAATTTTATTCATTTATTGGATGGTAGCCGCAGAACGAGCACTTTGCGGGTACAGACGTTGGATACACTCATACAACAACTGATCAACGGTGTGATGCTGGGAAGCATCTACGCGCTGATCGCGCTGGGCTATACCATGGTGTATGGCATTTTGCGCATTATTAACTTTGCTCACGGCGATATTCTGATGGTCGGCGCGCTCACCACGCTCTCCGCCAGTAATGCCCTGAATACCACTTTTCCGCATATGCCGCAGCTGTTGCAGCTCGGCGTTGCCCTGATGATTGCCATGGCCGTCTGCGCCCTGCTGGCGATGGCCGTGGAACGCTTTGCCTACCGTCGACTGCGCAACGCGCCGCGCCTCGCGCCGCTGATCTCGGGTATCGGCGTTTCGGTCCTGCTGCAAACCGTGGCGATGATTATCTGGACGCGCAACCCGCTGATGTTCCCGCAGATCCTGCCGATGGACCCTATCGCCGTCACGTCCGGCAGCGAAGCGCATCCTCCTGCCATCGTCACCGTCACCGGTATCGTCACCGTTGTCCTGGCGCTGGCGGTGATGACCGGGCTCTGGCTGCTGGTGGAATACACCCGTCTGGGGCGCGGCATGCGCGCCGTGGCGGAAAACCCGCGCGTGGCCACGCTGATGGGGGTTAACCCAAACGCCATCATCACCCTGACGTTTGCGATTGGCGGGGCGTTTGCCGCGCTGGCAGGCGTGATGATGGCCAGCAACTACAGTAACGCCAGCTTCTCGATGGGCTTTTTGCCCGGGATCAAGGCCTTTACCGCCGCCGTGCTGGGGGGCATTGGCAACATTCGGGGCGCCATGATTGGCGGCATTCTGCTCGGCATTATCGAAGCGCTGGGCGCAGGCTACCTGGGTGAACTGACCCACGGCGTATTTGGCAGCAACTATCAGGATGTCTTTGCCTTTATGGTGCTGATCCTGGTGCTGGTCTTCCGTCCGGCTGGCCTGCTGGGCGAGCGCGTGGCGAACAGGGCGTAAGGAATTCCATGACAACACTTCAACTCCAGACCCCGGCGACGACGCGCAAATTCTGGTCAGGCATGAGCCTGTTCTGCTTCGCGCTGCTGATTGCGCCCGTGGTAGCCACGCAGCTTGGCGGCAACTACTGGGTGCGCGTCATCGACTTCGCCCTGCTCTACATCATGCTGGCGCTCGGGCTTAATATTGTGGTCGGCTATACCGGCCTGCTGGACATGGGCTTTATCGCCTTTTACGCGGTCGGCGCCTACCTCGCGGCACTGATGGCCTCCCCGCACCTGCTGGAGGTGTTTCCGATCCTCGGCGTCTGGTTCCCGGACGGGCTGCACACCTCGTATCTGCTCATTATCCCGCTGGCCGCCCTCGTGGCGGCCGTCTGCGGGATTTTACTCGGTGCGCCCACGCTGAAGCTGCGCGGGGACTACCTGGCGATAGTGACCCTCGGCTTTGGCGAAATTATCCGCATCCTGATGCGTAACCTCGACCGTCCGGTAAACATTACCAACGGCGCAAAGGGCATTACCGGGGTGGATACGCTGAACCTGTTCGGCCTGAAGTTCAGCGGCGTATACCACTGGTTTGGTTTCAAAGTACCCGCGCTGTGGCTGTGGTACTACCTGCTGATGCTGGTGATTATCACGATCGTCTTCGTCTGCCTGCGCCTGCAGCATTCCCGTATCGGCCGCGCCTGGCACGCCATCCGCGAGGATGAAGATGTGGCCCGTGCGATGGGCATCAACGTGCGTAACTATAAGCTGCTCGCCTTTGCGATGGGCGCCTCCTTTGGCGGCGTAGCGGGTGCGCTTTTCGGCGCGTTTCAGGGCTTTGTCTCCCCGGAATCCTTCACCTTACAGGAATCGATTGCCGTACTGGCGATGGTGGTGCTGGGCGGTATGGGGCACATTCCGGGCGTGATCCTGGGCGCGGTACTGCTTACCGCCCTGCCGGAACTGCTGCGCAGCCAGGCAGCGCCGGTGCAGCAGGCGCTGTTCGGTACGGTGCTGATTGATCCTGAAGTGTTGCGACAGCTGTTTTACGGTCTGGCACTGGTGCTGGTGATGCTGGTGCGCCCGTCCGGCATCTGGCCGGTACGCCACAAGGAGGTGAAGGCATGAGTCTGTTAACCGTACGCAACATGTCAAAACGCTTCGGCGGGCTGACTGCCGTGGATGACGTTTCGATTACCGTGAACAGAGGTGAGATCTACGGGCTGATCGGCCCCAACGGCGCGGGAAAAACCACCTGCTTTAACCTGATCACCGGGCTTTATCCGGCGGACAGCGGCGAGTTTTCGATTGCCGATAAGCCCTACTTCCCGAAGCAGATAGAGAAAGTGACCGCCGCCGGGATTGCCCGCACCTTCCAGAACGTGCGCCTCTTCAACGAGATGTCGGTGCTGGAAAACGTGATGGTGGGCCGCCACGTGCGCACCCGTAACGGCCTGTGGGCCGCGCTGAGCCGCCATAAACGCGCTCGCGAAGAAGAGAAGCAGACCCGCGAGCTGGCCTGGCACTGGCTGGACTATACCGGCATTGCGCAGTTCGCCCACTATCGCGCCTGCGACCTGCCTATGGCCATCAGCGTCGGCTTGAAATCGCCCGCGCGCTGGCAACGGATCCGCTGCTGCTGGCGCTGGATGAACCCGCCGCCGGGATGAACGCGGCGGAAAAAGTGGCGCTCGGCGAGCTGCTCATCCGCATCCGCGATGACGGCAAAACCCTGCTGATGATTGAACATGACGTCAAGCTGGTGATGGGCATCTGCGATCGCCTGACGGTGCTCGATTACGGCAAAACGCTCGCCACCGGCACGCCGGAAAGCGTGCGGCGCGACCCGGCAGTGATCGCCGCCTGGCTTGGAGGTAACGCCCATGTCTGAATTACTGAAGGTGGAACGTCTGGACGTGCATTACGGCGGCATTCAGGCCGTACGCGATGTCTCCTTTACCCTGCGCGAGGGCGAACAGGCTACGCTGATCGGCGCTAACGGCGCGGGGAAAAGCTCCACCGTGCGCGCCATTACCGGGCTGGAAAGCTTTAGCGGCAGCATTGTCTTCAGCGGTAAAGCGGTACGTAAACAGAGCCCGGAGACCCTGCTTCGCGACGGACTGGTGATGGTCCCGGAGGGCCGCGGGATCTTCTCCCGCATGACGGTTCTGGAAAACCTGCAGATGGGCGCCTGGCTCAGGCGTGACACTGTCACCGTCAGGGGCGAGATGAACGAAATTTTCGAACGCTTCCCGCGTCTGGGCGAGCGCCAGCATCAGCTTGCCGGGCTGCTGTCCGGCGGCGAGCAACAGCTGCTGGCCCTTAACCGCGCCCTGCTCAGCCGCCCGCGCCTGCTGATCCTCGACGAGCCGTCAATGGGCCTTGCCCCGAAGATGGTCGAGAACATATTTGCCGTTATTGCCGGGCTGCGCGAGCGCGGCGTCGCCCTGCTGCTTATCGAACAAAACGCCCGGCTCGCGCTGGAAGTGACCGACAGCGCGTGGGTAATGGACAGCGGCAGCATTGTTCATCATGGCGAATCGACAGCGATGCTCAACGACGACCAGATTGCACAGATTTATTTGGGCGAAATGCCCGTTTAACCACACCAGCCAACATCAGGGAAATACAATGAAAACAGTAAAAATCAGTGCGCTCAGCGCCGCTATTCTCCTCGGCAGCTTTGCCTCAACGTCCGCGTGGGCCGCTGACGGTGAAACCGTGGTCATCGGTCTGGCAGGCCCGCTGACCGGCCCGTCTGCCCGTATCGGGAAAGATCTGGAGAACGGCGCGCAGCTGGCCATTGACGACATTAACAAGCAGCACCCGACCATCGGCGGCAAAGCGGTGACCTTCAAACTGCAGTCCGAAGACGATCAGTCCGACCCGCGCACTGCCGTAGCCGTCGCGCAGCGTCTGGTGGATAGCGGCGTGGCAGGCGTGGTCGGTCACTGGAATACCGGCACCAGCATTCCGGCGGCCCGCATTTATCACGATGCAGGCATCGCCCAGGTGGCGCCGGTCGCAACCGGTCATGCCTATACCCAGCAGGGTTTTGACACCAGCTTCCGCGTGATGGGCCACGACGATGACGGCGGTCAGCTCGCCGGTCAGTACGCGGTTAACACCCTGAAAGCCAAACGCATTGCGGTGATCGACGACCGCACCGCCTTCGGTCAGGGGCTTGCAGACCAGTTTATAAAATCGCTGGAAGCCCAGGGCGTGAAAATAGTCGATCGTCAGTACGTGGATGACAAAACGGTCGATTTCAGCGCCGTACTGACCGCCATCCGCAGTAAAAACGCCGATGTGATCTTCTTCGGCGGCGTCGACAGCCAGGCCGCACCGCTGGCGCGCCGCATCAAACAGCTGGGCATGAACGCCACGCTGATGGGCGCAGGCGGATTCGTCAGCCAGACGTTCCTCAAGCTGGCGCAGAAAGAAGGCGAAGGCGTTGTGGCGCTGGAGCCGGGTCTGCCCGTTGATCAGATGCCGGGTGGTAAAGCGTTCGAGCAGGCGTACCAGTCCCGCTACCACACCCATATCGAACTGCACGCCCCGTTCGCCTATGACGCCACCCGCGTGCTGGTGGCGGCGATGGAAAAAGCAGACTCCGTTGAGCCGTCCGACTATCTGCCCGCCCTGCGCGCCATCAGCTACTCCGGCGTCACCGGACAGATCGCGTTTGATAAAGAGGGCAACCTGAAATCGCCGTCGTTCACGGTCTATAAGGTTGTCGACGGCAAATGGCAGCCGCAGACCGTGCTGGGCGGCGCAAAAGCGAAGTAACGCAGCGAGGCAATGTGATGAGTGATAATAACGAGCTGGGCATTCTCGCCCGCCGCAAAATTGAAGCCGAAATTATTAAGCCAATTTATGAAATCCTGGTGCGCGAGATAGGGAAAGACCGCGCCCAGGCGGTGATTGGTGAGGCCATTGAGCAGGCCGCGATTGATGCTGGCAAAGGGTTTGCCAGCAAAGAACCCAACGGCGCAAACATCAAGAGCTTTATCGCCCTGCAGTATCTGTGGGAGAAAGATAACGCCCTGGAGGTGAAGGTGATTGACGCCGACGACCAGCAGTACAACTACAACGTGACCCGCTGTCGCTACGCGGAGATGTACCACGAGATGGGGCTGGGCGAAATTGGTCACCTGCTCTCCTGCGCGCGCGATGAAAAATTCATCGTGGGCTATGCGCCCGACGTAGAGCTAACCCGCACCACGACCATTATGCAGGGCGGCGCGTGCTGTGATTTCCGCTACCGCTGCAGTAAGGACAAGCCATGATCCGCGTCAACGCCGAACGGCTGTGGTCAACGCTTGAGATGATGGCGCAGATCGGCGGCAC
>OGJD01001133.1_pt1 | contig 17313 bp, 13 predicted proteins | sample 1571971 | NCBI WGS metagenome assembly OGJD01 (sample SAMEA2582117, study PRJEB24529) | metagenome | biome: Human gut stool | place: China | collected 2011
TTGCAGCGCTTAAGAGGATATCCGCATTATGTGTGTTAATTTCCATATTTTATCTTTCTAGGCTGTTTCGAGAATTGGTTTTTCAGTTCCGTCTACTGCTTCTTTTGTAATTCGAACAAGTTTGACATCTTCTTGACTTGGAATTTCAAACATGACAACCATCATCGTTTCTTCGATAATGGAGCGAAGTCCACGAGCTCCTGTTTTTCTTTCGATAGCTTTATTGGCAATCTCTTGAAGGGCTTCGTCGTCAAATTCAAGCTCAACATCGTCATATGAAAGCAAGGTCTGATATTGTTTCACCAAGGCATTTCTTGGCTCCTTCAAGATGCGAACCAAATCATCGACCGTCAATTGCTCAAGAGCAGCAAAGACTGGAAGACGTCCGATCAATTCTGGGATAATCCCGAATTTTTGAATATCTTCTGCAACGATTTCTTGCATGTAAGAGCTTGATTCATCAATAGCTTTATTGTTCTTACCGAAACCGATGACTTTTTCACCGAGACGTTGCTTAACAATTTCTTCAATCCCATCAAAGGCTCCACCTACGATGAAAAGAATGTTTTTGGTGTCGACTTGGATCATCTCTTGTTGTGGATGCTTGCGTCCTCCTTGAGGTGGCACGCTGGCAACAGTTCCCTCGATGATCTTCAAGAGGGCTTGCTGTACACCTTCACCAGACACATCACGTGTAATGGAAGGGTTTTCAGACTTACGAGCAATTTTATCGATTTCATCGATATAGATAATGCCCCGTTCAGCCCGAGCTATATCATAATCTGCAGCCTGAATAATTTTGAGTAAGATGTTTTCTACATCTTCCCCCACATACCCAGCCTCAGTTAAGCTTGTAGCATCTGCAATAGCAAATGGTACTTCTAGCATTTTCGCTAAGGTTTGAGCCAATAGTGTTTTACCACTACCAGTAGGACCAATGAACAATACATTAGCCTTTTGTAATTCTACATCATCTACTACATTATCTGTTTGTAAGCGTTTGTAGTGATTATATACGGCCACAGCTAAAGAGATTTTAGCATCATCTTGACCAATAACATATTCGTCAAGATGAGCTTTAATATCTCTAGGCGTTGGCAATTCTTTTAAATTAAAGTCATCCGTCTCAACCGCACCCAACTCATCTGCAATGATACGTTCACAAACTTCAACGCATTCATCACAAATATACACGTTAGGACCTGCCACTAACTTGCGGACTTCTTCGCTTGTGCGTCCACAAAAACTGCAGCGCATAGTGTCTTTATCTTTTGCCAAGGGGCGCCTCCATTACTTGCTTTCTACAGGTTCTCTTGTAAGTACCTCATCGATTAAGCCGTATTCAACGGCATCCTGAGCACTCATGAAGTTATCGCGATCTGTATCGCGAGCTACTACTTCAATATCTTGTCCACTGCGAGAAGCTAAGATACCATTTAACTCTTCACGCATGCGAAGAATCTCACGGGCATGGATTTCAATTTCAGATGCTTGTCCTTGCACACCACCTAATGGTTGGTGAATCATAATGCGTGCATGAGGTAACGCATAGCGTTTACCTTTAGTGCCAGCTGTTAAAAGCACAGCACCCATGCTCGCCGCAGAGCCTACACAAATAGTAGACACATCTGGTTTGATATATTGCATTGTATCATAAATAGCCATACCTGCGGTTACAACACCGCCAGGGCTATTAATATACAAATGGATATCCTTATCAGGATCCTCTGCTTCCAGGAATAACATTTGCGCAATAACCGCATTTGCCACATTATCATCGATGGGCCCACCAAGGAAAATAATGCGATCCTTTAACAAGCGAGAGTAAATATCATAGGAACGCTCTCCGCGTTCACCTTGTTCAACTACGATTGGTACATACATATAATCACCTTTTCATGTACCTAGTTGAGCAAACTATTATTCTGCCGCTTCAGCGCCTTTTGCATTATCAATAATGAATCGAGCTGCTTTTTTGCGAGCTACAGAGCCTGCCAACATAGCTACACGACCTTCTTTTGCAATAATATCCCAAACTTCTTTAGGATCTGCTCCAAAGTTTTGAGCCATAATGAAGATTTCACGGTTCATATCATCTGGAGTTACTTCGATACCTTCAGCAGTCGCGATAGCGTCCAATACTAAATCAGCACGTACGTTTTCAGCTGCGGAATCTTTGTATTCAGAGCGTAAATCTTCGATAGTTTTGTTGGAGAATTTCAAGTAGTCATCAAGTTTCAAGCCACGGCCTTCCATATTCATAGCCAACTCTTGAATCATTTGTTCTACGCGATCTTCAATCATTACTTCTGGGATTTCTACAGTTGCATTTTTAACAGCTGTTTGAATCAAGTCAGCATTGTAAGTATCGATTGCACGACGGGAAGCTTCTTCTTCCATTTTAGTGCGAAGATCTTTTTTCAATTCTTCAATAGTTTCGTAAGAGCTTGCTTCTTTGGCGAATTCGTCATTCAACTCAGGCAATTCTTTACGTTTAATATCATGGATATGAGTTTTGAATTCTGCTTCTTTACCAGCAAGTTCTGCTACAAAGTAGTCTTCAGGGAATGTTACTTTTACAGTTACATCATCACCAGCTTTAGCGCCAATCAATTGATCTTCGAAGCCAGGAATGAAGCTACCAGAACCGATTTGTAATGGGTAGGATTTACCTTCACCACCATCAAATGGTTTACCATCAACGGAACCAGCAAAGTCGATTACTGCAAAGTCGTCTTTTTGAATTGTAGCGCCTTCTTCAGCAACAACCATTTTTGCTTGTTGTTCACGAATATTGTTCAACTGTTCTTCGATTTGTTCATCAGATACTGTAGCATCTTGTTTATCTGCTTCTAAGCCTTTGTAATCGCCAAGTTTAACTTCAGGGCGTTTAGTTACAGTAGCTTTGAAAATCAAATCTTTGCCTTCTTCGAATTGTTCGCGTTCGATTTCAGGTTCAGATACAGGCACGATATCATTTTCACGAAGTGCAGCACTATAGTTTTGGCTAGCCAATACTTCAAACGCTTCTTCCAAGATAGCTTCTTTACCGAAGTTCATTTCCAAAATACGGCGAGGCGCATGTCCTTTGCGGAAGCCAGGGATGTTCACTTGACCTGCAATGCGTTTTACAGCTTGTTTAATGCCCTTATCTACTTCTGCTGCAGGTACTTCAATAGTTAACGTTACTACGTGTTGATCAACAGGATTTACAGTTGCTTTCATTTAAAATATGTCCTCCTCGAAGGGCAATATGCCCAAATTTCTGTAGTATATTATGCACTCCTAATAATAACATAAATGCAAGGTCAATGCAATTCTTCTCAATTTACACTAAAAGACCACCCCAAAACGGGTGGTCTTTCTATGTATTACATAATTATGCGAATTAGTTATCTTTAGCTATCAATTTGATAATGTCACGGCGAGATAAGATACCAATCAAATGGTAATCCTTATCTACTACAGGAACATTTTTCAAATGTTGATCAAGCATAACAGATACAATTTCTTCTACATCTTTATCCGGTGTGGTTGTAATTACTTCATCAGTCATCAACTCATGAACGTGAGATGCCAATAATTTTTTAAATTGAGCATTGTATTCACCGATGCCATTGTAATAGATGCTAGCGCCTAATACATTAACATAATGAGGCACATGAGGACGTACTTTTTTATAAAGTAAATCACCTTCAGAGATAATACCTAACAACTTATTATCATCATCCACTACGGACACAGCTGTTAAATTATATTTAACCAATAAATCAGCTACATCAGAAATTGGCGCATCTTTGCCAACAGTAACAGGGTATTTATTCATTACTTCTTGGATTTTCATAGTGAATTCCTCCTTACAAATACATCTTGCTTTATTATACTATTCGCCACAGTATAATAAAACTCCTTTTTTCTGAAAGTATTATACAAATAATTTTTAAGTCTACGTCTTCTACCAATGATAAGGTTCATTACGATTGATTTTTGATGCTCGATAAATTTGTTCTACAAGTAGCAATCGAACCATTTGATGAGTAAAAGTCATAGGGCTAAAAGATAATTTATAATTTACAGCCTGACGTAATGTATCACTCACCCCAAAGGCACCACCAATAATGAAAGCCATATCGCTAACACCATCCACCTCAAGCTTAGATACCGTCTTAGCAAGTTCTTCAGAGGACATTGGTTTGCCATACACGTCAAGTAATACGGTATACGCATTTTTAGGGACCACTTTTAATAAACGGTCTCCTTCTTCTGCAACGACTTGTTTGCGATCCGCATCACTCGGCTTATCTCCAATTTTACTTTCATTCAGCTCTGTAATTGTAATGCCACCATAGGGGCGCATACGTTTCACAAACTCTGCTACGCCCTCACGTAAATAAGCATCCTTCAATTTGCCGATACAGACTACATAAAATCTCATTTTTACCTCTCCACAGATTGGATGGACACAATTTCATTAGGCTGACCATGTTGTAACTTCATTTCAGGTCCAATACGAACACCACCATCAACAAGCATTTTGCCAATGGTTTGGGTAACGAGGACAGCGTTATTATTATTTTCAGAACGATGGGCCAATATAACTTGCATAAAATCAGGACGTTTCATCATGAGTAGTGCTTGCGCAGCCATTTCATTACTCAAATGACCTTCATCACTAGCCACCCTTTGTTTCAAAAACGGCTGATATGGTCCGAATCGCAACATATGAGGATCATAATTCGCCTCTAGCACTAACAGAGTCGTATCATCAATTCTACGTAAAACATCATCTGAAATCACGCCTGTATCAGTGACAATAGTTGCCTTATCGTTCCCAGCAAACACATTTATACCAATTGGATCAGCCGCATCATGACTTACCGAAAAAGGTTCCACAATTAGACTCCCCAACGTTAAACTGCCCTTTGTAAGCTCGATTAATCGATTCTTTGGTACGATTAACTTATCTTGGATTTCACGCCAGGTACCTTGCTTCGTATACACAGGAATATCAAATCGTTTTAGTAATTGTTGTAGTCCCGCAATGTGATCACTATGTTCATGACTGACAAATATACCCTCTACCTGTGCCATATCAATATGTAATTCTTTTAACCCATTGACAATGCGCCGACAACTGATGCCTACATCATGCAATATTACGGAGTTCCCTTTTTTTATCACTGTACAATTGCCCTTACTACCACTGGCAAGGACATGGACCTCCAACGGTGAGGATTCACTCATCAAAACACTCCATATACTTAATCATAAATCTATTATTTCTGTAAAAGTCAATAGCTTATTTATTTAGTTAAATATTGTATTAACTCATTTAAATTCAAGCTATTATTACGTTCTTTCAGATAATTTAGTCAGACGCTCTACAAAATACGACATATTAGCCTCAATATCTGGCCCTCTGCGGAACATATCGCCTCCAACGAGGAACATCGTATCATTTCCGTACAGCTCAACGAGTTCATTAAGACGAGCATCTGTAACGCCACCACCTGGTGCAGGGCAAGCCGCTTTCATCAAGCCCATTGGTCGTTTAATGTAAGAGGAAATTCTCTTGCATTGCTTCTCTGTAAAAGTAAAGCGTCCACCATAAGATACGAAGATTGGCATATCAGCCCCAAAAATACGAGGTAATAAACCTAGTTGTAAGTAATCGGCTACACCAGATACACCAGGGCTCACAAATCCACCAGAATAAGCGGGATGATGAATAATAGGCAATCGTAATTTTTCATCAGTAGCTAATTTGTGTAACCAACCGAAACCAACGAGACCTACGGCCACCATGAGAGCAGTAGCACCAACCTCTTTAGCAAAATAAGCACGTTCTAACACATCTGTACCATCACCAGATACGTTTGCAGCATATAAAGTATGTGTACCATGTGCAGCATTCATTTCCTGTACCATAGCAGCACATCGTTTTACACGATCTTTATATTGAGAGAAGGACTGATTAGAAATACCATGATCATCCTTTATGACATCTGCCCCACCACATGTATAGGCTCCACACATGCGAGCCAATTCCTCATTTGGTGTTCCCATCGGCTTTACAACGGCTTGAATCATCGGGCGCGTCGGAGTTTCCACTAAACGACGAATCCCCTGTAAGCCAAATCGTGGGCCCTTAAACACATCGTAAAGTGTTGGACATAGCTCAATATCCACCACCCAAATATGAGGCTGTAACGAAGAATTGCCAAAGACAACATTTAAAAATTGTGTTGCTTCTAAAGCTGTAGTATCTACGTGATATGAAATACGAGCCAAATAGTAACGAGAGGTATCAATTACAGCATTTGACATCACACCTACATCGATATATGGAGAATCTTCCACCATAGGTTCAAGAGATTCTAGTCGACCAGTAATAGTTTCTTTAATGTATGGATCCGTTACAAACTCATAGGGAAATTCTATGGTTTGTTCTACTTGAACCGCCCAAGTAATTGATTTTGCTTCTTCATATGTACTCGCTTCTATTCTATATGTAACTATTAATCGCTCGTCTTTCATAATGCGTCTCCTTTGCAATAATATTATTTAATTATATACCAAAGTAGTATACGATTCCATAAAAAAAGGCCTCACTCCAAATTAGAGTGAGGTCTTTTTAACAAACGAAAACATATATATTGATGTTTTACCTATACTAACAAGGTTTCTACTGTGAGAGACAATACATATAATCGTATGAGAGTAAACTCGTCTAACTATATCTTATTGGTAGAAATGTTTAGGATAACCTTTGAATCGTGTAAAGTGACGATATTTACGAGTCGCACGATTAGGTTCGTTAACAGTTTTATAACCAAAACCATTAAACATTACATTTAAAATAACAGCGACTATACTACCAGCTGTGATACCAGACTTCAAAAGAATTTGAGCCCATGCTGGAAAGTGTGTATAGAATTGAGGTGCTGCAAGAGGAATCATGGATACCCCAATACTAATGGCAACTAGCATCAGGTTATAGTTACCATCGAAACTAACTTTACCAAGAGAACGAATCCCACTGGCGATAATCATGCCGAACATAGCTATCCCGGCACCACCTAATACAGCATTTGGAATACAAGCTACGATAGCGGCTAATTTAGGGAAAAGGCCTAATAAAATTAAAATTACACCAGATGCTGCTACAACGAAACGACTCTTAACACGTGTTACAGCAATAAGACCTACGTTTTGAGCAAATGCTGTATACGGAAAACTATTAAGGATACCACCAATAATAGTGGATAAGCCATCCGCACGAAGTACCGCAGCCAACTCTTTTTGACCAATAGGTTTATCTACGATTTCTCCAACTGCAATACTATCACCAGTTGTTTCTACCATAACTACGAGCATTACAATAATCATAGATACAATAGAAGCAAAGTCAAAGGTTGGAAGGCCAAAATAGAATGGTGTCACAACAGAAATCCATTGAGAACGCCCTACTTCTGAAAAATCTGTAATACCAACAATCATAGCTAAGGCTGTACCGAGAATAAGCCCAACTAAGATTGCCAAATTACCAAGGAAACCTTTACCAAATCGATAAGTTAATACAACGAGAACAAATGTAGCTACACCAAGAGCTATGTATAGTGGATCGCCAAAGTTTTTATTGCCTACGCCACCCCCCATCCAGTTAACAGCTACTGGCATCAAGTTGATACCAATAATAGTAATGATAGTACCTGTTACTACAGGTGGGAATAGCCGAATCAAACGACTGAAGAACGGTGCCACAAGGAATGTAAAGAGACCAGCTACGATAATCGCACCGTAAATGGTAGTAATATCATGCTGCTGACCAATCAGAATCATTGGACCTACAGAAGCAAATGTTACACCTTGAATAAGAGGAATGCGACCACCGACAGGTCCAAAACCTAATGTTTGAATCAATGTAGCTACACCACATGTAAATAAGTCAGCTGTAATCAAACGAATTAAATCTTCAATTGGCAAATGCATAGCTTGTGCAATAATAATTGGTACAGCTACTGCCCCAGCATACATAGCCAGAACGTGCTGTAAACCATAAGCGAATAACTGCGGGATTGGCAGCATACCATCTACATAGTCGACACCAGATGCACCTTTACTCATAAGAATCACCTCATATCTTACGTTTTAGTTACTAGTTAAACAATATAGTCATACTATCGTACATGATAGAGTTTAGAAATCTCATCGACTTCACGTGGGAACCTTGATGGCTAGGGGCAAAAGCCCCTACCATTAAGCAAATATTCTATTTTTTATAACCTGTATGTTTAATCGGCAAGGACCTACGTGGTTCTCCGTCGATACGACGATACGCATTTGCAATAGCCGGTGCAATCGGAATGCTAGAGATTTCGCCAATACCTTTAGCACCGTATGCATATTGTTCTGGTGTCCCTTTTTCGATAAGACTTACATGAATTGGAGGACATTGGGTAGCTCTAAGAAGTCCTAGCGTACCGTATTTAGATGTTACATACCCTTCTTTATAAGGGAAGTCTTCTGTAACGGCATATCCCATTCCCATAATGGCACCACCTTCGGCCTGACCTGTACAGGATTGAGGGTTGACCACACGGCCTACATCGTATGCTACATGTAAATTAGCAACCTTATTGTCTTCACCAATTGTTGCTACACATGCACCATAACCATAGGCAACGTGATTTTTTGGATGCGATTTATCAGAATTAAATGGATCCGTTTCACCGAGAAACTCTTCATAAATCTCTACGCCATTCAGTTCTTCTAATGTTTTAGTATCTAACATTTCTTTTAAGCGAAGACTTGCTTTGCGAGTTGCTTCACCGGTAAAGAGTGTTTGACGAGATGCAGTAGTTGTACCAGAATCTGGTGTACGCACTGTATCAGGACGTTCTACAAATACTTTATCCGCCGTTAAGCCTGTTGTTTCACAAAGTACTTGTGTTGCCATAGTAGCCATGCCTTGACCAATACAAGCGGCACCCGTACGAATACGAACTTTACCATCACGTACTTCTAAAATAACGCGACCCGTATCAGGTAGTCCTACACCAATACCACTATTTTTCAAACATACCGCAAGACCAGTACGATCAGAGGCATAATATGCATCTTTTACAGCTTCCAAACATTCTACTAAAGCGGTTTCTTTGGAACAAATTTGGCCGTTTGGTAATGAGTCACCAGGGCGTACAACATTTTTATAGCGGAATTCCCAAGGATCCATGCCTACCAACGCAGCTAATTCATCAATATTTTGCTCTTGACCAAAGATAGTTTGTGTTACGCCAAACCCACGGAATGCACCACCAGGAACAGTATTTGTATAAACACATACACCATCAAAGGCAAAATTATCAAAGTGATAAGGGCCACAAGAATGAGTACCAGCACGTTGAAGTACAGGACCACCTAAAGATGCATACGCGCCACAATTAGAAACGATATTTACCTTACTTGCTACCAGATTACCTTCCGCATCACAAGCTGTTGTAATATCCATTTCCATCGCATGACGTTTAGTATGGATATTAAGACTTTCTTGACGAGAGAATAGAACCTTAGTTGGTTTACCTGTAAGCCAAGCTACGAGAGATGCATGATGTTGTACGGTCATATCTTCTTTACCACCAAAGCCACCACCTACGAGCATACTGTGAACCTTTACAGCCTCATTCGGAATACCAAGCATACGAGCAACTTCACGACGATCATCATAAATATTTTGGCTACCTGAATACAGATGAATTTCATCTCCCTCACGATATGCAACGGCACATTCTGGTTCCATAAATGCATGGTCGGTTTGAGGTGTAGAATAATGATTTGTTACTACAAAAGCAGCCTCTGCAATAGCCTTATCTACATCGCCACGAGATAATGTTTGACGAGATAATACATTTCCGTCTGGATGTAACTGAGGAGCATCTGGTTTTAGTGCTTCCAATGGATCTAGTACGGGTTCTAATTCAGTATAATCAACTTCAACTAGAGCCAATACTTCGTCTAAATATTTCTTTTCTGTAGTTGCAACAAGTGCAACTGCATCGCCTACATAACGTGTAATATCACCTTCTGCGATAAGTACATCCCAATCCGGCACTAAATGACCAGTTTTATTGAATGGTACATCAGCAGCAGTCAAAGCCGTTACACAGGCTGGGTGTTCAAGAGCTTTAGACACATCAACGCGATCCACTCTAGCCCGTGGATATTTAGAACGCAATGCCTTAGCGTAAATCATACCATCCATATGAATATCATCGGCATATTTTCCCGTACCTAAAGCTTTTTCCTCCGCATCGACACGATGTAAACGAGCGCCTACAGCAGCATTAGTATCCTTTTCCGGAACAGGTAAATTCTCACGAATCATTTTTGCTGCTAGCATAATGCCTTCTTCAATTTTCACATAACCTGTACAACGACAAATATTACCTAAAATAGCTTTTTTAACATCTTCAGATGTAGGGTCATTATTTTCATCAATTAGGACCTTTGCACTAATAATCATACCTGGTATACAGAAGCCACATTGCACCGCTCCACATTCACCAAAAGCATAGGTGTATACAGCTTTTTCCCTATCAGTTAAGCCCTCAATCGTTACAATTGATTTGCCATCTAATTGGGATAATTTACTAACACAAGCTTTTGCCTTTTTCCCGTCTATAATTACTGTACACGTACCACAAGCACCAGCACTACAACCTTCTTTGGTGCCTGTCAGCTTCAAATCAGCTCTCAAGAAATCAATTAAGCGCTGATCCTCTTGAGCCTCATAATAGGTGCCATTCACTTGAAAGCGGTACATATATAGTCCTCCTTTCATTAAGGAATACATTCACCAAGATATGATTCTATTAAAGATCTATCTTGTACCACATGGTGACCTCTGAGGATTACATCACGAACCATACCGGTTACAGATAGTCCCTCATACGGTATATAGTCAGCCTTTGTATGGGCAGACTCTATTGAAAGAATGTGTTTTACATTCTTATCTACGATTGTAATATCTCCATCACTACCTACAGCTAATGTACCCTTCTTAGGATACATGCCATATAGTTTTGCTGGGTTTTCACTTACTAATTTCATAAAATCTACGGCACTCATATTGCATTGGTTTACCAATACATCATAAGCAACGATGCCCCGTTCCTCAGCACCTGGAATGCCACCAGGAATACGAGTAAAGTCATGACGACTTTTTAATTTTTGCCCTTCAAAATTGAAGCTACAATGGTCGGAGCCAATAGTTTGGAAAGTACCATTTACTAAAGCGTCCTTCAGTGTCATTTGATCTACTTCAGTTCTAAGAGGTGGACTCATCACGTATTTAGCCCCTTCATAATCAGGTAAACTATATCGTGATTCATCAAGTACCAAATACTGTGGACATGTTTCACAAGTCACTGCATGCCCTAGTGCACGTTCTCGAAGGATTTCTTCTACCCCTTCCTTAGAGCTTACATGCACAACATGTACTGGATAATCTAGAGAAGCGCCGATTGTACTAAATCGTTTAATCGATTCCGATTCAATCATAGCAGGTCTTGTAAGTGGGTGATTACTTATATCTAAGTCACCGCACTTACGCTTATCAGCTACGAGTGCATCGATGAGGTCCCCATTTTCACAGTGAGCCCCTACAAGTGCGCCTGTTGGTTTTATAGCTTCAATAGCGTCATAAATTTCTCGGTCCGTTAAACGGAACCCATAAGCTAAATATACCTTAAAGGATGATACACCAGCTTTAACCACTTTCGGTATTTCACTGGCCACCGTATCATTCATTTCTACAAGCTCCATATGGAATTTGTAGTCACAGGAGCAATGCCCTGCAGCACGCTCCTTATGAACCTCTAAGCCTTTACAAAGGGAGCCCTCCTCAGGAGAAGCAAAATTGATAATTGAAGTAGTCCCACCAAGGATAGCGGCCTTCGTACCACTATCAAAATCATCCGCAGTCGAGGCTAAAGCATTGGTCATTTGAAAGTGTGTATGAGGATCTATAAATCCTGGGAATACGTAGCAACCTTTTGCATCAATTACTTTAGCCCCTTCTGGAACAGGAACGTGTTCATCGATGGCGACAATTTTATCACCATCAATTAATAAATCTCCGGTAAGGATTCGATCAGTTAAGACCAATTCCCCTTGTTGTATGATAATCATGATACATAGTACACATGCTCTTTACGGAATGCATGTACAACTCCTTTCAATTCTTCAGGTAATGCATCAATGTCACATACGGCTTCTTCACCTTTGAAGCGATAACCACAGCTAGTGCCTGTGATGTAGAAACCATCATTTGTACTATCTGCTAAAGCTTCAGCATTGTGGAAGAATGTAATGCGATCCTTGTATGGTTGACAAGGTTCTACGCAATGACATGCACAGTTACCACACTCATTACAGCTTTGATCAACATGGACGATCAATTTAGCATCATTTACAGTAACGACTTCATTACATCTATTAGGACATACGCGAACACAAGCACCACAAACTACGCGGCAGTGATAGTCAGAGCTACGTGTACTAGGGAAGGATGGCATTGCTTCACGTTTCTTCTTCATAGCATCGCTCTTCTTGAAAATTTTGTTCTCAGCGATGTCTTTAGCAAGTTCAGCGATAAGTTCTTTATGAACTTTTAAAGCAGCTTTGTAATCAGTAGATTCTACTTCGTCTGCTAAACCTTTGAAAGTATTGTAACCTTCGCCTTGCAGAAGAATTGTACATACTGTTACAGGCCAGATACCACAATCAAAGATAGCTTTAATGTTTTGTTTTACAGCACCGCCGCTATAAGACATTGGTAAACGTTCGCCGAATTGAGCACTTAAAAGCTCAGCTACACCAATTGTTACGGGTAACAAGGATTTACCAGACATGTACATTTGCTCGCCTGGCAATTCATTGTTGTGAATTTGTACAGGGAATGTATTTGTCAATTTAACGCCAAAGATCTTGTTGTGTTTTTCACCAAGAGCGATAAGACGTTCTAACATTGGAACAGCTTTATCGAATTGAAGGTCAACTTCAAATTGATGGTCTTCAAAGTCAATGTATTCAAAGCCAGCTTTATCCAATAATTCTCTAATGCGTTTTGGACCTAACAATGTAGGGTTGCATTTTAAGTATAGGTGAAGACCTTTTTCACTGATAAGGTACGAACAAATGGATTCGATTTCTTCTGCTGGGCAACCGTGCATTGTGGACAATGTGATTGCTTGACAAAGTTCATCACCAATAGAGTTGATGAAATCAGCATCGATATGTTCAAATTCATCTACGTGGTCAAGGCACCATTGTTTACAAGTATCCCACATTGGAGATTGAGATGCACTGCGCATTGTGTTGATGAATTTATCAACCATAGGGCTCTTGATACCAGCCAAGTTGTAGCCAACACTCATGATGAATAAGAATCCATCTGGATCGCCTAATCCTAATTCTTTAGAGATTAATTTTAATGCGAACCAAGCTTTAATGTATTCATCAGCAGCTTCATCACAGCTATATTCAGAAGACCACTCTACGTTGTATGCTTCATCTACAGAGTAGATACAAGGTCTAGGAATACCTAGTTCTTCACCATACATAATTTGTACGGTTTTTAATTCGATGCAACGAGCACCAGCTACATAAGATGCCACAATATTTTGTGCCAACTGTGTATTAGGGCCAGCTGCTGGACCTACAGGATTTTCAATGGATTTACCAAAGATAGATAAGCGTTGATCATGATTCGTACGATGAATTTTATTTACATTGTAAATACGATTGTACATCTTGTACTCAGTCATAATGTGGTTCATCAAATTTCCGAAACTTACCGGATACATAATGTCACTCATAATGTCACACTCCTTTAAAGCGCTTGCGTTATGGGTTTAGTCGTTTCCATAAACCTTTAGATGTTGCTAAAACTTCGTCCATTACTTCAGCTTTATCAATGCCTTGTAATTTACGATCAATCATGCGTGGTACACCATCACTAATAGTTGTTACCACATACATACCATTAGCACCGAATAACAAGTGACCATTGATGTTATTTTCATCAAGTGGTGTTGGTGCTGCGTAATCAAGAACAATTACATCAGCTGCGGCACCTTTTTTAAGGATACCTACCGTAGTGTCGAAGAATTCATTAGCCATGTTACGGTTGTTTTCAAATAGCATATGAGGTACTTCTCCCCAGCCTACATATGGTTTATGTTGCTCATGTTTCACAAGACAATTCGCTACTTTATAAGATTCGAGCATATCATTTGTATAACCATCTGTACCAAGACCAACAGTGATTCCTGCATCTAATAGTTTCAAGATATCTGTCGTGCCTACTGCATTACCCATGTTACTTTCTGGGTTATGTACGACCTTAGCTTGAGATTTTTTCAATAATGCCACATCTTCGTCAGTTACGTGTACACAGTGACCAGCGATGCTCTTAGGGCCTAAAATACCTGCCTCTACGAGACGTCTAACAGGTGTCATGCCATACTTTTCTTTACTATCTGCCACATCTTCAGGACCTTCTGCAACGTGAACATGATATCCCAACTGATCCTCATTATGAGCTTTCACATAATCTAATGTTTCCGTGCTCAATGTGAAAGATGCATGCAAGCCCATCATCGCCGCCAGTCTGGATGGATCTTGTTTTGCTTCTTTACCAAAACGGACATTTTCTGCCACAGCCGCTTTCATTTGGTCTACGCCATTGCGGTCGGATACTTCATAGCATAAACAAGAGCGAACGCCGAATTGTTTAGCTACATCTGCAATGATAGATAAGCTGTTAGGAACTTCACCATAACTTGCATGGTGGTCAAAAATAGTAGTTACACCATTTTCGATACAGCCTAAATATGTAAGTAATGCACTTGCTTTTACATCAGGAGCGGTCAATTTATTATCTAAGTAGAACCAAAGGCCTTCCAAGATTTCACCGAAGTTAGTCGGTGCTGGACCTGGCAACGATAAGCCTCGTGCAAGAGCGGAGTAAATATGATGATGTGCATTAATGAAACCTGGCATAATCAAGCCACCATGAGCATCAATAATTTCTGCGTTTGCATAAGCTTTGCATAATTCATCATATTTACCAATATCAACAATTTGAGTCCCGTCGATAGCAACAGCACCATCATAAATGATAGGTCTATCAGCGTCGCGAGTAATAACAGTACCTTTTCCTAATATAATCATTTGGGCACCTCCTCAACGATTCGTTGAAATGCATACTTATAAACTTATATATTATTATAATACGATACGCGTGCCTGTTTTTCCTGCTATACCATCTTTAGATTTCTCTAATAATGTAATAATAGAAACACGGCCTTTTTTGGATTCTGCAAATGCTATAGCGGCTTCTACCTTTGGTTTCATCGAGCCTTCTGCAAACTCACCAGCTGATACATATTCTTTAGCTTGTGTAACAGTTATTTCATCAAGCCATTTTTCATTTTCTTTACCAAAGTTAATGGCAACTTTTTCAACAGCTGTTAAAATAACGAGAACATCAGCATCAATTTCTTGGGCCAATAAACTACTAGTCCAGTCTTTATCGATAACAGCAGCTGCACCATGAAGTTCATTCCCTTCTTTAGTTACTGGGATACCTCCCCCGCCACAAGCAACAATTAATTGTTTGCCTACTAAACCTTTTATAGCTTCTAGTTCAATGATTTCTTTTGGTGCTGGAGATGCTACCACACGACGATAACCACGACCCGCATCTTCTTTTACCACATAATCGTAATTCTTTTCTGCGTATTCAGCTTCTTCCTGAGTCATAAAGTGACCAATTGGTTTTGTAGGATTTTGAAAAGCTGAGTCATTTTGATCAACAAGTACTTGTGTAACCATAGTCATTGTTGGCAAATCTTCAATGCCACGATTTAAGAGCTCTTCGTGAAGAGCATTTTGTAAGTCATAACCAATATAGGCTTGACTCATTGCTACGCATACAGATAATGGAGTATTTGGTTGACCCTCTACTTCACGAGTCAACGCAGCCATCGCATTGTTGATCATACCAATTTGAGGTCCATTACCATGTGTTACCACTACATCACAATCAGCTTCTACTAAATCAATGATTGTTTTAGCTGTACTTTTTACTGCAATTTTCTGTTCTGGTAAGGAATTGCCTAATGCATTTCCCCCTAATGCTACTACAACTCTCTTTTTCATGTTATGCCTCATAACAAACTATTAAGAATAAAAGGAGCCATCAATACGGATGGCCCCTAAACTTTACTTTACGGTTGAACTCGTTCGGTTCCCTTCCGTTCTAATTCTTTTAAGGTTTCTACAGGATTTTTAAATTTGCTAAGGAAAATCATAGCTGCAATAACATATGGTTTGTAGCTTGCTTCCTTGTAAAGAGGTATACGATAGCGGTCAAACACTGTTGCGTCCACTTCACCTTCATCACAACTTACACCTGTAATATCTGCCGGTAAGCAATGTAAGTAAAGAGCTTTACCGTCCTTTGTGATACTCATCATCTCTTCCGTACATGCCCAATCTTTATGTTTACCATTTTCTTCAAGAAGAACTTTTTCTAATGCTTTAATACCTTCATGATCGTTTTCATCATACAATTTAGTACGTTTTTCCATTGCACCGAATGGAGCCCAACTCTTAGGATATACGATGTCTGCATCTTTGAAAGCGTCCTTCATGTCGTTAGTTCTACGGAATGAACCACCACTAGCTTCAGCTTGTTTTTTAGCGATTTCTTCAACTTCCGGCATTACTTCATACCCTTCTGGATGAGCTAAAACGACCTCCATACCTAGACGAGTGAATAAGCCGATAGCACCTTGAGGTACGGATAAAGGTTTACCATAGGATGGAGAGTACGCCCACGTCATAGCAATCTTTTTACCTTTAAGGTTTTCTACACCACCGAATTCTTTGATGATATGAGCTGTATCAGCCATGATTTGTTCATTTAAAGCTTTAATATTAGCTAATATTTCGCTAGTTGGAGGATATTCGACCGGGATATATTCAATCTCTTTATATTTATTAATAGATAAATCATATCCATTATCCACGATTTCTTGTTTAGGTACCAAGAAGCTTTGTTCAGTACGTTTCCGTTCATTTTCACTGTCAATATGTTCAAAACGATCAATAATATCAGCAATGTCATTATCTTCAATAGGTTGCCGTTTATCATCTAAACTAAGACCATCTGCTTTCATATCATAAAACCAAACATTATCGGTTCCGCCAGCTTGAGTTTTTGTAAAAATCATAATCGCTGTAGAC
>OGJD01001134.1_pt1 | contig 17313 bp, 22 predicted proteins | sample 1571971 | NCBI WGS metagenome assembly OGJD01 (sample SAMEA2582117, study PRJEB24529) | metagenome | biome: Human gut stool | place: China | collected 2011
CGGAAGAAAGGCAGAAGCAAAGCAATGGAAAAAAGCACAGTTGCCATATAAAAAGATGCTGAATGCACTCTCAGGGGCAATGAAAGATGAAACAAATGCTGCATACGATCCACGTAATAACAACTGTATGTGTATCAACGGTCAGTTGATGTTGCTTGATCTGATTGAGCATTTGGAAGTTGTGCCGGGACTTGAACTGATTCAGTCAAACACTGATGGTCTGATCATTTGGATTCCTGACACTGATGAAGCCTTTGAAATGGTTGATGATATTTGTTGGGAGTGGGAACAGCGTTGTTCAACTGAACAATGTTCAATATTACTTGAACTTGACAATATATCAGAAATCTATCAGAAGGACGTAAACAATTACCTTTGGATTGGTACTGATGGCGGTGTTGAAAGAATTGGTGCTTACGTCAAAGAACTTTCTGCTATTGATAATGACTTACCAATACTGAATAAAGCGTTGGTTGACTACATGGTGAAAAAGATACCTGTTGAACAGACAATCAATCAGTGTGATGACTTGATTATGTTCCAAAAAATAGTGAAACTGTCAAATAATTATAACTGGGTTGAGCATGAACATGGAACTGGTCAGATCATTAAGACAACAAAACACCGGGACGGTACACGAACAGAAGTGTGGTCATATCCTACCACACAAAAATATACTTATAAATCTTATCGTGTGTTTGCTTCCAATCGTGTTACAGACGGTAGGTTGTTAAGACGTAAGGTTGTAAAACCAAAGGGTGAAAAATTTGGAAACACACCTGATCACAGTTTCATTTATAACGATTCTGTAATTGGGGTTAAAGTACCACCGGAATTAGATAAGCAGTGGTACATAGATTTAGCAAGAAAAAGACTGAAACAATTTGGTATTGCAGCATAATACCGGAAAGGTGGGAACATGACAGACATTACAATCAAATATGATCATGGTCAGATGCTTATTCATCTTGAAGAATTTCTTTTATGTAGAAGTATCTCAAAGGTTCGTAAGCTGATTAAGTTAATCAATCGAAGTGATAACCCTGACATTGTGAATCAGATCAAAGATCACATTCAGTACAGAATGGAAGGGTTGGACAATATTACAATGATTACCGAAAACAGGATTGACCGGAATAAGGCAGAAGTGAAAGATGCTGAAATGAACGTGCAGCACTGGTTATATTTGCGGTCACAGCATAAGAAAGGTAGTAACGGTTACAAGCATTACATGACAAATGTGAAAGAAAGTCGGGACACATTGAAAGAGAAAAAGGCAGATTTGAGATCAGCCGAAAAGGAATATAAGGACAGCATCAGGGACAAAGAATTTTTCAGTAAATTGCTGTCAGAAGTATTTAGTTAAAGGATGGTGAAACAGGATGTTGTACAAAGGGTACATAAAGACAAAAGGCAAGAAAGCAATCGAAGCATTCAAAGACAGGACAAAATACCGCACTTATGACGAAGTGAAGAATCTTGAAGGGTTCGGTGGTGTTCTTGCTGATGATACCATCCTGATAGATATTGACGATGCTGAACAGTCTGAAATTTTAATGAACATTGTGGAAGAATATCAGCTTGATTGCCGGGTGTATTGTACAAGCCGGGGCAGACATTTTTTATTTAAGAATCATAGTATTACAAGGAACAGGACACACGTACCGCTTGCGGTTGGTCTGACAGCAGATATAAAACTTGGTACACGTTCATCATATGAAGTAATCAAGATTGACGGTGAAGAACGCTTTATTGAGTGGGACATTGAAGAAGGTGGAACATATCAGGAAGTTCCAAAATGGTTGTTCCCGGTTCGTACAGCGGTTGACTTTCTTGATATGGATGCAGGTGACGGACGCAATCAGGCATTATTCAATTATATCCTGACACTTACGTCAAATGATTTTAGTGTTGATGATACAAGAGAATGTATCAGGATTCTGAACAGATTTGTACTGAAAGAACCATTATCTGATGATGAACTGGAAGTGATTCTTAGGGATGAAGCATTTCAAAAACCTGTATTCTTTTGTGATAAGACATTCCTGTTTGACCGTTTTGCAACATGGCTTAAGAACAATGAAAATGTAGTCAGTATAAGTAATCAGTTACATATCTATCAAGATGGGATTTATCAGGTTGGGTACAAGGCTATTGAAACAGCTATGATCAATCAAATACCTAACCTGAAAAAGACACAGCGAAGAGAAGTATTAGAGTATATGGAACTTATAGCTGATGAAAAAGCACAGGCAGATGCACGTTATATAGCATTCAGGAACGGTGTGTTGGATATTGTGACCGGACAGATGCAACCATTCAGCCCTGATTTGGTTATTACCAATCAAATACCTTGGGACTATAACCCGGAAGCCTACAGTGAACTTGCTGATGATACACTGAACAAATTAGCTTGCGGTGATCAACCGATCAGGGCATTACTGGAAGAAAGTATTGGCTATTGCTTTTATCGCAGGAATGAACTTGGTAAGGCATTCATCCTGACAGGTGACAAGTCCAACGGTAAGAGTACATTCCTTGATTGTGTCAAAGCAATCCTTGGAGATGGGAATATATCAGCACTTGATCTTAAGGAATTAGGGGACAGGTTCAGTACATCAATGATGTTCGGAAAACTGGCAAATATCGGTGATGACATTGGTGATGACTTCCTGCAAGGTTCACAGGTAGCAACATTCAAGAAAGTAGTTACAGGTAACAGAATCAAAGCAGAAAGAAAAGGGCAAGACCCTTTTGAGTTTAACCCCTATGTGAAGCTGCTGTTTTCAGCAAATGACATACCAAGAATGAAAGATAAGACCGGGGCAGTTCTTAGACGTTTGGTGATTATTCCATTCAATGCAAGATTTACAAAGTATTTACCAAGTGGTGAGATTGACCCGGATTACAACCCTTATATCAAGTATCAGTTAGTTGAACAAAGTTCAGTAGAGTATCTGATCAGGGTAGGTGTGGAAGGACTGAAAAGAATCATTGAAAACAATGAGTTTACCAAGTCTGAAAAAGTAACTGAACAGATTGATGAATATGAAAATGAAAATAACCCAATCAAGGCATTTATTGATGATTGTGGTGTTGAAATGATTGAGAATGAACCAACAAGTGACGTATACAACAGGTATCAGGTATTTTGTGCAGATGGTGGAATGCAGCCAATGTCAAAAGGTGTGTTCAGTAAGCAGATCAATAAACGATTGGGATTTGAAACGTCAGTAACAAGAGTAGGTGACAAATTGATAAGGATATTCAGAAAGGTGTGACGGTATGGAAAAGTTAGTATTAACAGGTACGGTTTGTTTTTGCGTTGGTCTTACGGTTGGGTTAATCCTTGGTGCTGTAGTAATGGCGTTAGCTGTTGCAGCAAAAAAGTACAAACCAAAGACGAAGGAGATTGATGATTGTTGGGGTTGTTTCGGTGCTGCAAATGGTGATTGCGATCACTGCCCGGTGAAAGGAGAGGAGTAATAAGGATGAAGAATAAAGAGAAGTATGCAAAAGAGATTGTGGAGCTTGCTTGCAACGGTGAGGGTATTGCTGTTAACAAGCATTCAGGAATGGTTTTTCCGTGCAATAATATTCCGTGTAGTAATTGTTTGTTTGATAACGACTATTATTGCGAAGAGGAAAGAAAAAAATGGGCAGAGTCAGAGTACATCGAAAAGTCAGTGATAGTAATCAGTAAGAAAGACAGAGCGTTTTTGGAGTATCTTAAAGAAGAATTCAAATACATTGTAAGATATAAAGATGGTACTTTATTTGCATATAAAGACCAACTTAGCACTTGGTTTAGGTTAGATTGTCGTTTTGATGTATGCTTCCCAATGATTAAATGGGAAGGTAATGAAGAGATATGGTCAATCAAAGATCTGAAGAAGTTAGAAGTGGTGGAAGAGTATGAAGAAAATTCCAGGTAATGAGTATCTTAATGGTGCATTTCATGGTGCAGACGGTGGTTCATGTTAAGAAAGGAAAGATGTAAATGTACAAAAATAGTGAAGGATATGTTGACCCAACAGCAGGTGCAGCAATGGCAACGGTTAAGCGTGAAGAAAATTCAGAACTGAACGACCGTAACCACAAGCTGATTCAAGTGATCAGGAACATTGTTGACATTGCCGGGTTTGAAATTATTGGAAGGGTAACACTGAAACATAAGAAATCAGGTAAGGTGTTTCACTAATTCGATGCACCAATCAGTGCGGTGGTGGTAGTGGTTACGGTAAAGTTACAGTTGGTTACAGTAAAAGTTACACTTGAAAGCCTTTATTTATAAGGGTGTTACAGTTGTTACAGTTAAAAACAAATTCTTTAATAATTGTAGTTTTTTTTAATAGTAATAAGACTTAGTAAAAATAAGAATATATAAGAATAGGATTTTAACTGTAACCGTAACAAGTGTAACTTCCTTGATTTATAAGGGTTTGAAGCATTTTTTAACAGTATTTTCAACTGTAACAGAACTGTAACAGTCACAGAAAGTGAGGTAAAAATGAGTGATCAGAAGAAATTAAGTGCTGAAAAGTATTTACAGCAACTTGAAACATTAGATACAAATATCAATCAGAACTTAGAACGTCTCGCAGATATGCAAATAAATATGTGCAATGTAGGCGGTATTGATTATTCTGCTGAAAGAGTGCAGACAAGTCCATCGGGTGACGGTTTGTGTAAAGGTGTTTCTGCTTATGTAGATTTCAATAACAAGATTAATGAAGAAATAGATAATTTTATTGATGCAAAAAATAAAATTATTCAGGAAATTAGAGATTTACATGATGCAGATTATATTCAGGTGTTATTTAAAAAGTATGTGCAGTACAAAACACTGACAATCACAGCTATAGAAATGAAACGATCATATAATTATGTATTGAATGTACATAAAAAAGCACTTGCAGCATTTGAAGAAGCCCATGAAAACCTATATTACTATTATTAAAACCTACATTTGTGCATATTTTTGTATAATAAAGTGTAAAAATGTATATCAAAGTGGGTTGCTTGTATATCTACATTCTGATATAGTGTATCTTAGAAAAATTTTCAAAGCATCTTTGTAAAAAATTACAGAGGTGCTTTTTCTATTGCTTATTGTCTTATGTGCTGCAAGGGTGCTAAAATCTCCTACCTTGCAGCACTTTTTGTTATAAAAATGATAGAAAGGCGGTGTTGTTATGGCAAAAAAAGGAAAATTAACTGAAAAGCAGCAACGTTTTGTTGATGAATACCTGATTGACCTGAATGCAACACAGGCAGCTATTAGGGCAGGTTATTCATCAAAAACAGCGGACGCAATCGGATGTGAAAACCTAACAAAACCTAATATTCAACAGAAAATTGCGGAACACATGGCAGAATGTAGTAAAAGAACAGGAATCAATCAGGATAGAATTGTATTAGAACTTGCACGTATTGCTTTTGTGAACATTGATGATGTTGTTGATACAGAAACAGGGAAAATTCTTCCAAATGCATCAAGGGATGATCTTGCTTGCATTGAAGGTATAAAATATAAGGAATCCGATAATCAGTTTGGTGGAAGTGTTGAAAGAGAAGTCAAGATTGCTTCCAAGATGAAAGCCCTTGAACTGCTTGGTAAACATTTAGGTATGTGGAATGATAAGTTAGATGTGAATGTGACAGCCCCTATTGTTATTTCAGGAGCAGACGCACTTGAGGACTAAATACAGACAGCCATCAAGTCAATATGTATTTGGTTATCAGAAGTTCATTCTGATGCCGGAAGATTACAAGGCTACAAAGTCCGGTAAGGTCAATGTGAAATTGCCGGAAGTAGTCGGTAAGGGTTATGGTACATTTTGGCGGTGGAAAGGTAGATACCGGGCAGTCAAAGGTTCACGTGCATCTAAGAAGTCAAAGACTACAGCATTATGGTACATCACAAATATGATGAAGTACCCTGATGCGAATACCTTAGTTGTCAGAAAAACTTACAGAACACTAAAAGATTCCTGTTTTACAGAACTGAAATGGGCTATACATCGACTTGGTGTTGACGCTTTTTGGGATATAAAAGAATCACCACTTGAAATGACGTATAAGCCAACAGGTCAAAAGATTTATTTCAGAGGACTGGATGACCCACTGAAAGTAACATCAATCACTGTTGATCAAGGTGTATTGTGTTGGATGTGGATTGAAGAAGCATATGAAATCAGTTCAGAGGATGATTTCAATATGCTTGATGAATCTATTCGTGGTGCAATCCCGGAAGGTTCAGACCTGTTCAAGCAGATCACCGTTACTTTCAACCCTTGGAATGAACATCATTGGTTGAAGAAACGGTTTTTTGATAACCCTGATGATGAAACCCTTGCACTTACAACCAATTACAAGTGCAATGAATGGTTAGATAAAGCCGATCTTAAGGTTTTTGAAACCATGAAAAAACAGAACCCACGTAGATATGCAGTTGCCGGACTTGGTAATTGGGGTATCGTTGACGGTCTTGTATATGAGAATTGGCATGAAGAAGCCTTTACACTGGAACAGATCAGACAGCAATACAAGATTGATTCAGCCTTTGGTCTTGACTTTGGTTATACAAATGACCCATCTGCATTGTTTTGTGGATTCATTGACACGAAGAACAAAAAGATATTCGTATATGATGAAATGTATGCAGCAGGTCTTTCCAATGAGCGAATATATCAGAACATCACTGATATGGGCTATGCAAAGGAAAGAATCACAGCAGATTCTGCAGAACCAAAGTCTATTGATCAGTTGAAGGGCTATGGTCTTAGGGTCAAAGGTGCTGAAAAAGGCAAGGACAGCATTAACAGTGGTATTCAGTTCATTCAGGATTTTGAAATCATCATACATCCAAGGTGTGTGAACTTCCTGACGGAGATCAGCAACTACACTTGGGACAAGGACAAGTTCGGTAATAAACTGAACCGCCCTATTGATGACTTCAATCATCTTATGGACGCAATGCGATATGCATTAGAAAAATATATCAAGAAAGGCAGCGGTTGGTTATACAAATAGCTGTATGGTTAAAATCATGAAAATAAAGATTCACAATGATGTATGGAAGGTCAAACTGGTGGATGCAAATGCAAAAAAAATGAACCCTGACACAAACAGCTATAATTTTGGGCTGACCGAATATAAGGAACTTCTGATCAGCATTATGGACGGACGTTCTGAATCAGTAACACGTTCAACACTGATTCATGAATTGGTTCATGCATTTATGTTTTCATACGGTCACACTGTTGAAGGTGAAGAAGCAATGTGTGACTTTTTCGGGGTTCATGGGGATGAAATCATTGACCTTACAAATCAGATTATAGAAAGGTGGGGTGATAGGTGCTTACAGTCGAAGAAATAAAAATGTTCATTGATGAAGATGCTGCATCAGTGAAAAAGCATTTTGCAAGAGTAGGTGAACGCTATTTTGACGGTGATCACGACATTAAAAATTACAGAATGTTTTACTTCAATTCTGATGGTCAGCTTGTGGAAGATACAAGCCGGGCAAATGTGAGAATACCACACCCATTCTTTAAGGAACTGACAGAACAGGGTACACAGTATACCCTTTCAGGTTCAGATGGTTTTGTATTCAGTGATGTGCCTGAACTACAGAGTGAACTTGATGCAAGATTCAATAATAACGATGATTTTATTGATGAACTGTCAGAAACACTTACGGACTGTCAGACAAAGGGTTTTGCTTATATGTATGCTATGAAAGACAGCACTGACAAGCTGAAATTCACGTGTGCTGACAGTATCGGTGTTGTAGAAGTAGAAGCACGATTTGCAGAGGACGGAAAAGACCATGTAATTTATTGGTACGTTGACCGGGTTGACAAGGAAGGTCACAGAATAAAGAAAATCATGGATTGGGACGATGAACAGGTTGTTTATTATGTTCAGACAGATGAAGGGGAAATACAGCTTGACGATAAAGCCAAGGTAAATCCAAGACCACATATACTGTATCAGGTTGACGGTGATGATAACACCTATATTGATTCACTTGGTTTCTTGCCATTCTTCCGGTTGGATAATAACAAGAAACAGTTCAGCAACCTGAAAGCAGTAAAAGACCTGATTGATGATTATGACCTTATGGCATCCAGTCTTTCCAATAACCTGATTGACTTTGACCATCCATTATATGCAGTCAAAGGGTTTGAAGGTGATAACCTTGATGAATTGCAGCAGAATCTTAAGACAAAAAAGATCGTTGGGGTTGGTTCAGATGGCGGTATTGAAGTACATACAGTAGATGTACCGTATGAAGCCCGGAAGGTTAAGTTGGAACTGGATGAAAAGAACATATATCGTTTTGGTATGGGGTTGAACTTGTCAGGTCTGAAAGATACATCAGCAACAACCAATATTGCAATCAAGGCAGCTTATTCACTGCTTGATCTTAGATGTAAGCACCTTGAAAGGAATATCAAGCGGTTCTTGCGTAAGATCGTGGCGGTGTGCATTGATGAAATCAATCAGCAGAACGGTACAGATTATCAGATCACAGATGTTTATTTTGAGTTCACCCACGAAGTAATGAGTAATGAACAGGAAAATGAACAGAATGAACTTACAGAAGCACAGAAACAACAGGTACAAATCAACACCCTGTTATCACTGGCACAGATTTTTGGTGATGATCTGATTATTCAGTATATTTGTGATGTTCTTGATATTGATTATGAAAAGGTGAAGGACAAGTTGCCGGATAATGAAGCTGATAAGGTGCAGCAGGTGCAAGATGATCTTGATTCTATTATACCGGATGATGAAGGTGGTGGAATAGGTGAACAAGGCACAGAAGGAAGTACAACAGGCACAACTTAACGATGAAAAGGAAGTAATCAAGCTGTTAGAACTGGTATATGAACAGGCGAAAAAGGATTGTGAACAAAAAATCAGGGAACTGTCAGCAAGGACAGACCTTGAAAATCTGCAAAGCATCATATACCAAAAAGAATATCAGCAGATTATGGTTGATCAGATTGAATCAATCTTGTATGACCTGCATGAAGGACAGTTTACAACAATAGCTGATTATTTACAGCAATCGTACATAAACGGTTATGTTGGTATGTACTATGACCTGCATCTTAGTGGTATACCTTTGGTTGTTCCAATCAACCAAGATCAGGTTGTCAAGGCAGTTCGTACAGACAGTAAATTGTCAAGCGGTCTGTACACCAAACTTGGTGAAGATGTTGGTTACCTTAAGCGGTCAATTCGTGCCGAACTTTCAAGGGGAATTGCAAGCGGTTCAACTTGGAATGAAATGGCATTAAGGATTGCAAAGGGTATGAACAGCCCTTTTCGTAAAGCATATAACAATGCAATACGGATTGCCCGGACAGAAGGACATAGAATACAGAATGAAGCAGCCCTTGACGGTCAGCATGGAGCAAAGAAAAAGGGTGCTGATATAGTCAAACAGTGGGATTCAACACTTGATGGACGTACAAGGGATGAACACCGGGAATGTGACGGACAGATCAGGGAAATTGATGAACCGTTTGATGTTGGCGGTGAGAAAATGCAAGCACCGGGTGTTGGCGGTTCTGCAAAGAACGTTTGTAACTGTCGGTGCTGTCTGCTGCAACGTGCAAAATGGGCTTTAGACGATGATGAACTAAAGACATTGCAAGAACGTGCAGCATTCTTTGGATTGGATAAAACACAGTCGTTCAACGACTTCAAACAGAAATATTTGAAGTTACCTGACAATGCTGATACAATGAATGTGAAAGAATATGATGTGTTGGCACACACACCCAAAAGCTAAAGGGTGCAATGAGTAGTTCAGATTACGATGAATACATGAAGATTCTGACTGAACACAGTAATACATCACTTCAAAAACTGTATGCAAAGTATGCTGATGAAATAAGTGGAGTCAGTAAAGGAAAAAGTGGATATTATAGACCTGCTGACAACAAACTGGTTTTCTCTTACCCTATTCAAAGGTACATTGATAACGGAAAGAGTAAATACGGAACATTAGCACATGAGTACGGTCACTTTTTTGATGCAAAAGCTGATTATGAGGGGCTTCACTTTAACGAAGTGGAAACAATTCATAGTAAAACAAAGTATCAGACAAACCGATTTGCAAAAGTGGCAAGTTCTTCTGATGAATTTTTAACTGCTGTGAGAAAAGATAGACAGTTTTTGAAATCAATACTGACAGATGATGTTGAAAAAGAACTTAGAGATCATGACGCAAGTGGCGGTGTTCAGGATGCCATTGATGGACTTCTTTCACATCGTATCAACTGGGGACACGGTGACAAATATTACAATCGTAAATATCATTCAGTGAAGCAACTTAAAGAACATAAAGGTTTACAGGCAGCATATAAAGAACTTGGTATTGATGCAAGTAATCTTAGCAAGGTAGCGAATGAATGTAGGGTTTATGAATCTGCATCTGAAATGTGGGCTAACATCATGGGTGCAGAAGTCAATGGTGGTTCTGAATTGAAATATGTGAAGAAGTACTTGCCAAACAGCTATGAAGCATTCATTGAAATTCTGAAAGGGGTAAAATAATATGAATGAGAAATTACAGAAAGCACTTGAACGGTATAAGGAAAAATTCAATGATGATTTTCCAACTATTCCGTTTGAAAGTCAGGAAGATGAAGAAATTATTGACATTATTGATGAATGTATCGAAGAGAACAAAGACGTTTATGATCTTGGGTACTTGTCACTTGACGATATAATGTATTAAAAAGCAAAGGTATACAATTCTGCACCTTTGCTTTTTTATTACCTATATGACCGTTATATAAGGTCAGAAAGGGGGATAAAAGGAACATGAAAGCGTTGCACATTCACTTGGTACTGTAGAAAGGTATGGTGATCCTGATTATCTCCCAACTATGGGTTAAATAGTATTTTTAAGGCATCCGCAAGGGTGTCTTTTCTTTTGTCCGAAAAAGGCTTATGACGTTTAAACTGCTGCTGAAATGACCCTTGCAACATGGGATATAAACTGTTGACCGTTCCCGGTGACACCGGATATAAAAACATGACGGAGAAAGGAAGAAGAACATGGAATTTTTAAAAGCATTTTTTGGTGATAAGGCTATCACCTATGATGAACTGGTACAGGCAATCAATGCCTATAACGGTGATGAAAAGAACAAAGAGAAGCTGATCAAGATGGTCAACCTTACTGATGGTGGTTATGTGTCTAAGGACAAATACACCAACCTTGAAACTGACCTTTCCGGTAAGACTACAGAACTGACCAAGGCAAACAACCTGATTGAAGAACTGAAAAAGTCAGCCGGGAAAGACGAAGAAACACAGCAGAAAATCACTGCATATGAAACAGAGATTGCAGACCTTAAGAAAGAGAATGCAGAACTGAAAACAGAAAATGCATTGAAATTTGCGTTGGTTGCAGCAGGTGCGGTTGATGTTGATTATCTTGTATTCAAGGCAAAGGAAAAAGGTGAAATCAAACTTGGTGATGATGGAAAAATCAATGGTGAAGATGATCTGATTTCAGGTCTTAAAACACAGCATCCTACCATGTTTGAAGCATCCAATGGCAATCAGCAGAGTGGTAACAGAAAGATTCTTGAAAACAACCTGCCGGGTGGGGATAAAGACAAGACAGTTACCAAAGAACAGTTCCTTAAGATGGGCTACAACGAAAGAATGAAACTCAAAGAGGAAAACCCGGAGTTATTCAAACAGTTAAATGTACACTAAGAAAGGTTAAAATGGTGAATTAAATGGCAAGAACAGGAAATTTTGGCGGTTTTGCTTTTGATGAAGAAGTATTTACCGGAATGATGCAGGAAGCCGACTATTGGACTACACCAATCATTGCTTCCGGTATCGTGCAGCAGGACAGTTCTATTATGGACTTAATCGGTGAGCATGGAAACGTGGCAACAATTCCAATTTATAAACCGATTGACGCAAATGAAAGCGGTATGGAAGCACTGAACAACGATGGTGAAACAAACAACACACCTGTTGAAATCAGCGGTGACAAACAGACTTGTATGCTTATTCAGAGAATGAAAGCATTCAAGGCTAAAGACTTCACAAAGGAATTAACTGGTGCTGACCCTATGACACTGATCAGAAATAAGATTGCAGGTTATTATGGTCAGGTTTGGGAAAAAGAACTGATGAACATTGCACAGGCAGTGTTAGCAGTTGCAGCACTTAGTGATCATGTACTTGATCTTACTAAAGGTACTAAGACAAACATTGAAGCAGGTACAATTTACGATGCAGAACAGGCAGCACTTGGTGATATGGCAGGTGGTCTTGGTCTGATGGTTATGCATTCCATGATCTTCAAAGAGTACAAGAAAATGGAAATGGTTGACTATGATAAGTATGTTGTCAACGGTGTAATTCAGAAAGAAATTACATTGCCGACTATCGCAGGTAAACACGTACTTGTAACTGATAGATTTACAGCTACAGGGGTAGGTACAGATGCGGTTTACAGCACATATCTGTTTGGTGAAGGTGCATTTTTATCTTGCGATAAGAACAACTATGAGAATCAGTATACAACCAACTATGACCCGGAAGCATCCGCAGGTATTGACAAGTTCTATACAAAGCAGGGTAAGGTGCTGCATCCGAATGGTCTTTCTTTAGCAGTTGATCAGATTGCAAAAGAATCACCGACTTATGCAGAACTTGGTAAGTCTGCAAACTACAGCCTTAAGTTCAATACAAAGAACGTTAAGATGGGTCTTATCAAGTCCAAGGTTGGTACAGCAGTTGTCTAAGAAAGGGTGATCTGATGATATTAGCAGTTGATGATGTAATGAAATTACCTGAATTTGCTGTGCAAAATGAAAAGGTGATTGAAGAAAAACTGAACGCTGCTGAACTTATGATCAGAGCATACACTAATAACAATTTTCAGAATCGGTTTGTTCGTTTTACCGCTGATAGTTTGGGTAATCGTTTGCTTAGAACATCAGATTTCTTAAAAGTGGGTGATACAGTTCAGATTTCACAGTCAATGGTGAATGATGGACTGTATACCATTACTGAAATTGGTGATGATTTCATCAGAGTTAATCAGGAGTTGTATAAAAGTATAAACCTGATCACTAAGGTGGAATATCCGGCTGATATTCGTGCAGGTGTGCTTGAACTGCTTAAGTGGGATATTAAGAACAGACCGAAAACCGGGGTCAAGTCTGAAACGCTGTCAAGATACAGTGCAACTTACTTTGATCAGGATGCTAACAATCAGGTTATGGGCTATCCTGTTGCCCTACTTGGATTCTTAAAGCCTTATATAAAGGCTAGATTCTGATTATATGAGCGTTGGCGGTAACATTCAAGCATTGTTACAGGTAAAAAAGAACGGTGCTAAAAATGCCATAGGTGAGCGTGTAAACACATGGGTTGATTGTACATCAATCTTAGGTTGGTTGGACTTATCAACAGGTGATTCAAAGCATACAACTTTTTATGCCAAGGTTCAGGAAAGTACACACATTTTCTTGTGTGACTTTACCAACCTTAAGAATCTGTCAACTGATTGGGTTTGGAATCCATTCAGTTTTCTGACAGGTGTGATCAATAAGACGGATGAACAGGAAACCGTTAATGTGACAAGTGACAATGCAAGAATGGTTATAAATGGTGAAGTGTATGAAATCCTTCTGATTGATGACCCTATGAATATGCATGATCATTTAGAAATCTATTTAAGATTTATAGGGGGTCAGTAGTATGTCAGTTGAGTTTACAGATAACACAGCAAAAATTAAAGCTGCATTATCGGAAGGGGTTATTGGATTCCTTCACGAAGCAGGTGGTGAAATACAGGCACAGACCCAAAGAAACAGCCGGGTTGATACCGGACAAACAAAAGGGTCTTACAAATATATGGTTGATGAAGGAAAAGATGAATCAACTGTTGCTGTAGGTTCAGACCTTGAAAATGCGATTTGGGAAGAATTTGGTACTGGTGAATATGCACTGCATGGTGATGGAAGAAAAGGCGGTTGGGTTTATAAGAGTAAGAAAGACGGTAAATTTTACCATACTTACGGAAAAACACCACGACAACCACTCACGAAAGCATTTCAGAGTGTAGCCCCAAAGATAAAAAAACAGCTTGTAAATGTCATTAAACAGAATTTAGGGGGTTAATTATGGTTGATATGCTTGGTTTTATTTCTGATCAGCTTGATCAACTTGGTATTCCCTATGAATTTGGTGAATGGACAGGTGAAATTAGCTATCCTTACTTTGTCGGTTCGTTCAATGAAACTGAACACAGATTAGAGGACGGATATACAGGCGGTGTGTTTACACTTGACGGTTGGTCAAGGGGGTCAAAATTACCGCTTGCAGAAATAAATGACAAATTAAAAAAAGTATTTGAAGATTTAAGGGCAGTTCAGGAAGGAACTGCTTTTTTTATTACCTATTGGAACGGTTTAATGATTCCAACAGGTGAAGAAGATCTTTTTAGAATTACGATAACACTTAACACAAATGAGTGGAAAGGAGCATAAAAGAATGGGCTTAAAAAAGCATGGTATTACATCTGAAACTATCAAGAATATGATCTTGGGTGCAGGTGTCATTTACAAAAATCTTAAGTATGAGAAACCAAGCAATGGTTGGACTGGTACACCACTTGGTGCAACTTCCGGGGGTCTTAAGTTCAACTATGAGGCACAGTGGCTTGATGTTGAGGTGGACGGTGCAACGGTGCTGATCAAAGGTGTCAGTAAACAGAAGGTTGGTGAATCTGCCACACTTGAAGGTCAGATGACAGAACTTACAGAAGATATTCTTGTAAGTGCATTACACCTTGTAAAATCCACTTCCGAAGATACAACCTATGTCAAATATGTATCTAAGGAAAATATCACAGAAGCAGATTATCTTGAAAATGTTGCATATGTTGGAACACTTTCAAGCGGTAAAAATGTAATCATTATTTTACCGAATGCACTCTGTACAGAAGCATTTGAACTGGAAACAAAGAACGCTGAACAGACAACATTTGCTGTTAAGTTTGAGTGTACAGCTGATCTTGAAAACGACAGCTTAAACAAGTTGGATATTGCTATTTACTATCCAAACGCTGTTGTGTAGGGGGTGTGAATTATGCGAGTTGTAGTAGTAAGAGAATATACAGACAAGTACACAGGTGAAGGTCATGTGATCGGTGAAAAACTGGATATGACAGAAGAAAGATTTGCAGAAATTCAGGACAAAGGAATGTTTGTGGTTGATATTTCTGATGAAGTAGTGCAGCAGGAAACACCTGCTGTATCTGCTGAACAGGTAGAAGATCAGGAACAGGAAACAGCAAGTGAACAGACTGAACCTGTTGAACATGAAGAAACATCTGCACCAAAACAGGATAAACCTGCAAATGGTGGTAGAAGAAACAGATCGAAAAAAGAAAGTGAGGATAAATAATCATGGCAGATTTCAGATTTAAGGATTTAACAGTTGATAACGCATTTGACTTTTGTGAGGTTCTTGCAGTTATCGGAGTAGAACAGGTTATTGGTGCATTTGACAAAGACGAGATTCAGCAGTTGCAGGAATCCGGTACAGATATGAAAGAAGTGGGTATTGTCATTGCTATGAAGGTGTGTGGCATTCTGATCAAGAACATTTCAAAGGCAAGAAATGAAATCTGTAAGTTTTTTGCTAACTGTATGGAGTGGGACAACGGTACAGCGGTTACTGCTGATGATGTGAAGAAATTCAAGCTGAAACAGTTTGTTGTCATGGTGAAAGATTTTGCTAAGAAAGATGATCTTATGGATTTTTTCGAGGGTGTTGCCGAATTAGTGGGTACGGAACAGAACGATTCGATGAATGCTGCAACCGTAGATATGGTAACCCCTACAGCTATTTAGATAAAGCAATCAGCCGGGGGAAATTAGACGCTACTGTTAGAACAGTCCTGAAACAGGACAATGAAGATAAACAGTGGGACTTATACTGTGCAATCACAGCAAACCCACTTGCTGATGATGTTGGAAATTTTGAAGAATTTAAACAGCGGTTTATGAGTACAACACCGAAAGTTGAAAAGACTGAACAAACTGAACCGACAATGAACAATGCACAGATTAAGTTACAGGTGGAAAAAGCAAATAAAATTCTGAATGGATTCGTGCCACCATTGAAAGGGGGTGGCTAATCGTTGGATATTTTTTCGTTGGTCGGAAAAATAACGATCAATTACGCTGATGCGGTGAACAACATTGAAAAGGTTTCAAAGTCTGCAAAGGACACAGCTGAAACACTGGAAGATGTTGATAAAAAGGCAGATGGTGCAGGTGATTCAGTAGAAGATGCCGGACAAGCTGCCAAGAATGCAGACAGTGGATTTACGACATGGAAAGCTACGCTTGCGAATTTAGCATCTACAGCAATCACAAAAGTAATTTCAGGATGTACACAGTTAGCTGAAAAAATGGCAGATGTGACAAAATCAGCGGTTGGTCACTATGCTGAATATGAACAGTTGGTTGGTGGTGTTGAAACACTATTCAAAGACAGTTCCGGTAAACTGATTGACTATGCTGAAAAGGCATATAAGACAGCCGGGATGAGTTCAAATCAGTACATGAATACAGCAACGTCATTTGCTGCTTCACTGATTCAGGGTCTTGGCGGTGATACTGCAAAAGCAGTTGAACTGACCAACCTTGCTATCACAGATATGTCAGATAACGCTAACAAGATGGGTACTGACATAGGTTCTATACAGGACGCTTATCAGGGTTTTGCAAAGCAAAATTATACGATGTTGGATAACCTGAAACTTGGTTATGGTGGTACACAGTCTGAAATGATCAGATTGATAAATGATTCAGGTGTACTTGGTGAAAAGATTGAAAGTTTGGATAACGTAACGTTTGACCAAATGATTGAAGCTATTCACAAGATTCAGGATAACTTAGGTATAACCGGAACAACAGCACTTGAAGCAGGTACTACAATATCAGGTTCATGGAGTTCAGTACAGGCATTGTTTGAAAATATCCTTACAAAAGTAGGTTCAAAACTTGCACCTACTGTTATGGGATTTTTACAGCAGTTGTCAGACTGGATGGAAACAATAGACTGGGATGCGTTTGCAACGTCTGTCGGTAATGCCCTACAAAGGGTATTTGACTGGATTCAAAAAATTGATTTTACAACATTCTTTGAAAAAGGAATGGACGGTGTTGAAAACTTCCTTGAAAAACTAGGTGGTCTTATTGAAGATGTGCCTAACAGTAATATAAAGCGGTCCTT
>OGJD01001153.1_pt1 | contig 17064 bp, 19 predicted proteins | sample 1571971 | NCBI WGS metagenome assembly OGJD01 (sample SAMEA2582117, study PRJEB24529) | metagenome | biome: Human gut stool | place: China | collected 2011
CATTATGAAGCACCCGAAGATGAACAGAACTTTGCAATGATAATGGAAATGCTCAGAGCCGGTGCGATTGAGGACGAGGAGGACACAAGACCTTCTCCTCTTGATGAACTGTTTGCGGAATTGGAGATGTCGAATCCCGACCACATTGCTTTGAAGTATTACCGTTCCTATCATTCAGGTGCGGCGAAAACCTTAAAGTCCATACAGATAACCCTTGCGGCAAGACTGGAAAAGTTCAACCTTGAAAGTCTTGCTTCTTTAACCACCACAGACGAGCTTGACCTCCCGTCACTCGGAGAGAAAAAGGTCGCTCTGTTCGCTTTGATACCGGATAACGATTCCAGCTTTAACTTCTTGGTATCTATCCTTTACACACAGCTTTTTCAGCAGTTGTTTTATGCTGCCGACCATATTCACGGCGGCTCGCTTCCCGTTCCCGTTCATTTTTTGATGGACGAGTTTGCGAATGTTTCACTCCCTGATGACTTCGACAAAATTCTTTCGGTTATGCGTTCCCGTGGGGTATCGGTAAGTATTATCTTGCAGAACTTGGCACAGCTTAAAGCCTTGTTTGAAAAGCAATGGGAAAGCATTGTAGGTAACTGCGACGAGTTTTTATATCTCGGCGGCAACGAGCAAAGCACCCACAAATATGTGTCCGAGCTTCTCGGCAAGGAAACCATTGATACCAACACTTTCGGAAAAAGTACCGGTCGAAGCGGCAACTACTCCACAAATTATCAGATTAGCGGTCGAGAGCTTCTTACTCCTGATGAGGTTCGTATGCTTGATAACCAATATGCAATTCTGTTTATTCGTGGAGAACGCCCCGTTATGGACTTCAAGTACGACATCTTGAAGCACCCGAATGTGGCACTTACAACCGATGGAAAGGCTTCTGCATATAAACACGGCGAAGTGACCATCAAGCACTCATCAATTTCCGTTCTTTCTATTGACCCGGAAGAACTTCCGGAGGAAAGCTACGGAGAAACCAATTACGAACTTCTGTCCGATGAGGATTTTGAAGTGAATAAAAACTTATTTTAACGGAGGAAAACACAATGAACATTTTTAAGAAGAACAACGAAAAGAAAACTACTCAGAAGCTGCCTATGACCGGAGGATGTATCGCTATAAGGCGCATTACTCCCTGGACTGTGACAATGGCATTGAAAATGCGATCCTGATGAAGCCCCAAACACCGGAAATGCTTCTGGAAGAAAAGCAGCTGCGGGAGTAGCTCTATGCCGCGGTGATGGCTCTGCCGGAGAAACAGGCCAAGCGGATCTATGCCCGGCATTACCTGGGTATGCGTGTGAGCGAGATCGCCGCAGCGGAAGGTGTAGACCCAAGCCGTGTTCGTGACAGCATCCGGCGTGGTCTGAAGCAGCTGTCAAAGTATTTTTAGGATAGAACCGCAAAGGGCGCAAGGTCTCAAAGTGCTTCTGGCACAGGGCATTGCGCCTTATCTATTGCAGCAACTTTAGAGAAGTGTTTTGCAGAGTTGGATTTGGGTGCAAAAAAGCAGGAGACCTTTCAGATTTCCTGCTTAGTAAAGTGGTGGAGATTTAATTTATGTCCATCTTCCTGTTATACAACTGGAATTTTATTCTTCTATATCCTCCTGATATTCTAATATATCCCCTGGCTGACAGTCCAGTACCTTGCAAATAGCATTTAGTGTAGAGAAGCGAATAGCACTCACTTTACCTGTTTTGATTTTGGATAAGTTGACATTTGCAATACCAACCTTTTCAGATAGTTCGTTTAGGTTTATTTTTCTATCAGCCATCATTCTATCAAGCCGTAAAACTATTGACATATCATATCTCCTTTATAGTGTTTCATCTACCTCTTGCTGCAGCTCACATCCATAGTCAAAAATAAGTGAGATACAAAACAAGATAAGGGCAAATAAAGCACACATAAAGAATGCTGGAAACGAAATCAGATTAAATACAGATAATACGGAAAATACAGAAAATAATAGAACATACATAGCTATCTTTCGTATCTTAATTCCTGTTTTTACCGTAAAAGGCGAATTCCCTTTGCCGATACATCCAAAGATTCTTTTGGCGTTATATAGTGCTAAAAAGATACAGATAAGCATACCAAGACAGCAAGTAAAAAAGAATACGCATTGTCTAAAGCTAAGGAGTTGACCACTTTTGGTAGCAGTTTTCCACGCTTCCTGAAACATATCCGGCGAAAAAAGTTGGGTACAAACAATAGCAATTATTCCTATAAATAGTGCCATACTTAGTACACCGAAAACAATACAGCCAACATTAAGAAGTACGGAGATAAAATGAGCAGATCTTTTCAAGTTTTTTTCTTTCATGTTATAGAACACTCCTTTCATTTTTTATAATACATTATAGCATGATTTTAATTTTTGTCAATATATTTTTAATGATAAACATTAAAAATATATTGTCGTTGATAATGAGAAGGATAATGAGAACGGAAACGGCATCAAAAAGCATCAAAAAGTAGGGGTAAATAGTAACCCTAGAATCAAAAAGCAGGAGCATATCATTCAGATCTCCTGCCACTTACTATGAAGAATAAAGATACTTTCCTTTATGTTGGTTGAAAGTATTAACATTGTTTTCCGCACAGATTAAACACTTTATTTTATAGGTAGAGTCAAAAAGAATGTTGTCCCACCACCAGAAGTATCTGAAAATCCAATTTTTCCAGAGAGCATTTTTGCCAATTCTTTTGCGATACTAAGTCCCAACCCAAAATGAGCTTTATTCGTGCGAGATTTATCAGCACAGTAGAAACGATCAAAGATAAAAGGTTTATCTTTTTCAGCAATTCCGCACCCATGATCTACAACCAGGAAAGTAAACTCTTTTGATGTTTGACTGGTTAGTATTTCAATATTGCTGTTTTCTTTGGAATAAGAGACTGCATTATCTAAAAATATACTCAATACTTGAAAAACGCGTTCTTGGTCTGTGTAGATTTGTGGGTAGCTTTCTGCATCTAAATTCAAATCTAAGTGAATTGAATTTTTTCTGCATATCGGATCATACGCTTCGTATAACATGATAAGCAGAGTGTCGATATTAACCTCCTGTGTATGAATGGTCCACTTATCTGCGTCTGAAGATGCTAGAAGAAGCATATCCCGTACCAGCCTTGACATTCTGATACATTCTGCATCAATCACTTTTAGACTGTTTTGTGTCTGAGGTTCTTTTATTTCGCTATTCTGAATGCTTTCTATGTTTGCCATAATTACTGCAAGGGGTGATTTCAATTCGTGCGAAGCAGCCGCAATAAAGTCTTTGTGACTTTGTAATACCTGTTCTGTTGGTTCAAATGCTCGATGTAATAGAAAACGGCTTGCCAAAAGAATCAATATAAAAGCCAAAAGCCAGATAGTTGCGTATGCTGGTAACTGTTGAAGCAACAGTGAGCTTATGGAGGATGGTTCGTAAAACAAAACCAATGAATAGATATTTCCTGCTTTTGTGTGAATGTTGGACGGAATCACATAATAGCTATCGTGGTCATTTCCAGTGATTTTTCCGTATCCTCCCTGTTCTGTGATTGAAGAAATAGTTGTTTGTTCTGCGGGATATTGTATTTCAATGCTTTTTTCTGCAATTCTTATTAGTGTATCCAGATCTGTGCGTGTATCCGGTTTACTTTGAAACAGGATATGTCCCTCTTTGTCTTTCAAAATGCTGTAAACATTCATTTCTTGCTCGTAATTAGAAAGCAGCTCGTCCGGACTTTCTGGATCAGCTTCTAATTGATAAATAAGCAAGGAGGCCATTCGCTGAATATAAGCAATATCCGCAATCTGCTGATCCTGCCATGTAGTCCAAAAGAAAAAACAGAGGATGAGAGAGATAACAACCATAAAAAGCATAATCAGAAAAATACGCAGATTGTTTTGTAAGCGCTTAAGCATGAGCAGACTCCAATCTATATCCCGAACCATAAATCGTTGTAATTGCGCATTTGCTATGAATCTCTCTTAATCGTTTTCTAAGGAATGAAATATAGTTATCTACATTCCCTGGCTCTATGTCGGCATTGCTGCCCCATACTTTTAAGACAAGCTGCTCCCTTGAAAATGATGTTTCTGGCTGTTTCATTAGCACACTTAAAAGCTCTGTTTCTTTGGCTGTCAATATAAGCTCCTGTCCGTTACAAGTGACTTTTCGATTTGGATAGTCAAAATGAAGATCTGCATAAGAAAGCATTCCCATTTCCTGAATTTGCTGTGGCCGCCGTGTCAAGGCTCGCACTCTTGCCATCAGTTCACGAATATGAAAGGGCTTTATAAGATAATCGTCTGCCCCACTGTCCAGCCCGTCCACTCGGTCATCTAAAGCAGACATTCCCGTAATGATAATTACAGGAATTTGAATTTGTTTTCTGCGCATAGCTTTTATGATGGTCAGTCCATCAATGATAGGAAGCATACGATCTACGATGGCAAGATCATAGCCATAGTCAGTATTTAATGCATATATCATAGAACTTTCTCCATCATTGCAGCAGTCAACGGAATATCCTTCTTTTTTCAGTGCTTGTTGAATGGATTGGCACAAGTCAAGATCATCTTCCATGAGTAGTATTTTTATCATTCTTTGTTTTCCTTTTCCTTGAATATAGTTTTTGTGTTTAGTATAGCAGAGAAATCCTCTAAAAGTCCTCCAAAAATGAGGAAAAATCTTATTTCTTCTTAGAGGATTTTTAGAGTAATTCTGTTGTATGATAAATCCGCACAAACAGAAAGGAGATACATCAAATGAAAAAAATCAAATTAGTAGGTGTAACATTAGCATTGTTCTGCACGCTCTCAATGGCAGCTTGTGGCAGTACACAAACCGGGCAGGAAACCCAAAGTGAGTCACCTGCCTACAGTCAAGGCGAGATGCCAGGTGGAAATAAGGACGCAGATGCTGAAAAAGGAAAAGAAGAATTACCTGGAAATTTAGACGATATAGAGGCGGAAGCCATTTTGGGTGGAAGCGTAGCTGAATTTCAGGATGGAAGTTTTCAGGTTATTCCAATGGAAGTAGATTCCCAGACGACAAAGTTGGCAGCAAATGGCATGGAAAGTACTCTGGAGAGTACAACTGTTTCTTATGGAGAAGATTGTACTTTTCATATTGCAAACATTAACAGTGCTACTGGAGCTGTAGAATTTGAAGCAGCCACAGCTTCTGATGTGAAAAAATCTACATCCGTTTATATCTATGGAGAAACACAGGATGATGGAACCATCCATGCTACCAAAGTACTGCTTCCCCGATATAAGTAAGGGGGGATTAAAAGATGCCTTTTTATAAAAGGGGTTTTCTGTATCTGGCAAGGAAACGGGCAAAGTCGGTATTGTTGCTACTGATTTTTCTGTTTGTCAACAGCATGATTCTTAGTACCAACATGATTTTACACGCCACCGAAAGGACAGAAGCTGCCATGCAGGAAAAAGCGGGAGCAAAGGTGGTATGTGAAATTATGAACACGACTCATCCTATTACAGATACAGAAGCTGAAACGATTAAAAACTTGGAAGCTGTCACTTCAATCAATCGAATGGGGCAGCAAGCCGCATATTTAACAGATCTTGTACCAGTTAGTGCAAGTACTTCCACGGAGCCGAATAATCTGAAAGTCAATCTGTTATCTTTTGATGATATGGATAGAGACAGTCCTTTTGCAGATAAATCCTACCATTTAACGGACGGCGAATGGATTAAACCGGAAACACAAGGAAGCGCAGTAATCAATGCCCAATTTGCTCAGGCCAATGGTCTGAAAATTGGAGACACATTTTCTTTGGAAATAGAAAGCGGAAAAAAAGTTGCGGTTACAGTCATTGGGGAATACCTTACTGGGAACGAAAGCCAACAGGAAAAAACAACCGCTGCTGTCTACCGGATGGAAAATCAGATTTATATTGATAATACAACTTATGTGAACTTATTTGATAACTGTGGATTTTATAAAGTATTGGCTTATACTGGACAACCGAAACTTTTAGACACATTGGCAGGAAGCATACAGGAGATTTTACAGGAGAAAGCAGATATTACCACATCGGATGCTCTGTATCAGCAGATGAAAGCTCCTTTAACACAAATAACAAGAGTTGTAGCACTGATGCGCCTACTGACCTTTTTTACCGGTACAATGATTGTGTCTTTACTGCTTTGTATGTGGATGCGAAGCAGACAAAAGGAAATGGCTGTGCTGATCAGTATGGGTGAACAGAAGCACATTATTCTTTTACAGGCTCTTTTGGAAGCAGCTATCGTATTTCTTATTGCTCTGGTTTTTGCTTGTGGATTTGGAACTCTGACAGCAAGTTGGTTACAGAACCTGTTGTTCTCCTCTGTGGAAACCGGCGCTTCTTTGGAAGTTTCTTTACAACTTACGGATGTAGCATTGTTATTAGGCATTGGCAGTGGAGTTGTGGTGATTGCTGTTTTACTGTCGCTGTTGCCTGTAATCCGTGCAAATCCAAAAGACATTTTATCACGAATGGAGGGATAATACGATGAATTTGTTTCAACGAGCAACCAGATCCTGTTTCAGAAAACCGGTCAAAAGTCTGTTGCTTTTACTTGTAGTCTGTATTATCAGTCTGCTTTTTCTTTCAGGAATGGCAAGCAGATCTGCAAACATCGCAACAAAAGACAGTACGCGTCAGGCAATCGGCGCAGGATTTCTTCTGGAATATAATCCGGAGAGTAGAAGTCAACGAGTAGATGAAGCCTGCCAAAAAATATCAGAACTCTATCCAGATGGACAAGGAAGCTATGGTGGGGTTCATCAAATAAAATATACAGTTATGGGAGCAGAAAACTGGGGAGTATTGACAGATAATTCTTTTGAATCATTGAAACAGGATGATATTGAAAAAATCGCAGGCGTAGAGGGAATTGCTGACTATAATATCACAACAGTTCCAACGGCAGTAAAGCATAAAAACTTTGAAAGAATTGAAGATGCCGATACAGATCAAACTAATGATTTTCAGGGGGTAACTTTAATTGGTAACCGAGACATGATGTTGGATGCCAATGTCCTTTCTGGTAATGTTTCCGTCACACAAGGCCGAATGACAACAAAAGATGATTTAAATGCCTGTGTTATTTCTGAAGAACTGGCAAACAGAAATCAGTTAAAAGTAGGAGATCATCTACAATTCCATTCAGTGAAAAATGAAGAGCCTGTGCAGGAAGCAACTATTGTTGGTATCTACCAGGTAAAGGAACGAATGAAACCTTATATGTCTGGGGATACATTCCGCTCTGAAAATGTTATCTTTACAGATCTACATTTCCCTGAAAAAGTGGAGCAGGATGACCCGTTGTATGAAAAGGCTTATTTTAAGGTTGGGAATGTTGATGATTATGATGCCGTAAAAGAAGCCATCAAGAAAACGAATATTAACTGGCAATGGTATGATTTGATTGATAACAATGGCAATCTTGATACAATGGCTGCTAATTTTAATGATTTGGAAAATATCAGCAATACATTGCTTCTGATAGTTACAGGAGCTAGTTTTGTTATCTTATTCCTGATTTTTATTTTTTGGATCAAGAACAGAACGAATGAGATTGGTATTCTGCTATCACTTGGAATTGCCAAGGGAAAGATATTCATGCAGATTTTAACAGAAGCGATTTTGATTGGTGTTTTGGCTCTTTCACTTTCCTTCTTGATCGCTCCGGCAGTTTCCGATGCAGCTGCTGATTATCTGGTAGGTCAGCAGGTAGAACAGGCCGAATTACAGGATGAAATGAATGCAGGAAAAGTATCTACCGATTATCGGCCGCCGGAACTTACTGTTATGAATGTGGAAACGGAAATCACGACCAATATGTTGCTCATAGATAGCCTCAGTGTAGGTCTATTGATTCTTTTCTCTACCTGCGCTGCCAGTGTTTTGATTTTCCGTAAAAAGCCAAAAGATATTTTAAGTGAAATGAGCTAGGAGGGATGGAAATGATTTTAGAAGCAAAAAATATCTTGTATTCCTATAAATCAAAACGCGATAAAAATGTTCTGAATAATGTGTCTGCAACTTTTGAAGAATCCACATTTTATGCGATTGTTGGTTCCAGTGGTTCAGGAAAAACCACATTTCTATCATTGTTAGCAGGATTGGACAATCCGGTATCAGGAAGTATCCTTTATAGCGGTGAGGACATCCGCAAAAAGGGTTTGAATTACCATCGTAGACACAATGTATCTCTGGTATTTCAGAATTACAATCTGATCGATTACCTTACCACAGAAGAAAATGTAAAACTGGGTGGAACAAAGAATGCTGAAGATTTATTACAGAAAGTAAGCATTCCCCGTGAGGATTGGAAGAGGAATGTATTACAGCTTTCCGGAGGACAGCAGCAGCGTGTAGCGATTGCCCGTGCTTTAGCAAGTGAAGCTAAGGTGCTTTTGGCGGATGAACCGACTGGCAATTTGGATGAAGATACGGCCAGAGAAATTATTGAACTGATAAAGAAAACTGCTCATGAATTAGGAAAGTGTGTTATTGTAGTAACACATAGCAAACAGCTTGCTGAAGAAGCAGATGTTGTGCTGGCAATAAACCAAGGTGTTTTGCATGAACAGGAATGTCTGAAAGAAAGCCTTTTGGAAAAGTTTTAATATTCCACTCAATAAATGTGATATTTGAGAAAAGGGATCGGAATGGAGGATGTATTATTAGAAGCTGACAAAGTATATTTATAGATAGAATACGCAAAGGGCGCAAGGTCTCGAAGTGCTTTTGGCACAGAGCCTTGCGCCCCTTTCTATTGCACCAGCTTTAGATAAGTATTTTACAGAGTTGGCTGTGGGTGCAAAAAAGCAGGAGACCTTTTCGGATCTCCTGCTTAGTAGAGCTGTGAATATTTAATTGTGGTTGGGTTGCCAGTTATGCAAACTGGAATTTCTGTTATAGATTTACAATCATAATAAATTCCTCGCTATTTTCATTAACAACAGTAAATCCCACTTTCTCGTACATCTTCACTGCATAATTACTTTTCTGAACAGATAAGGATATTTTTGAATATCCAGCTAATCTTTCCACTTGTAATAATTGTTTCAATAATGAAGTTCCAATGCCTAACCCTCTATATTGGGGGCAGACAGACATGGCAAGAGATGGAGTATCATTATCAATGTGTCCATAGTCATTCATAATTCTTACCCAAATAGCTCCTACTACATTTCCCTGAATCTCTGCAACTAAGGCTTTATCATGTTTTCGATTTCCAAACTCGACGATATATTCTTGTAATTCCGGACATTCTATTACTGATTTAGGTGGAGGTTCAATACCTTCCGGAATATAAATCGCTTCGTATAAAAAATCACTTAATAAACAGTATTCTTCGCTTCTCATTTCTCGTATTATATAGTCCATAAGTTTACTCCAAATTCTAATTTCTGGTTTTACTTAACTTTAGTGTAGCTCTCCATACTAAAAGTTTCTAAATCAAACACTACCGCAGCAACACTGTCCTCATTTTCTTCAATAAGCCATAAGCGAGTCCATAAGGTTTGGTCGTTCATATTGGTAGCAGTTTTATCCTCACCATCGGTAATGATTTTTTCGGGATCTAATTTTGTTACAAAAATGTTTTCAGGTTTAAGACCTGGCAGGCTGCTCTTAAGTTCCTCCTCTGTTAGTCCTGCTATTTCCATTGCTTCAGCACCTTTATAATACTCAACATCTCCGTACCAGTAGTTATCGTTAACATTCTCGATGGATTTTAACCACATAAACTTATCGTCAACGAATTTATAACCAGCACCAGAGCCGGTATCTATTTCCCATGTCCCTTGTATCAGTGCATTATCATCGTTATTATCTTTGCTGTCAGTAGTACCGGCGCAAGCGGTAAGCCCAAGTAGTGTAAAACAGATCATCAGAATAGCTGCTGCAATTCTGAAAAACCCACTTTTGCGGTATTTAATCATATTCATATCATAGTTCATAGGTAACCTCCAAGTTATATCCTCTTTATTTTCGTAAGCCTTTCTCCATTGAAATTGAAGAAAACCTTTTATTCCCGTTCCCGTCTACTCCGTTTTTTCTTTCGGGGATCTGGTGGTGGAGAGAAGGTCTGAATATAGTCCTGCCGGATCGCTGTCACATCCTGAGAAAGAAAAGCAGCGACACGGTCCTGTTCGGAAGTTTGCTCTGGGAAAAAGGATGCAAATTTCTGTGCCAGCTGTTCTTCTTTTTCATACAGTTTAAGTGTGCCTTCGTATCCAATCAATTCTTTCAGCACAGCAGTAAACTCCGTGTACCGGTCCCCTCGAATATCCAGATCGACCTTTGCTTTGGCAGTCATGCCGTTCAGGTAAAGTACCTTCAGGGAAGTATGGTTCCTGAACCGATTCATTGTGAACCATAAAGCCAGCTTTTTTGAGAGTAGCTTACCGCCAATCAGCATCCAGTTCTGGCTTTGGTATATTTCCAGATACTTTTTCATGCCCTCATCTTCAAACTCTATTGGTTCAAAATGTTCTCCATCCAGCAGCTGTTCCAGCTGATTTTTGCTGAGAATCTGATTCAGTACCGGTATGTTCCGGTAAGGCGTGCAGATATAGCGTCTCATTTTCTGAAACAGCGCTACAACCAGAACTGCTGTGCCAAGTAAAAACAGAAAAAGCTCTCCATCCATTTCGATTTTCCCGGTTGCCGTTACCCAGATGCCACGCAGAACCAGTACAACGCCAAAGCCCCACAACCCGAAAACCAGCAACTTTTTCAGTGGATGAAAATGAATCCACTCAATGATCCGCACTTGTTGCTTGCCGCTCATCGGTTCATTTCGTAAAAGTCGGCGGGCGATCCACTGATTCAACAGTTGTGGAGTCCATGCAACGCCAAATAGAAAAACTGCAATACCGGCATAAAGGGCAATCCCGATCCAACCAATATCCAGATAAGACTCCAAAAGCAGTAAAAGGATAATGGGCAGAATCATGGTGAGAAAAAGTGGTAAAAATGATTTTTTGCGTCCCTTCTGGAGATTTAGGTCATTGAAAGCAGAAGTAATGCACAGGGCAAAAATCATCACAGCCGATATTCCGCCGGACACCCAGTTTTTAAGGTCGCCAAAACGCATCACATGCTCGACTCTGTGCATATTCGGAAATTTCCCGGTAATACCCGCATAGAGACAAAATCCCAAATAAGCCAAAGTCAAAAGTGCCCCTGCCAGCTTCAAAATTGTTTTTCCTGAAAGTTTTCGTTTCTCCATCTTCGTCGTTTTCCTATAAAATCACGGTTCCTGTGTCAATTTATCCTTCTGTATCCCAAACAAAGCTATCTACCATGTCCCTGGCGGCCTGTTCCGTGGTTTCTGATCCGCTGAAATTTGTAAGCTGGATCAGGCAGAACCCGTAATCCCTTACAATATAGTATTGCGTGGTGACAATATCGCCCTCGTCGATGGTAAAGATATAAAGCAGATCTCCCTGCTCGGTATAGGTTCCATCCCCGTTCAGTTGTGCTTCAATACCATCCAGCTGCATCAAAATCTGTTGGACGATCGCATCCCGGAACTGCTCATGCTCCTCCAGACTATATTTGTTCTTTCCTACATGGATGGATATGTTGTCCGGCTTTTCATCATTTTCGTGACCTTCCTCTATGTAGAAAATCTGCGAATCAGTAGAATGCTTCTCAGATTTCTCCCATCCCTCCGGGACGGTATAAGTTCCGGGAATCGCGTGATCTTCAGATGATATTTCGGTTTCGGAAGAAGAAGGTTCCTGCTGATCCGTCACAGATTCATCAGAGGGAGATTGTGGCGATGAAGTCCCATTTTTACCGCATCCAGCAAGGAGCAGCACCATAGCTAATAACACAATTAAGATTTTTTTCATGCTCTGATTCCTCTCGCTTTATAATACGGGTTATCCGAGTTTGGAAACAATCTGGCAGAACATCTCAACATTTTCTTTCTGCCCCTGAATATCAGAGCCAATCGCATTGTTCATCAAAGAAATTTTCATTTTTTCTTTTCCAAAATGCAGCATTACGACTTTTCTTCCGGGCAGCAGCCCACCCTTGACTTCTGCCTTTGTTATGCTGCTTAAGGGCAGAGAAAGCCGGTTTTCAATTTTTGAGACATTGACGGAATTTACAATGACCATATTCAGGTGTTTCTCGGTAACTCCCAGATAGCAGTAAGCATTGCTCAGTGCGCCTAATGCAGCGGCAGCACCCCCCGTCAGTGTAGAAAGTCCTCCAATCAGTGCATAGGTATCAGCTCCGGCCATGATGACCGCCCATAACTTGCACTGATAGGCTTCGTTTTCCTTCAAAATGGCTTCCAGCATTTCATTTTTATCTTTTTCATTCATTGTAAGCATAATTGTTCCTCCTAATTATTGTTTTAAGTTGAGAACGCCGGATGCAATCCTTTGATAGATGCACCCGGCGTTCAAAAGCATTAGTCTGCTTTCAAATTTTTGTCCAGGATCACCAGTTCGCCGTTGCGTTCAATGATACCAGGCTGAACCACGACGATTTTCAGACCTTCCTGCAATTCCAGATACTGTGAAGCATAACCCCAAACCTTGACCTGATCGCCTTCCTCAAGCTCAATGGCAGTGCTTACAGTACCATCTTCATTCAAAATCTGGTTAGCAATACAGTAGAGCTGGCCGGTTGTATCCTCTGCGATGTAGAGAGACACATCCGAAGCGAGCGGCGTTCCGGCAATAGATTTATATTCACCGACTTCTTCGCCCCAAATAGTACCTTCACTGTAAAATCCAACGACCATATTTTCTTCATATCCCTCGATGATCGCATTGAAATCCTGAGCATACGGCTCCATCTCGGCTTTTGTAGTATCCTTGTAAGCGGCAATCTTTTCATTAGATGCCTGTTCTTTTACCTCTTGCGGCTGATAATCCTTGTATTCAAAAACATTGTCCGAAGCAAGCGTGATTGCTGTGTAGTCATCATCCAGAATGACTTTATAAACAGCAATTTCATCATCATCAACAGTACGATTGATGTCGATATTTCCTGCGGAATTCAGTTTATATCCGTCTACACCTTCCAGCGCCTTTTGTAAAGCTGCGTTGGACATCGCACAGTTGATCCCATTGAGCGTTACAAAGAAATCAGGATTTGGTTGATCCTTATCGGCAGAGTATTCCAGTTCTACCACCGTTCCGCCCTCAGCAGGCTTGCATGGCTCTGTCCCGGCATTTACGATTGCAACATCTATTTCCTGATCGTCTTTGGAAAGTTCCCCATAAATACGCTCGCCGGGTTGCAGAGAAACCTCTGCTGCATCATATTCTTCCGTTTCCAAACTCCAGCCGGCTTGTATCAGCTGGGAAGTTTCCAAAGGAAGTGTGTAGTAAGTGCCATCCAGTACGAACTCAGGTGTCCCGTCATTTTTCAGCTGAGACAGAATGGCCTCATCCGTACAGCCTTTATCGCTGCCCGCAGCTGCCGGAGCTGATGTCTGAGGTTTTGAGCCGCATCCGGCCAGCATACTGCATACCAGCACACATCCTGTCAGTAAAGCAATCCATTGTTTTTTCATAAGCGTAAATCCTTTCTGCGATTCTATCAAATTTGTTTTATGTATGAACAACTCATATCCTATATAAAGGTCGATTATGCCCCTATCAGCGTCATGACCACATAGAGTACGATAAGCAGGAGCGCAAGACACATTGCACAGAAAACGGCAATCGTCGTTTTGACCCTGTGCCGCTCCTTTAATGTCAGAACCATCATTGCAAGTACATCAAAGGAAAAGAAGAACTGGCAGATTCCAGCTAAAACCGCCAACCATTTCGGATGTATGCCGTCTTTGCATGACTTTATCAGATAAGCGATAGCATAGGGAGCTGCCCCTAATAGAATCCCGTATCCCAAAATCAAAAAAACAATGGTTACCAGTCCGAACAACGCCATCAGCGGCAATGGGAAGAATGCCATCAGCGTTACATATACAGTGATGCTCCCTCCGATCAGGTAGAACGGGATTAGTCCATACTTGATAATCAAAGTGCAGTTCAGCAATGTTTTTCTCGACCACTTTCTTCCTACGGTCAGCACAACAATCAAATTGACGATCCCCATAATAAAGGGCAGAAGGATCGATACTATCTGCAATGTGATTGCATTGCCAAAATGAACTGCCAAAAGAAAGAATGTATAAGACACAATTACATAGAGTACCGGGAGGATATAAGTCATTTAGCAGCCTCCTTTCTGCGCCGGATCAACCAGAGAATCAGCCAGATCAAGCAGACTGGGAACGAGAACAAGCCCAAAATAAAAACTCCGGCTCCAAACGATCCAAGGATTGAGTCCCCGGTGGCGATATTGCTGATGATTCCGAACAGTGCCAGACCAACGCTGAAAGAGAGCCAGCAAAAGAAAGCATATTTACTCTCTTTGGCGCTTGCGGGTATTCTTGATTCTCCCTTTTTATTTTCAAGCTGGGTTTTTAGCTGTTCGCTTAGAAGTCGTTCCTGCTTCTCTAATTCAGTGTCTCCGATCGCCCTTGCGTAATCTTCACGAAGTAGGTGATACCCCAGTTTATCCTGCGTATTTTTTGCTCGATGCAAAAACTGCTCCAAAGTTTCTTCCGCTTCTGTCCAGCGCTGTTGTTCCAGCAGAGCGGAGAACCAGTTCGCTGTAATGATGTTTTTGGAATGCTTGCTGAGTGCCCAAGGACGCCAGCGATCCAATCCATGTTTCAAATTCTCAAGGTTGTGATCGCTTTGATATGCCACCACATAGGGGTTAAGTTTCTTTGCCAGCCAGTGTTCATATTTGCAATATGCGAAAAAGCATAGAGCCAGCAGCACAAGGAACACTACAACAGCAATCCACATAGTCTCGTAAGAAAAAAAGTGATCATAAATCAAGCACGCAGCTCCGGAGAGAGCCGCAATGCTGAAAATTGGCCATGGATTTCTCATAATAGCAATATCTCCAATCATCTGTTTGAATAAAGATTCCGATATGGTCAAATTGTCATATCTATATGCAAACATTATAGCATTTGCATGATCTTTCGTCATCATTTTTCTGCTGTACGGCTAGGAATTTAATTGTAAATAAATTATGAATAAATTTAGCTAAAAACTATTTTCGTTCTTTCTTAGATTGTACTACTAATCAGAGTGGAGATAAAACTGGATAAGTTCTTGTTTTGCATCTTATAACAAAAATATTTTGATAAAATTTCGTTTGAAGCGCCTGTTTTTTGCTCTTTTTGTCAGAGTTAATAAGAAGGACAAGTTTTCCCCCTTCAACAGCACTTTGACAATTACATAGACAGCATAACAGGTACATAACCCGTGTACGAGCGAGTGTGGAACGCCGCGAAGATGGAGCAGCCAGGGAGGTGATGAGCAGAGCTGCTTCGGAGCGATCTACGATTTCACAAAACGGATGGTGGCAGATCCGGCGCGAGGACTGCACGGGGGCTTAAAGATACTTCCTCACGGCCTCCTAAAGACTTGGGGGGAACCCTGCGGCGCACGAGTAAAACGACGTTGCGGAGTTATGACAACCGCGCCAGCGGAGACCTGTTATGTTCCCATCGTCAGGGTTGCGTGGCAAATGTGACGAGAATTGAGTCATATTAAAATAGGAAGCGATTACTTTCTTTGTTGGTCGCTTTCTATTCAAAATCAGATACCATGCGCTGGCAGTTTCGGCTGCCAGCGTATTCATGTGATTTTGAAAGCACGATGATAACCTTGATAGATTGGAGGGAATATGGTCTATGGAAAAACTTATTACACGAAAAGAAGCTGCTGAAATCTTAGGAATCAGCATAGCAACGCTGGATGCCGCCCGTAACAACGGCTTGATCTCTTATGTGCAGTATGTTCAGAATGGCTGTGTGTATTTTACTGCGGCGGGTCTTCAGGAGTATATCGCAAAATGTACGCACAGGGCAAAGCCTGTTGAGAGAAGCACAACCTACCGTAAGCCTCGAAGCGGAAGATCGTGAGCCGGTCCGTATCCTTGATGGAATCAGAGATGTTTGATAAAACAAAGGTACAGCGCTGGAGATCTTTTTTAGGAGGTGGAGGAATTGGCAAATAGAAAAATAATGCTTCCCCAATATGGCACAGTTATGAAAAGAGGTGTCCTATATTATAGGACGAGAATCAAAGATGCGAATGGAAAGCTCGTAGCTCTCTACGCAAAAACACCTGAAGAACTATATAACAAAGAAACTCTTGCGTTGGAACAGATTGAGAATGCTACTTTTCATCGGAAAACGCCCACAGTTGCAGAGTATTGTGAAAAGTGGCTGCTGATGCAGTCGGTTCATGTACGAGCCACTACCTTGACGGATTACACTTCAAAGGTCAGGCGACATATTATAGCGGAATTGGGAGATAAACGGATGGGCGAGGTTAGCCTGGATGATATTCAGCTTGCCCTTGTTCCAGTTTCCAAGAAATCTACATCGGTTTATAAATCTGTGGTAATCCTTTACAAGTCTATCTTTCGCGCAGCGATGGAAAGCAGGATTATTGACCATAACCCAACGATTTATCTGACAACAAAAGGTGGCGGTGTTCCACAAGAGGAGCGTCAGGCTTTGACAGATGAACAGGCAGAGCGCCTTTTGGATGCTATCCGAAATTTGCCGCCTTATGTCTTTGTCATGATCGGTTTGTATGCGGGTCTGCGCCGGGAAGAAATTCTTGCTCTGCAATGGGATTCAGTATATCTGGATACGGATACTCCATATCTGACGGTAAGGCGTGCATGGCACACCGAACATAACAGACCGGTGATTTCGGATGAATTGAAAACAAAGGCAGCGGAGAGAAACATTCCTCTCCCCATCTGCTTGGCAGACTGCCTGAGAGAAGCAAAGGTAAATTCCACTTCGGAGTATGTTGTTCCAAATCGGGATGGCGAACCGTTGTCCTATACGCAGTTTAAGCGGCTGTGGCAGTATGTTGTTACGAGAACGGTCAAGGAACGGAGCTATTATCGGTATGAAGATGGAAAAAGAGTAAAGCATACTGTCACACCTG
>OGJD01001158.1_pt1 | contig 17014 bp, 20 predicted proteins | sample 1571971 | NCBI WGS metagenome assembly OGJD01 (sample SAMEA2582117, study PRJEB24529) | metagenome | biome: Human gut stool | place: China | collected 2011
CCTGCGACCTCCTGGTCCCAAACCAGGCGCTCTAGCCAAGCTGAGCCACACCCCGTTATTCGCTTTCGTGTCGTTTTCTCCGTGACACAATAGCTATTATACATAAGGGTATACCAATTGTCAACAACAAATTTCAAATTTTTCAAAAAAATTTTTTCGCACCTTCTCCAACCTTTGCGAAAGCCCGAAAATACGCTATAATATCCATATTCTATAAGAAAGCAGAGGTACTTATTATGTGGGCTTACAACGAAACATTTTATCAAATTTACCCGATTGGATTCTGCGGTGCCCCGACTCACAACGATGGCATCTGCGTTCCGCGTATTCTGAAATTGAAAGACTGGAGCAGTTATCTGGAGAATCTGCAGATCGGTTCTGTTCTCTTAAATCCGATTTTCGAATCTGACAATCACGGTTATGATACCAGAGACTTTAAAAAGGTGGACTGCCGCCTTGGAACCAATGAAGATTTTCAGGATGTCTGTGACGATCTGCATAAGCATCATATCAAAATCGTGCTGGACGGAGTTTTCAACCACGTTGGACGCGGTTTCTGGGCATTTCAGGACGTTCAGGAAAAGAAGTGGGATTCTCCTTATAAAGACTGGTTCTACATCAATTTTGACGGTGACAGTTGTTATCAGGACGGATTCTGGTATGAGGGATGGGAAGGACATTTCGAACTGGTCAAACTGAATCTACAAAATCCTGCAGTCACAGACTACTTATTAGACTGTGTCCGCTTCTGGATCGAAACATTTGATATTGACGGACTTCGCCTGGATGTGGCATACAGTCTGGACCATGACTTTATGCGGAGACTCCGCTCATTTTGCGAAGAACAAAAGCCTGGATTTGTTCTGATCGGTGAAGTACTATTCGGTGATTATAATCTGATTGTAAATGATGAGATGCTGCACAGCTGTACCAATTACGAATGCTACAAGGGAATCTATTCCAGCCTGAACAGCATGAATCTGTTCGAGATCGCACACTCCCTGAATCGTCAGTACGGACCGGAACAATGGTGTATCTACCGTGGAAAGCATCTGATGAGTTTTGTGGATAATCACGATGTCACACGGATTGCCAGCATCCTGACAACCCCTGCACACCTGCCTCTGGCTTACGGTATTTTATTCGGTATGCCGGGAATTCCCTGTATTTATTATGGAAGCGAATGGGGCGAAGAAGGTATCAAGACTCCGGACAATGACTATGCGCTTCGTCCATGCTTTGAGGCGCCAAAACCGAATGCACTGACTGATTTCATCCACCGACTGATCACACTTCGGCAAAACAGTGATGCCCTCTGCAATGGAGGATACCGCAATATCTCAATCACAAACCATCAGCTTGTCTTTGAACGCCGTACAGGGCAGGAACGGATTCTGATCGCCATCAACGCGTCTGAGAGCGATTTCACGATCCATCACGGAGAATTGCTCGGAACATTCACCGATCTGCTGAAAAGCGGTTCTGGGAATATCTCACAGACGCTGAATGGCTCTCTGGATCTTCCGGCTTACAGCGTACAGTATCTCAAAGAGATTTCCTGATAAAATTTTTAAGATTAAAAAAATCCGTGTAAACATCCACACTGTCCTGCGATATTTACACGGATTTTTCATAGGTATAAATTCCTTTAAATTATTTTCTGAATTTATATTTTCCTTTTCCGTGACCTGACACAGGCTCAATAATATCCGACTGCACCAAGTTGGAAATGAGTTTGGAAGCTCCTGAGCTTTTCAATTGAAGCAGTTCCATGACAGCGCTTCTTCCAAATACCTCATCAAAACCAAACTTTTCAAAAAGTCGGTGGATATGAACTGTCGTTTCGTGGATATTCTTTTGCAAGTTCGTATAATTCGCTCGGACAAGTGCATTCCTGAAATACCAAGCATGATCCGCAAAAATATCATTCGTTGCAGAAAAACCAAGTGTTCTCAGATACTTGATGAAAAACACCGCTGTTGTTCTCGTATTTCCCTCTCCAAAAATATGGATTTGCCACAGTCTTGAAATAAAAACTGCAAGATGGTGGATTATCTCATCCATTGACAATCCCCTGTAGCTAAAATCTTTCTCCTGCGAAAAATCATATTCAAGGGTAGCTCTCAGTTCAGAAGCGCTGCCGTACATAACGGTTGCCCCATCAAGCACCCATTCCTTTTTCGTAATATTATAATCTCTTATCTTTCCGGCGTGGTTGTAAATACCCCGAAAGAGTTTGCGGTGAATAGAGATCTACTTATTTGGCGAATAAGATTCTGTACTTCTTTTATCGTAATTTTTCCTTCAATATTACGAATAGCAATATCAATCAAATATTTAGATGGTTTCAGTCCGTCCACAGCCTGAAGTCCGATTGCCGTACTCCAAGCGTAACCTTTGCTGGCTTTATCAGGTTCGGACTCTTTCAAATATTCCTCAAACGGATCTTTATCCATATTGCCACCTCGCTTCATAATTTATAATTCACTCTATTTCTTCTAATAGTTTGGACAATCAAACCTATTTTCAAAACAGCGCCTAATCTTCTTTTCTTCTATATGGTACATGATGGTTCCGACACCATTCTTCTGCTATATTGATATAGGTCCGATTTCTGTAGTCATAATAAATCTGGCTGATTCCCAGATCATTTATTTTATCTTTAAAACACCTGTACGGATGTCTTCTTCTAAGAGCATCAAACAGTACTTCAGAAACTCTTTTATTCCCACTCTCATACGCAAACTTCTCCATGATACTTTTCTCATGAAGTTCATACTGATTCGGCAATCTGACATAATCATCCGTCTCATCAATTTCTTCCCAGAGCTCCTGATCTTCTTCACAGGCCATTGAATAAACCGATTTAAATCTTCTTCTGCCTCTGCTATTACAACTACTTTATAATGCATATTTTCCTCTCATATCTGAAATCACAGCGTCTGCATTTCGATAATTTCCATTTTTTGAAGATTCTCTAGATTGTTCCAGTCTTTGAAACATCTCATCTTCTGTCATAGATGTATATGGATTATGCACAGTTCTTTTTATTTCAAATGGGAATCCGTTATGTGCAACAGCCTGCGTCAAAAACATTCTTATTGCAGATGTCGTATCTGTTCCAAGATCTTTAAAAAGTTGATCAGATTTATTCTTCAAGTCATCGTCTACCCTAATTTGAATTGTACTTGCCATCTTAAATACCTCCACTTCTTTTCCTTTTATTATAATGTTATATCATTGCTATTTCAATACATTTACAATGAATCGGATGTTTTTTTAAGTAATAAGTATCTTTCCTTCACACTTTTCTTTCAGTTCCTATATAAAATCATTATTCATAAATCACTGATTCTGTCATTTCAACGAGCAAAAAAAGAACTGCCTCTAAACTCTAGAAACAGTTCTTAAATATGAATAAAATTGATGTCAAATTGATGTCAAAACAAACGTTCAGATCCGCAAACCCTTGATTTTACGGGCTTTATTTGTCTAAGGACTTCATTATCGGGATTAATTGAACGATTCCTTCCACCCTTGTCCGCCGAGCTCCGTCAGGCACCGTACACATCCAAAAACCGATTTTTTTGGTCTTCCACTGAGGTCCATAGAGCCACAAGTTGGCTGTGTCATTCGTGTTGTACAAATTGTTTTGATATATAGATTGTCTCTTCAAGTAACAAGACAATTCTCTACTTATATTATAATCTTTCCCTGGAGATTTGCAACAATTTCCTGCTTTTTCTCCTGTGTCGCTTCCGCATAAACATCCATGGTTGTTGTAATATCTGAGTGACCCATGATACTTTGGATCACCTTCAAATTCGATTCATTCTCACACAGTCTTGTGCAGAATGTGTGCCTCAAATGATGAGCTGAAAAATGAGGAATAATGAGTGGTTCTCTATCCTCTTTCTCTGCTATTTCTATTTCATCTTTGTTATATGCAACTCTTGCCCTTTCAATCGCTCGATTAACTGCATTTGGTAAATATACCGTTCCGGTTGCTGTTACAAAAACGAAATTTGAATATCCATCAATCTCTTCTGAGGAAAAGCCAATGCACTTTTGGATCTCATACTCATCCAGAAAAGCATTGAACACTTCATCGATCATCGGAATGGTTCTCCGTCCTGAAATCGTCTTTGGTGTAGAAATATGCTTGACCGATTTTCTGTTTTCATCAGGTCTGTAGATAAAAGTATGATTCACACTGACAATGCGCTTTTCAAAATCCAGGTCATCCCATCGAAGACCGATGCATTCACCAATTCGCATTCCTGTTCCAAGAAGGACCGTTATAATAGGTACCCATCCTTGATATTCCCGATGGGCTTTTAAGTAATCCATAAAAGCTTTCTGCTGTGGAATCGTAAGCGCATGTCTCGGATTATCTTCCCAGATATGGCTCTTTTTGATTTCTGCCATTAATCCGTCTGTCGGATTTTGTCTGAGCAGTCCATCCCTTACAGCCATCTGGAATGCCGGATGCAACTGTGTATGTATACTATCCAGCGTATTTGCTTTCATTTCTTCATCCAGGATAATACGATAATAGAATTTTTTCACATCAGAATATTTGATCTTACCAATCAGTCTTTTTCCAAATGTTGGTCTGACAAAGTGATTATACATATAGAGATAATTCACTTTTGTTGATGGTTTCAAATCATATTTCTGTTCGATAAACCGATCATACAGTTCATTCAGCGTCATCCTGTCAGCCAGCTGCGGATTCAGTCCATCTTCTTTGTCGCGGATGATTTTTCTTTCTTTTGCTCTGAGTTCAACCAATGTTTTTGCGTAAACAGTTCGTCTATTTTTATCTAAATCTGTATAAGAATAAGAATAGCGACCGTCTTTTCTCTGACTCTCACCGGTTCGCAACACATACCCCCGGCTGTCTTTTCTTGATTTTGCCATCCTCTCACCTCACTAATCGTGAGGAGCATCTTAACTGTGCTTATCCTGTCGGTATAATAGTTCCAATCCTTTCTTAAGCACCTGCCCTTTTGTAAGATCGTACTTTTCAGCATAAGCTTCCAATTGCTTCTGCTCAGCATTGGAGAAACGGATGGTGAAACGATAATTCATGGGATCATCACTCTTTGGTCTTCCCATCTTTGCCATACTATTTCCTCCTTCCTTACAACACTATTATACTTTATGTCCGACAACAAGTCAACGTGTTTTGCTCCTCATGTATTACATTTTATTTTTTATAATTCATCTCTGAAATTTTCAAGATATTCATCCACAATCTCTGTATTGACCAGAACAACTCTCTTCACATGATAGACTGCTTTCGCATCTTTCGCTAATTCCTGAAATGTATGCAACCCCATAGAATATAATTGTGCCCCTTCCTCATAACGGACAAATTTCTTTCTTCCGACCTGCACCAGCTTTTCTAATTCTGGAATTTCTTTTCTGACTTTAGGCATGAAAAAACCTCCTTCCTTCGTACATAAAAAAATATCTTTCATATATACAAAAGAAGGAGGGTGAAAATACAGCCTATGATATGCAATTTTTTTATTTTAACAAATCGAGCAGCGTATATTCACCTTTTGGAATCTTAGCTGTTCTATGATACTCTTTTATTGCTTCCACAAGAATCCCAGAATTAGAAAAATAATTAAACACGTAATCATATGATTTTACGTCAGACATTCTAAGATTTTCCTTACAAAAATCACTTGGTTTTTTCCCTGATTTTTTGAATTCTTTATACTGATTTTCAGCAAAGATAATCAACATTTCTATTTCCGGTGCAGTAATCACATTGATAACATCTATTTTATGTTCATATGCTTTACCAATTTTAAATTTTTCTCTTCTTGAATCTAATATTCTGATTACTGATATCTTTTCCGCAAATCCTTTTCTCAAATATTTCTGTTCAAATTTTTTGCCGTCCCTACATCGAATTACTGACTCCTCCAGCATCTCTTCTCTCGAAAATACAAGCAATTCTTCATCTAGAAGAATATCCATAATTGCATTTTCTGCAGCACCTTCACATATACACGCTTTATATTTTGCCAGTTCCATATTGCACCTCCTATTTCAGAGATGCAGTTATACTTTTCTTCAACTGCATATAAGCTTCATAAGTAGGTGTCGTTCCTTCCAGAAATCCACTCTGATAAGCATCGCTTTTCTTAATGTCATTTCTTTTTAGAATATTGGAAAGATTCTCTGCTGTAATCCCATCTCTATTTCTAGTAATAAAAATACTGTCATTACGGTCGTATTCATCCAAAAGTTCCGGATAATGAGTGGAAAAGATTAGCATACCACCATTTTTATTTATTTTTCCGTCCATAAAGAAACGAATCAGAGTACTTACTATTTCTTTATTGAAATGATTCTCTATCTCATCAACAATCAGGTAGCCTCCATCTTTCAGAACTTCTTGTGCCAAAGTGAAAGTAATCATTCCTTTTACGGTTCCTGACGAGAGATAATTATTTAATTCGATTGGATTGTTCAATACAATCTCTTCTTTTCCTTTAAATTTTAAATGTATAATTGGCTTCTCATTTTTTTCTTCAAAATTTAATTTTTCAATTGTTGGATCCAGATAGGAAATAACCTCAGCCGGAATTCCTTCTGAAAATGGTAACACATTCACATTGGTGAAAAGTAACATGCTGACTACTTTTATATGTTCACCAGTTTTTTTATTATATGCGATCATAATACTAACATCATCTGACAAAAAGCTTTCCTGTTCATCTCGAACAATGACTGGTTCTCTCTCCTCAAAATCCAGCATAGCTTTACGAGTTGTTACTTCTTCAGCTTTTTTTGACCATAATGATTCTGATTCAATACTGTACACAACTCCTTCTACTTTCGTATTCTTAGATGTTATGACCGTTTCCAGTCTGCAAATTTCTTTTGTAGTCTCCGAATAAAAATACACATTCAAAATAGCATTTTTTGTATTTCCTAATATATCTTTCGTATTCATGTGATTGATTGGTTCGTTGTTTATAATTCCCAACGCAAGAAGAAGCACCTTTAATACAGAGGTCTTTCCTGAGGCATTGATTCCTATAAACGCGTTTGCCGGATTTAAATATATATTTGAAAACAAGGAATACAAATTCACTTTATCTTCTTCCGCAACTCTTTGCTGTGCATAAAAAGATAAATCCAGCTTCTCTTTAAACAATGGTAAGCCTTGTGCGGTAACTCTCAATAATTTCATATAACGCCTCCAATTTAAAAACTGATTTTACGTGGTTATTTTTCTTTTACTTCAATTATATCCACATTTCTATATTTTATCAACGGATAATCCGTTTTTATTTTTTTAATTTAAAAATCTTTCTCTCACACCCTGTATTTTACCCCTCCATCTTTTGTATATGTAAGAGGGTTTGTAGATTAGAGCAAGATCCACCCATGTTTAACAGTATTGCCATTTGGCATCCTGTCATCCTATGGGATTTATCTTGATGGGGATCTCCCCATACCCTCTCAATAACAGACGCTTCACTTGTCTGTTGGTTCCACCTAAAGGTGTTCACAGCACTATTTCTAATATCGGAAGGGACAGCCGATATTGAAATACGTGGACTCCCAGTGGGAGGAATAATCGTAGCGAAAGGAGGAATATGAGAACAGAAAACAAAGATAAAGAACTGAATCACAGACATTTTATAGGATTACGTCTTACCGATGTCGAACTGGATTTATTAGACCAAGGCGCTGCTTGTTTATCTGTTAGCCGATCAGAATATCTGAGGAAACTTCTATTGGAAAAGCAAATCCATCATCAGATTGAAGTTGTTGCAGACATGAACGATCTCAGAAAACTGGTCAGTGAATATGGAAAAATCGGATCGAATCTCAATCAGATCGCCAAGCATTTTAACAGTGGTGGCAGTCAGTCTCGTGCTATAGAAAATGAAATCCATCAGTGCATCACGGACTTATTCCTGTTGAGAAAAGAGGTACTGAAACTGGCAGGTGGTATGAATGGCAATCGTAAAACACATTAAAAGCAGAAATGCAAATTACTCGGCTGCTATTAATTACCTTCTGTTTGAACATGATGAAAAAACCGGAAAAAAGAGGTACAGTGAAATAGACTTCGTTTGTGTTGCTAGAAAGAGTAGATTAGGAGGAATTTTATGATGGATAATAATAAGATGATATGTTATTGTGATCAGGTTACAAAAGGAGAGATTATTGAGGCTATGGAAAAGGGAGCCAAAACACTCGCAGATATAAAAAGAATGACAGGAGCTTGTTGTAGTTGCAAGTGTGCAGAATTAAATCCAAGCGGGAAGTGTTGTGCACAAGACATTGCACTTGTGATGAAAGAGTATTTATCAAATAAAAATAGTTAAGATATTTCTATGGAGATTGGGGTCGTGGGTGATACAGAGAGGTGTGTTGCCCAATGTCATTAAGTTAATTTAAAAATTAAAAAAAGCAGAATGCAAGTAGGTAAAATCTCACTTGTATTTTGCTTTTTTCATTTTGTTATCTGTTTTTTTGCACGGCAAACAGACAGATGGATTGTACATCTGTCTAGCCTCATATGTGATTTCTGTCCGTCGGACCAAGAGTTTGCTTACAGCTTCCTTCAGATTCCACCTCACGATGGACACCCTTGCTGTTCTGCTATACACTTCCTCGTTGCCTAGGCGTGTTCGGGACTTTCACCCATTAGAGCGCGCCCATGGCGCGCAAACCAAAAAGGCTTCTGCCCAAAACAGGGCAAAAGCCTTAAAAATTATGCGATTTTTAGGTTTAGTTGCAAGTCAAGGGGGACTATTTCATCTGCCCGAAAACACGTTTTTGAAAAAAGTGTTGCAAAAGCGGTTGAACACGGGAGTTTGACACATTGAAATCCAAAAAAGTACCACAAAGCCTTGAAATAGGCTTATTTTTTTGTCAAATTTTTATTTTTATTATATAGTAATATTTGGTGATATGTGGTATAATAGTGACAGAGGTGATTATTGTGCGTATAACAACATCAAAATCAAAAAATTCTGAGTCCTTTTACATCACTCAGTCCTATACAAATGCCAATGGGAAAAGTACTTCCAAAACCATCCGAAAATTAGGTACGTTAGCTGAATTATCGGCGCAGCTCCACACGGATCGTGACGGAGTTGTTGAATGGGCAAATGAACAGGCTCGTCTTGAAACACTGAAATATAAAAGTGAAAAAGAGGATGCTACTGTCATGATTCCATTTCATTCCAACAGACTCATGGACTATAATAAGCAGAAACTTTTTTCTGGCGGATATCTTTTTCTTCAGTCTATTTACTATGGACTTAAGCTCGATTCTGTCTGCCGAAAAATCAAAAGCCGACATAAATTCGAGTATGATCTTAATGCTATTTTATCTGATTTAATTTATACAAGGGTTCTGGAACCTTCCAGCAAAAGTTCTTCCTTTCGAGCAGCAAAACAGTTCCTTGAGCCTCCAACTTATGAACTTCATGATGTTTACCGAGCTCTTTCTGTTCTTGCTTCTGAAATGGATTTTATTCAATCAGAAGTTTATAAAAACAGCTTTTTTCTTGGTGACAGAATGGATCGGATCCTTTATTATGATTGCACAAACTACTACTTTGAAATCGAACAGGAAGATGGAGATAAAAAATACGGAAAAAGCAAAGAGCACCGTCCGAATCCCATTATTCAAATGGGTCTCTTTACGGATGGTGACGGAATACCTTTGGCTTTCTCACTCTTTCCTGGAAACCAAAATGAGCAGAAATCCTTAAAACCTTTAGAAACAAAGATTCTCCAACAATTCGGCTGTGATAAGTTTATCTATTGTAGTGACGCCGGACTTGCTTCTGAGGATAACCGTGTTCTTAATCACATGGGACAGAGGGCATTTATTGTCACTCAGTCCATCAAAAAGCTGCCTGCTGAAGACCGGGCATGGGCTTTAAAGAAAACTGGCTTCAAACGTCTCTCAGATGATAAACCTGTTGATCTCACAAAACTGACAGATGATGACAAGAACCAGCTTTATTATAAAGACGAACCATTGACAACAAAAAAACTGGATCAAAAATTAATCATAACCTACTCCCCTAAATATGCCGCTTATCAGAAAGCCATCCGTGCGGAGCAGATCTGTCGGGCAGAAAAAATGGTTGCAAATGGCTCTCTAAAAAAACAGCGTAAAAATCCAAATGATCCTGCAAGATTTGTAAATAAGGTAGCTGTAACCAACGAAGGAGAAAAAGCTAAGATCCACTATTATCTCGATACGGATAAGATTGCTGAAGAAGAAATGTATGACGGACTTTATGCGGTATGTACAGACCTGCTTGATGATGACGTTGCAGATATCTTAAAAGTCAGTGAAGGAAGATGGCAGATTGAAGACTGTTTCAGAACTATGAAAACAGACTTTGAAGCCAGACCCGTTTACTTAAACCGTGAAGATCGGATTAAAGCTCATTTCCTCACCTGCTTTCTTGCTCTGTTACATTTCCGGTTATTAAACCGCTCCTTGAAAGGGACTTATACCACAGAACAATTACTTCACACTTTAAAAGACATAAAATTTACGGATATAGAAGAACAGGGCTTCATGCCGGTATATGAACGTCAGGAAATCACTGATGATCTCCATGAAACCTGCGGATTCAGAACGGACTATCAATTCATAACAAAACGGAAAATGAAAGGAATTCAGAAAAAAAGTAAGCGGAGATAAAACATTACTATATTTCGTGTATGCAGATAAAAGTGCCACACCCCTTGTATTTACAGGGATTGTGGCACTTTTTTAACTAATCAACTGTCAAAGATGAGATAGTATAATAATGCCATTACTTTGTCAATAACTGAAATCATACCTTGTGCTTGAAGTTCTTCAGCCTTTTTAACAACGGCTTCTTTGGTAGGGTAGGGGAAAGAATATCATCAAAGCATTTAAGTACGATCATCGGCAAAATGACTTTCTCTGATAAGTCTGCTGAATAATATTCAGCCATACCTTCAAGTACGTATTCAAGAATTATGCCTTTTGAGCCTTCGCTAATGTTTTCGTTAGCGGATATAACCTTAACTCCGTTTTTTCTATTGTCCATTTTTTACGGACTTGTTCAAAATCGAATTCCATCCTTTTTGTATGTCTTATCACTTTTAGGCTTGTATGAGAATTTTAAGAAATGTTTTTTAAAATCTTTGATTTCTTAACAGTGCTTACGGTTGCCTGAATTATCGGACCGGAGAGCAAAACGGTGGCAATTGTGCAAATTCCGAATTTACCGCCGAGCAAAACGCCGATAATTACCATTATAATATCAAGAACCATTCGTACGATTTTGATTTTCCACCCGTTTTTTTCGGCAAGCGAAAATGTGACTGCTTCATATGAGCCCCTGCCGAAATCAGCGGCGGAGTAAATCCCCGTTCCGAACGAAAATATAGCAATGCCAAGCAGCATTATAACAAAATTAACCGCTTTAATATCTGTATAATGCTGAATTTTTGTGAATACATCTACAAAAAAACTGTAAATGATTTGGTAAAGAATTGTGCCGATATTGATTTGTTTTCTGTCATAGAAAAGGGCAAAAATTATCATTGCCACAGCCACAATAAGCGACGATGTGCCGATTGACATACCTGTCACATTCGTCAGCCCTTGCCACAATATCGCAAGTGTTGCGCCGCCGAAACCTGCGCCTATTGCAAGCGTAATTCCGTATGCGGATATTATTGATCCGATAACGATCATCAGCGTTTTTGTTGCATATTTTTTGAATTTCACATTATCACCTAAAAAAATAAGACTGTAAACTCTGCTGTTGTGTTCAGAAACAGCAAAATTTATAGTCTTCATCAGCCGAGACAGCTTTATTTTCTTGATTATACACCCGAGCTTTTATAAAGTCAACGGTTATAAATATGATTTTCTGTATTCGCTCGGAGTTTTGCTCATTTCAATTCGTGTTACGATTTTGATTTGAGCGATGTCTCTCAAAAGTCTCAGTCATAAATGCCCCCAATCGCACTAAAATGACTTTGAACACTATTCTCTGACGAAGGCGAAGTGCCACTTCTTATATCATTTGCAATCATTTGAATCTGTGCTTCCCTGTCTGGTACCGAGTCTCGGTATTCAAAAGTGTCAATATCATAGGATAACTTGTCAAGTTCTTCCGCAAGTCTCTGTATCTTATGCTCTTTTTTCTCCATATCAATCACATCTTTCTCCGGATACGCTGCAATCAGCTTTTTAATTGCGTCCTGCACCTTTGGTGTATCACGAAGCTCCGGTGTATAATTCAGGAAATCCACATCAATTCTCTTGCCGCTTACAATGTCTGCATGCTCATCTTCCCATTCTTCTGTCCCTTCGATGTGCATATTTACACCAATAGAAGGAATTCCATGCATACGGGAAGGATCAATGGCATTATAGAGCTTCATAGCTTCCTCTATCGTTTCAATGCCCTCATGGTATTCACCCATATTGTGAAATTCCCCACACTCCGCAACGGTAAATGTGATATGGACTGTCTCTGGTTCAATTACAGGCTCTTTTTCCAGTTCAGAAAGCACTTTTTCTTCTGATACAAGTGCGTTTTGTTCCTGCACAAATTCTCTCCCCTGCGTGACAAGCTGATTGTTGATCTGCTCCTGCTGTGCCTTCTCCTGCAGGTAAGTTTCCACCTCCGGAAGATAAGTCTCCAATGTTCCGGTTCTGCTCTCTGTAATCGGGTTAATATCCACCTGAATACCAGCGATATAAATGCTGTCCTCATGTAGCATATTGAAAAGGTCATCTTCTCTGGTTGAGCCTGTGTATTCCACAACTACATCCAAATCCGAATTTTCCTGCTCAATACCTCTGCATCGGCTTCCGGATACTACCACATCAACAATCTGTGCATCCAGTCCATACTCGTCTATCTGCGACTGTACATAGGCATATACCGTTTTTTCTATATCGTTCGCACTCTGTCCGTCCAGACTATGAAACAGTTCTTCCGTCTTTGCCCGGAAATCTGCAACCACATCCGGATTGTTCTCTCTAAATTCTGCCTGCTTTGCTTCTAAATCTGCCTGTTCCACTTCCTCGGCTTTCTCCGAAAGTTCCTCAAAATCAACAATCTCTGCTTCGGAACCTGCATACACCTCGCCCTGCAAAAATTCATCACGATAATACTGCTCTGTGACCGCTGAAAACCTCGGTTCTTTCAAATCCGCAATCACCATATCCATTGCACGCTGAATCGTAATATCCGGGTTATCGTAGACACCGCCATCCAGTAAATGATACTGCTCATTCAGAATGGAGTAATCGTATCCCTCATCACATTCATGCATGAGGATATAACGGTCTGCGATATGAACCGCAAGCTCCGTCTCTATCTCATTCTCTTTGCCCTCCAGTGTCAGCATGAACTTCGGCAGTTCTGTAAATCCAAAAGAATCTACAAAGTGTGCAGTGTTTTCCCCGTTCTCATGTAATACCACAATATCGCTGACCGACAGGGAATGTGCCTTGTAATCTGCCGGATGGTCAATATTGAACTTTGTATAGATTGCTTCCAGTGTTTCCGATTGCGTCTGTCCCTGCAATTCTGACAATTCGCCCAAATACACCAGTTTATAATTTTCCGGCAATACCGCATCAAAATTGTCTTTGGTTATTCCCATACGCTTCAGGCTTTCCGTTCCCTCAAAACGGAACTTATCCAGTTCCGGATCATCCTTTAACTGGAAAATTCCATATTTATCGGTATTTCCATACAAAAGCTGTGCTTCCCTGTTGGAATTACTCTCTGTAAGTTCTTCCTGCATCATGAGAAGTTTCCGTTCATTCTGCCAGTCTCCTTTTTCAATGCCACACATTCCATCATGCTCTATGATCTGTTTTCTGTCGGATACGTTAGTCTCTGAACCGTCTGTATGCAGAAGATACACTGGCAGATCATGGTCAAATAGTTCCAATGCTCTCTCCTGCGTCAACGGAAGCATTTCATTCCACGTATAGCCATATTCCTGCATTTCGGATATGCTGACCATGCTATCCGGAAGTGCGTCGATTTCTGCCTGTGCATCAATCATTGCTAATGCGACATCCTGATTTCCATCCACTTCCTGTGCATAGATATGTTCTGCAAGCTCCCTTGTTTTCTCCATATCCCCCAGCTTATACGCATAATTCACAATCAGATTTCTTTCATCATCGGAAAAGGCAGGCTGTCCATGCTCCAACCGGTTAATGATATGCTCTGCCTGTTGCATGACAGACAATTCCTCCGCATCCGTCAGACCTGCATCAAAATCGTATTCATAATCCCAAAAGTCCGGCATATTTCCATTTAATTCCTTACTACTGGACGCAAGTAATGTGATTTCCGCTCCCTGTTTTTCCATATATGAAAGGTAATTGCCATCCCATTCTTTTTCATCAAGAGAAGCCATATCTTTAAGCATTTTTCCGACATCATCCCTTAACATATTTGTGATTTTCAAAACCTCCCATTCGCTTTCAAAAATGGAAGCGAACTTAACAACCACATCATCGGCATTGATCGGCTCCATTGCCTTATCATAGACCGCCTTTCTCTCCTTCATATCAATCAGCTCATCTGTATCCGTGTTATAACGCACATCCAGATGATACTCTCCGTACTCTCTGGAATCCTGATTGCCGATTTCCGTTGTCCATGCCCCCCTGCTTTCCAAATATGCCTGTATGCTCAACTTGTCATCGTCTGTCATTTCTGATAATGCCTGCATCAGTTCTGGTCTGTCCATGCCATATACATCAAGCAGACTGAACTCTGAAAGGTCATTATTCTGTATGAGGAGAATACTATCCTTTGTCTGTTCCTCTGATACTTCCCTGTTCCTTTGTAATTCCTGTAATTGTTCCTCTATCCCAGTAATCAACTCCGAAGCTGTCCTCCGTATCGTATCCATGGAAGATCTAAGTTCTTTGGTATCCCTGCCGCTGCTCCAACCTGCAATATACCCAAAAGAATAATCAGAGGTATCTATACCAAAATGCTGACATACCGTATAAGCTATGCTCTCAGCTTCCACTTCTTTGGTATTGCGGTCTTTTTTCATCTGCTCATCCTGCTCCACTTCCTTGCTATGCAGCTTGGAGTGAGCCACCTCATGGATCATGGTCTTTAATGTCTGGCTCTCGCTCATGTTTTCCTGTACCGCAATCCGCTTCGCTTCCCTGTCATAGTAGCCTTTGGAATCTCCGGCTATCTCCTCTAGTTCAATCGGTACTGGTGAAATGGCTTCTACTGCACGAATCATATCCTGATACCCTTCCACATCTGAAAGAAGCTCCTTTCCCGCAAGTTCCGGTATCGGCTTTCCGTCTGTCTGTGCCACATCAAAAACGGATACTGCCCGGAATGCCGGAATTGTTATCTCGACTTCCTCTTTCTGCGGATTTCCGTCCTTATCAAGCAACAACTCTTGTGTGACCGGAGCAATCTTATCTCTCTCCTCTTTGATTTTATATGGTGCAGGTGCAAGGATACGGATTGCTTTCTCCCCTTTATTTACATGACGCTCAAAGTTCTTCTGCCAAGCCTTGTATCCGGCCACTAGCGTAGCGTCAGGCTTTTGCATCGCAATTAAGAGCGTGTTGTTAAAACTATAATTATGAAATTTTGACATCGTGCTAAGATAATTGCGGTAGCTGTCACTGTTGAATAAATCCTGCAATCCCTGCTCCAGTTTATCCGTAAGCTCCTGCACACGCTGTTTTTCTGTATTATTTTCTGCCATAAATGACCTCCATTTTGTACGATAAAAGGCAGCCACCACTGACTGCCTTTACATCAACTGCTATAACATTTTTAATAATCCTGCTTTTATTCCCAACCCGAATAGTGCTGACAGGTTGGGAATAAAACTTTTTTATAAAATCTGATCTTTCCCCTTTGCCTTATCCACTGCATCCCTTCCTGCAGGTGTCCCGGACACCCTTGCCTTCATTGCTGCGAGCCTTTCTTGCAATGAAGTCCGTTCTGCCGGTCGGTCTGCAAGTCTGCGTTCTTCCTCTGGTGCTGTTTTGGCAAAATTGCTCTGCTTGATTGGAATATCCGCAACCTCATCCCCTTTTTCATCCACCGATTTCACATCTTCATGTGGTTTTTCTGGTTCCGTGGCTTCGTCATCCATGCCAATCGCATCATCGCCCTTTTCATCCATGTTAAGCAAGGCATTAAGTTCTGCAAGACGTTCCAATTTCTCGGAAAGCTCCGCTTCCTGCTGAAATGGCTTGTCTACTTCTGCTTTTGCTGTTTCAAGCTGATGTTCCACATTAGAAAGTTTCGTCTGTGCCTCTTCAAGCTGTGCCGGCATTGCTTCCAACGCATTGTTGATTCTTGTGATATTTCCAAGCGGGTCAGAGCCGACCTCCATTGGGTGGCTCATAGCACCTTTGACATTCATTACAAATTTATTGTTGAAAGAATCAAAGGTTACATTCAGCTTAAATCCAAGATATTCCCCTACATCCGCACTGGCATTGATCTGTCATGCTGACAATTCTACGGTTACTGATAGCGATACGATGAGTGTAACGACCAAGGTAGTGGATCACAGAATTCGCTCCATTGAATGCCTCCTTCGTATAGACAACCCAGTTCTTATCGTAGAGGGAATTTAGTAAAGTTTTGAATTCATAATGATTTTTCAAATGTGCTGCCGTTCCATGACACTCAAGTTTTTTATCTTCCCAGAGTTGTTTCAGCTCACGAAGATAATACTTTTTGAAGACGGCAGACATGACCTTAACCGGAAAGAAAAACTTCTTTCCTTTATCCTTCCACGTGTTTGCTGCATCAAGTCCACCGCCAAGAACAATGGTGTGGAGATGAGGATGATAATTCATCCTGGAGCTCCAGGTATGAAGTACGCAGATATATCCAATCCTTGCTCCAAGATGCTTCGGATCCGCAGACAGCTCTCTAATGTCGCCAAATCGTTAATACCTGCAATCACTCTCGCACCGGAACATATC